>JACKQG010000151.1_pt1 | contig 100534 bp, 67 predicted proteins | sample 8237621 | NCBI WGS metagenome assembly JACKQG01 (sample SAMN15677084, study PRJNA649215) | marine metagenome | biome: marine; feature: Black Sea; material: saline water; isolation source: suspended particulate matter (SPM) from the Black Sea western gyre | collected 2013-06-09/2013-06-10... | reverse complement strand
TTGGTGGGTTAGCCTGACCTTGCATGCGGATCACGGCCGCCATTTTTCTTTTCACACTCGCGGCCCTCAGCCAAGCGGCCGAGCCGTTTGATGGGTTTTTTCAAAAGCACTGCATCGCTTGTCACGGTCCCAAGAAGTCCAAGGGCGATTTGCGGTTGGATCAATTGTCGCGCGACTTCAAATCCGGCGTGGACGGTCAGGTCTGGGCCGAGGTCGTGGAGAAAATCAATGCCGGCGAAATGCCGCCGGAAGATGAACCGCAACCGACCGCTGATGAAATCGGTAAGGTGATCGGCCTACTGGATGCCCGCATCCGTGAAGGCCGCGCTGCGCGCATGGCCGCGCGACCGGCGGTGGCGCATTACCGACTCAGCCGGCAGGAATACCAGAACACCGTCTACGATCTGCTCGGCGTGCGCTACGATCCGGCCAAGCCGGGTGAGTTGAACGAAGACACGCTCTGGCACGGCTACGAGCGCATCGGTTCGCAGCTCTCGCTTTCGCCCTCGCATATGGATCGTTACTATCGCGCAGCCGAAATCGTACTGGACCGCGCCTTCCCCGCCACAACCGGCGAGGCCCGCAAGGTTCGCAAGACGGCCGCGGAGTTGCGCTATGGCGGCGGGCAGAAACAACAGGAGGCCCTCAACCGGCTCGGCATCAAGCGGCCCCTGCGTTACCTGCTCTTTCCCGGCCGGGTGCAACCCGCCTTGTCCTCCAATTGGCTGGGCAAGACAGGCCCGGAACATAGCGGGCTTTACAAACTCCGCCTGCAAGCGAGCGGCATCCGCCCGCCCGGCGGCCAGCCGGCTCACTTGAGCATCGGCGCGCGCACCAGCGAAGAAACCGTGAATGGCCTGCTCGAGCTGGACATCACGGCGTCAGAAGACAAACCGCAGGTTTATGAACTCGAGGTGTTTCTGGAGATGCCGACCCAGCTGCATTTCGCCGTGGTGGCCACGGATGTGATTGACCGCCGCGGCGGCGCGGCCTTCCGCAACGCCATTGCCAGCCGCGATGCCTACATCTTCACGCACAGCAGCGAGACGCTGCTCCTGAATCCCAACGCGCCGCAGATGTTTGACGACAAGGGCAACGGCATTTTCTCCACGGTGATTCTGGACTGGGTGGAATGGGAAGGCCCGCTGGTGACCGACGCGGAAAAATCCCGCCGCCACGGCGTGCTGCCGCCCGAGGAGGCCACCGCCGAGGTCGTCGCCGAACACCTCCAACGCTTTGCCGAACGCGCCTGGCGCCGGGCCGTGCAACCGGAGGAGCTGAAGAATTATTTGGGCTCCTACCAAGCGGCCATCAAGGACGGCGAGAAACCGGCCGCCGCCTATCGGACCGCCTTGCAGGGGGTGCTGACATCCCGCCATTTCATTTACCTCGTGGAAGGCGCCCCCCAACCCCGCGAGCGGCTCTCGGATCAGGAACTGGCTTCGCGGCTTTCCTATTTCCTCTGGAGTTCCATGCCCGATGACGCGCTGTTCACCGCCGCCCAAGAAGGCGCCCTTCAAGGCGATGGCCTGAAACAAACCGTTAACCGAATGCTCTCGGATGACCGGATCAACCGTTTCATCGACGACTTCTCGCGCCAATGGCTGCAGCTGCATCGCGTGGGCATGTTCCCGCCGGACAAGAAACTCTACCCCGGCTACGACGATTGGCTGGAGACCAGCATGCGCCATGAGCCGGTCGAATATTTCCGCGAACTGCTCACCAAGAACCTCGCCATCGAAAGCCTGCTTGATTCGAACTGGACGATGGCCAACGCCCGGCTCTGCGATTTCTACGGTCTGCCCGAGCCGAAGATCGGTGGTTTCCAACGCGTGGCGCTCAAGCCCGAGGATCATCGGGGCGGTTTACTGACGATGGGCGCCGTGCTCGGCCTCACTTCGGACGGCACCCGCCATCGCCCAGTGCATCGCGGTGTTTGGATCAGCGAAACGATTTTCAACAAAACCCCGCCGCCGCCGCCGGCCAATGTCGACCCCATCGAGCCCGTGCCACCCACCGGCAATAAGATTACCATCCGGCAACGCATTGAGGCGCACGCCCAGAACGCCAACTGCGCCGCCTGCCATCGCACTATCGATCCGCTTGGGCTCGCCTTTGATCAATACGACGCCATCGGCCAATGGCGCACCCACGAGCACGTACCCACCGGCGTGGGCAAAGATCCCCGAGTCGATGCCTCCGGTGTGATGCCTAATGGCCGGAAGTTTGCCGATTCGGTTCAGTTTAAACAACTGCTGCTCGAGGAGCGCGACACGATCGCCCGGGCCTTCATCGAGCACCTTTGCACCTACGCGCTGCGCCGCGTGCTGACAGTGGACGACCGCGATGACCTCGATTTAATTGCCGCTGAGGCCAAGAAAAACCAATACCGCGTCAGGGACATCGTCCGCGCCGTGGCACAATCCGATTTAATTCGAAAACGTTAACCCAGAAAAAAGATCATGAGCAACCTTCAGACCCAATCCTGGCTAATCGACCGCCGCCACGCCCTCCGCGCCATGGGCACGTGTATCGCCCTGCCGATGCTCGAATGCATGATCCCGCTCAAGGCCAAGGAGAAAACTGAGACGCCGCGCCGCAGCGCCTTTATGTACCTCGCCAACGGCGTGCATTCACTGAATTACCAGATCACCAAGCCGGGCAAGGACTACACCTTCTCCCGTTCGCTCAAGCCTCTGGAGAAATTCCGCAACGTGATCACGCCGGTCAGCGGCCTGCACCATCCCGGCAGCCTGGGGCATCACCACAACTGCATCGACATCTTCCTGACCGGCGCCAAGATCGGCGCGGCGCATCGCAACTCCATCTCGGTGGATCAGCAAATGGCGCAGGTCAGCGGCCAGCACACACGCTATTCCTCCATGGAAATCGCGCTCACCGGCGGTTCTCTGGCCTGGACGCCGGATGGCGTTCAGCTTCCCGCCATGCGCCGCTGCAAACAGATTTTTGCCTCCCTCTTTGAAGAACCCAAAGGCGGCATTGCCGCCCAACGGAAGGCCCTTCGCCGCAAGGCCAGCGTGCTGGATGACAACCTCGCCGAGGTGCGCGCGCTGTCCCAGAAGATGGGCACAGCCGACAAGGGCCGCCTCGACCAATACCTGACCTCCGTGCGCGAAGCCGAGATTCGCACCCGCCGCGCCGATGCCTGGCTTGATACTCCCTTGCCCAAGATTTCCGCAGCGGATCGCCAACGCACCAATCGCGACGTCGCTAAAACTCAGGCGGGCGATTATTTCCGCACAGTCTATGACCTCATGGTGCTCGCCTTTCAAACGGACGTCACCCGCGTGGCCACCTTCAGCCTCGGTGGCGAAGGCGATGCTTTTGCCATTCCAGAAATTGGCATTACCGAATCGCGCCACCAACTTAGCCACCACGGCGGCGATGAGGGCTACATGGAGAAGCTGACCAACTACGACACCTTCGCCATCGAGCAGTTTGGCTACTTCCTCACGCGGCTGTCGGAAACCAAGGATCTGAATGGCAAATCGCTGCTCGGCTCAACCATGTCGCTCTTCGGCAGCGGCATGTCCTACGGCCACAGCCACGGCAACGCCAACCTGCCGTTGGTGCTCGCCGGCGGCACGGACCTCGGCCTGAAGCACGGTAGCCACATCGATTTCAACCAAGGCCACTTCGACGGCTACACTCTCGATAAGCCCGGCGACCACTACCGCCTCTGCAGTCGCCCCGCGAACACAGATGCCCACATGAGCAACCTCCTCCTTCTCATGGCCCAGAAGATGGGCGTGGAAACGGACCAGTTTGGCGACAGCAACAAAGTATTGGCACTATGAACGAGCGCCCCGTTAGGCCGCGAAGCTTCAAGCATTCGATAGCCTCAACATCATCGAACTCAAATCGTTGTTCATCACCGCTGTGTTTAGTCGCGAAGCGACGTCAGCCTATAGCTGCGGAATGGAACCCACATCGTTGTGCGCCGCCGCTGCATTCATTCGCAAAGCAACGCCAGCCTACAGCTGCGCAATGGACTCCACATCGTTGTGCGTCGCAGCTGCATTTAGTCGCGAAGCGACGTCAGCGTATAGCTGCGGGTGCCAACCCGCAGACCACCAACCCCAAAAACACATAGCCGCGAAGCGGCGACAGCGAACGAACCATGGGTAGCTTCACACATCTAACATACCATATCGTTTTCGCAACCAAGTATCGGAAACGAACCATCAAGGGCGAGTTCCAGGAACGACTCTACAAATACATGGGCGGTACGCTTCGCGCAAAAAAAGGAAACCTGATCGAGATCGGTGGTGTTGAAGATCACGTTCACCTACTTGCGAATTTGTCGTCTTCGCTTGCCGTAGCGGATGTAATTCGAGACCTCAAATCGGGTTCGTCGAAATGGATGCATGACGAGTTGAACATCGGCGGGTTCGAATGGCAAAAAGGATATGGCGCATTCACCGTCAGTGGGGATCGAGTCGAAGCGGTTCAGAAATACATTCAGAACCAGGAGGAGCATCACCAGACACAGACGTTTCAGGAAGAGTATATCGATTTCCTGCAACGTCACGGCATCGAGTTTCAATTAGAACATCTGTTTGAAAATGAACAAAATGGATAGCCTGCATTTCTCACGAAATTTCGTCGCGAGACGCAGCGAACGGCCTCAAGTCAAGGCGCACGCAGCGCAGGACGCCGAGCTGGGTTGGGCACCCTGCCCAAGGGCGAGGCAAGCGCAACGCAGGCAGGGTGCGACTTTTTCAACCGCGCTAGCGGAGGCAGCGTTTAGCCCACGGCGAAGCCGTGGGTTCCACCCTCAAAATCAAACGTTAGCCGCGAAGCGGCGACAGCATCCCCATTCGCTGCCACCGCTTCGCGGTTTGCAAACAATGTTGGTCTCTAATCTGCGGGCTGATAGCCCGCAGCTATTTGCTGCCGTCGCTTCGCGACTCAACACATACGGGCCTTCCCCCGTGCCTTCAGATTTCCACAAAACGCCCCCAATTTCCGCAGCAAGCGGCAGTAATCAATCCTGAGAAATGCAGAATAACACCCAACCACTGTCGCCGCTTCGCGGCTTAAAGATTTTTTGCTCGGTTATCTGCGGGCTGATGCCCGCAGCTATGCGCTGTCGTCGCTTCGCGACTCGGTGCGTGCGGTCAATGTGTGCGCTTCGGGTGACCACATCCCTCAACGGGCTCGCGAGCGCAGCTGCATGCGGTCATCACTTTGCGATCGCATTCGGAATGGAAAGACAGACGCTTGGGTCCTCCAAGTGCTTGATCGCGCTGTGCCTCGGGGCGGTCCTTTTGGCGGTGCCTGTTTCCGCCGAGGAAAAACCGTTCCGGCCCGTGGCGGGGCAATTTCCACCGCTGGAGAAGGCCCACGCCTACCGCGGCGAATTGGTTTTCGTGGACCATGCCAATCGTCGCGGCAGCCTTCGCGTTGAGGGTTCAGGCAAATTTTACAGGAACGATCCCCATCCGTTTGCCATGTTGCCCTACGGGATTGTCCGCTATCATGACGCGCCGGCCGATCTTCGTGATGTTCCGCTGGGCACTGTTCTTCATGCTCATGGGTTCCTGCCGCCGGACCCCAAGACCTCCGCCGTGCCGGTGTTGCCGGTGAATCACAAGGACAAGGACGCCGGCCATTATCGGGGTACCGGCATTTTCCCCGCGGAAAACCATGTGCTCCTGCTCGAAGATGAACCCAGCCATTGCAGACGCAACGGCTTGGTCTGGAAGCTCAACGAAGTGGAGGTCAAGGGCAACCTGGGGATGATCTTGGCAAGCCGCGAAGCCAAAACGGGCAAGACTGAAAAGGGCGAACCGGAAAAAATGACCTTCGACGCCGCCACCCGAATCTGGCGCGGGCGTGAGTCCATTCGGATCTCGGATCTGATCGCCGAAAAACACTGGCCGACAAACGGGAAGAAAGATCTCGGAGGGCAAACCGTCCTGCTCGGCATCACTTGGAAGCCGGCGCCCGGGGATGGCCTCAGTGGCGCTTTCACTCGTTTCCACATATCGGACATCTGGCTGGACGACGCCTCCATCGCGCACGCAGCCCATTTTCAGACTGAGAAACATAAAAGCTTTATCCGAAGCCGTTGGATGCCCGCCCTGGTCGATGACATTGCGTATGGCAAGTTTGGGCGGGCCACCGTGTCCGCCACCCTGTTCGGCGGCATGGATCCATCGCTTTACGCCGACTTTCAGAAAGGGGTCGAGGGACAAATCAATGGAGCCGAAAACACCTTGAAACACACCGCCGGCCACTATGGTCCCGGTCATGTGGCCTCCAATGGCAAAATCCTTGAGGTCACCCGGACTTCCAAACCAATCCCCATGGGCAGCAGCGGCATCCAAATCCAGTTTGAAACCGACCTCATCATCGAAGGCATTCGCCCCGGAAGAGTGGTCCGAATCCGCCCGCAAAGCTGGCCCAAGATGCAGATTCCCCGAGAGGAATATCTGTTCAACAACAGCCCCGAAAACCGGTTCCCGACACCGGCCATCTTCCCGAAATATTAACCCCTAGGATCGACCATGGCTCCGCATCAACTGGCCCGCAGACTCGCCGCACTCTCCTTGAGCCTGCTCGTGCTGGCATTTCCCGCGCACGCTGAAGACCAACCTTTTCGACCCAAGCCGGGCCAATTCCCTTCGCTCGCTCAGGCGCATGGCTTCCGCGGTGAACTGACCTTTGTCGACCACGCCAACCGCCGCGGCAGTCTCCGGATCCAGGGCGCAGGCACCTACTTCCGTAACGCGCCGCACCCCTTCGCCATGTTGCCTTACGGCGTCATTCGCTATCAGGGCGCGCCGGCCGGTTTGCGGGACATCCCCATCGGCACCGTACTCCATGCCCGGGGCTTTCTCCCGCCGGATCCCAAACTCTCTTCTGTGCCAGTCTTCCCCGTCAACAACCGGAACAAGACCGCCGGCTACAGCGGCAAAGGTATTGCCCCGGCCGAGAACCATCTCATCCTGTTGGAAGACGAACCCAGCTTCTGCCAACGCGAAGGCAAAATTTGGAAGCTCCAGGAAGTGGAACTGAAGCTCAACACAGGGAAAATCATCGCTCGCCGCGAAGCCAAAATCGGCGGCAATAAAGGCGAAGAGGAAACCTTAACCTTCGATGCCGCCACCCGCATCTGGCGCGGACGCGAGAAGCTCGCGGTCGCCGATCTCATCGCGGAGGGCATCTGGCCAGCCAGCGGCAAGAAAGCCCTCGGTGACCAAGCCGTTCTACTCGGCATCACCTGGAAACCCACCGCGAGCAACATCTTTACCCGCTTCCATATCTCAGATATCTGGCTGGACAACGTCGCCATGCAACGCGCCGCCCGCAACCAGACCGAGACCCACAAGGCCTTCATTCGCACGCGCTGGATGCCCGGCTGGATCGATGCGGTGGAGTACGGCAAGTTTGGGACCGCCACGGTCACCGCCACCCTGTTCGGCGGCATGGACGAATCGCTCTACGCCGATTTCAAGAAGAACACGCCCGCTCTGATGAACGCCGTGGAGAGCAACCTCAAGCACACGCACGGCGCCTACAGCCCAGCGCACATGGCGAGCAAAGGCCCCATCCTCGAGGTCACCAAAATAAAAGGCGAAATCCCTCTGGGCAGCAGCGGCATTCAGATCCAGTTTAAGACCGATCTCATCATCGAAGGCATTCGCCCCGGGCGCATTATCCGCGTCCGCCCTTGGAACTGGCCCAACGTCAACATTCCCCGCGAGGAATACCTCGGCGGCAACAGCCCCGAAGAACGCTTCCCCACCCCGGCCATCTTCCCGAAATACTGACTCAAGGGAGCCCATCATGAAACCCACGCTCCCTCTCCTGGTTGCTTTGCTTGCGCCCCTGAACCCGCTGCTCGCTGAGGACGCGCCGTTCCGGCCTGAACCTGGAAAATTCCCCCCGCTGGAAAAGGCCCATTCCTACCGAGGCGAATTAACCTTCGTGGATCATCCCAACCGTCGCGGCAGTATTCGGATCCAAGGAAACGGCAGGTTCCGCTTCACCGGCCCATCGCCCTTCGCCCTGCTTCCCTACGGCACGGTTCGTTATCATGGAGCCCCGGCCGATCTCAGAGATATCCCGTTGGGCACGGTCATGTATGCGCATGCCTTTCTCCCGCCGGACCCGAAGATTTCCTCCGTGCCGGTCCTGCCGATCGATAACCGCTTAAAGAAACTAGGCAACGCCGGCATCGGCACGGCCCCGGCCGAGAACCACGTGCTGCTACTCGAAGACGAACCCAGCCATTGCCAGCGGCATGGATTGGTTTGGAAGCTCCAGGAAGTCACCCTCAAAAACCAAGCCGGCTTCATCACCGCCCGACGCGAACGCAAAGCAGGCGGCGGCCAGGCCCATGAGGAAACGTTGACCTTTGACGCCGCCACCCGCTTTTGGCGAGGCCGCGAACGCCTGAACGTACAGGACCTGATCGCCGAAAAAATCTGGCCAGCCAACGGCAAGCGAACCCTCGAAGACCAAACCGTCCAGCTGGGCATCACCTGGAAACCCACTCCCGGCGGCGTCTTCATGCAGTTTCACATCTCAGACATCTGGCTGGACGAGGCCGCCATGGAACGCGCCACTGAAACCCAAACCGAAACCCACAAGGCATTCATCAAAAGCCGCTGGATGCCCGGTTGGATTGATTCCGTCGAGTACGGTAAATTTGGCCACGCAACAGTCACTGCCACGCTCTTCGGCGGCATGGATGCCTCGCTCTATGCCGATTTCAAAAAAGGCCAACGCGCCATGCTCGCTTCCGCCGAGAACACCCTGAAACACTGGGCAAGCGGCACCGCCGGAACCGCCCAGATGGCGAGCAAAGGAATTTTAGCCAATATCACCAAGGCGAAAGGAAACGTCCCCTTGGGAAGCAGTGGCATCCAAATCAGCCTGCAAACCGATCTTGTTACCGAAGGCTTCCGGCCCGGAAGAATCGTGCGCATCCACCCCAGCAGCTGGCCCATCCTCGAAGTCCCTCGTGATGAATACCTCCACGACGCCCGCACCACCCACCAAGACCGCTTCCCCACCCCCGCGATCTTCCCGAAATACGAACGTTGATGAGACCGGTGGCGGGTCCGGATATTTTTAAGAAGTAGGCGTTACTTCGCCTCAAACGCCACTCGATGATGTTGGTTCACCGCCAGCTCCTTCGTCATTGTTTTCCTGCCGCCGGGCCAGGTGATTTCGATGGTGACGGGCGCCTTGTGGAGGCCGAGGCCGAAGTGAAGGCGGGGGTCGTTTTGGTTGCCTTCGCCGGTGCCGGTCTCGACGTGGCGCGTTAAAATCTTGTCGCCGAGTTTGATGCGCGCGATGGCGCCGACGGCGGAGCGATTGATGGTCTTGCCATCGCCGGCGAGGGTGAGCGTGAGCCAGTTGCCCTTGCGGTTTTCGTTGAGGAATATTTTACCGGCAGTGCAGAGGTCGAGGTCGCCGTCGTTGTCGATGTCGCCCCACGCGGCTTGATAGGTGGCGCCAAGTCCGCCGACCTTCTCGGGCGCGGTGACGTTGCGGAATTTCCAGTTGCCGTCGTTGGCGTAGAGCACGGGGAAATTCTTGATGCCGTAGCTGCCCACGGCGTAGACGGTGGTGAAGTAGAGGTCGAGATCGCCATCGTTATCGAAGTCGCCGAGTGTGGGCGAGGCGAAGGACTCCTGCCACGCGAGGCCGGCGCCGGCGGATTTATCCTCAAACTTAAAACCGCCCTTCGGCCCGAGGTTGCGCAGAAACTCCGGGCGATCCTGCACCTTCGGCGGATGACTGAAGTTGCCGACGAACAAGTCGAGATGCCCGTCGTTGTCGAGGTCGCCGAACGCCGAACCGATGGTGTGTCCGCTAATGCCGTACCGGATGCCGCCCGTGTAATTGATGACCGCCTTGGGCTTGCCCGCCGCGCCAAAGGCCGCCGCGACATTCTCCAGCTTGCCCTTGCCGTCGCCGCGCCACAGGTGGTTGGGCTGCAGGCGATAGTTGGAAACAAACACATCCACGTGCCCGTCCTCATTAAAATCCGCCGCCGTCACGCCACGCGCGGAGTAGTTGCCCTTCGCCGAGCGCCAGTGCTCCTTGAACCCGTCCGGCCCGTTCAGAAAAATCGCGTCCGGGTTCACGGACTTCTGCCAAATCTCGTAGCCGCCCACGAAGAGGTCCAGCCGCGCGTCATTGTTGATGTCCAGCCAAACCGCCCCGCGTGAGTTCACTGTGGGCAGCTTGGGAAATTTCACCGGCACAAACTTCCCATTGCCCGTGTTGCGATGCAGCGACCCGCCGCCGGTGAATTGAAACAAGTCCAAGTGCCCGTCATTATCAAAATCCGCGAAAATCACCTCGCCCCCCGGCGCACCGCTCTCCTTCGCCTCGACAAACTTTTTCCCGCCCACGTTGCGCCACAGCTTGCCCGCAAACAAATCCACAAACCCGTCCCCATCAAAATCCCCAAATGCCGCCTTACCTCCGCCGGCAAACCCCCACTCCTTGCTCACATCCCGAAACTGCGCCTGCACTGCATGACTCAACACCAACGCGGCGGAGAGCAGAATCGTCCCTCGAATCCAATGATTGTTTTTCATTTTCATGTTTCTTTCAAATTCAACCCTCCACCGTCAGCTGCGCTTTTGAAATGGCATTGCGGCCGGATTTTTTAAACGGACGCGGCAGCGGCTGGGCGATGCCTTTGTTGTCAATGGTCCGGCAATACACATCGTACTCGCCGGGCTTCAAGCCTTTCAACAGCGTGGCCCAGTGCGCGAGCGTGTAACGTTGGGGCCAATGCTTGGGGCGGCCGGCATCGGTGAAGTTCGAAACGCCCGCGGGCAGTTTGCCGCCGGGCAATTCCTCGCCCCAATGCGTCGGGGCCGGCAGCAGCTGCGCATCGCGCCATGGCGCCTTGGTGAGGTACGGATCCTCAGCCGGCCAGGCTTTGCCGCGGGGCAGCACGCACACCTGAACGTTGCTCACGCCGCCCACGCCCACCTGCGCCATGCCAGTGACGGCCACAGGCGCGCCGGCCTTTTCGCGGCGCGGCAGATAGATGAACCGCGCCATGGATTTCATCCACGTATCGACGTCGTTGTTGCCGCCGGCGTAGGTGTCATTGGCAAACGGTTCGTTGGTGAGCACCACACTCTTAAGCCACTTCACGTTTTTGAATCCGTACGCCTCAGGGATGATCATCCGCACCGGCCCACCGCGCTTGCCGCTGAGCCATTGGCCGTTGAGCTTGTAGCACAGAATCACCGGCAGATCGCCGGGCGGATCCTCCAGCACCCGCCCGATCGGCAGCGAGCCGCGGAACATCTGCTTCGGATCGTCATTGTGATGCCCGTAAAAAAACACGCGGCGCACATTCGCCTTGGGCTGCGTGCGCCACAACACCGTTCGCAACGGCACGCCTTCCCACAGGCCCATCCCCAGCGGCTTGCTCATGTTCAGGCAGGAAATCACTTTCAAGAATTTCACCGAATGCCGCTCGGCCAGCTGCATCAGCGTGGGAAAATCCAGCGCGTTGCCGGCCGCGCGCGAGAGCGGGTTGCCGAGCTGCGCGTTGCTCTTCGGATCGGCCATCACGTCGAGCTTCCACGTCTTGCGCTCCAGCCCCACCTCCAGCCGTTTCTCCAGCGGCAGCTTGTACGGCAGCGGATTGCCCCGCTCCACCGTGCCGAATTCCGCCGCCACCGTCAGATACTCCAAATCCGCCGCCGCCTCGGCAATCAACTTGGCATCTGCAGCCTCATCGGCAAACAACGCCCGCCCGCCCATCGCCGTCACTCCCGCGGTACCCAGTTGGAGAAAGAAACGCCGCGTTACGTCGCGGTGTTGTTGAAAGAGTTCAGGAGATAAGGGAGTGGTTTTCATCAGGATCAGTGGCTGGAATTGTAGTTTCCGGTCTTCCACACGCAACTCGAATTGATACTTGCTCGCCGATCACATTGTTCAGTTCCAATGACGGTGAATACAACCAGTTGTCTCCATTGACCGAGGAACAGACGACGGACAGGGAACTGATTATTAGCTCGGGCATCTTCATTTGCGCTGAATATCTTGCTTTTTTGTGTCTTCTAAATATTGCGTGAGCAGGGTTTTTCGAAACTGGATTGATGGTTTCTGAAAACGAATCATATGTGCACAATCGAAAAATGAGCGAGCATTGCAATCAATCCGAGCACTCCGATAGTGGGATTGCCCCTCTCTTTAGTCCGGCGGGCGGCGACTTGCTGCGTGTCAATTCGCGCCGGTGGTTTTTGCAAACGGGGCTCACTGGTATGGCGGGACTTTCATTGCCGATGCTGTTGCAACAGCGTGCGGCAGCGGCGAAGGCGGGTAAGCCGAAGCGCAAAAAAAACGTTATTCTGTTTTGGCTGTCAGGCGGGCCGAGCCACATTGATATGTGGGATCCCAAGCCTGATGCGCCCAGCGAAATCCGCGGGCCGTTTGGTAGTATTCCCACTCGGCTGCCCGGCGTGCGCGTAAGCGAGCATCTGCCGTTGACCGCCAAGCTAATGGACAAGCTCACCCTCTTGCGCGGAGTGGATTGCAGCGCGAGCAACCACACGCCAATCACCATGCAGGCCGGCAATCCGCTGGCGCGCCGCACCAACGACGGCAAGGATGGCGGTGGCTATCCTTCTATGGGCTCCATCGCGGCAAAGTTTCGCGGGCCGAATCATCCAGGTATGCCGGCCTTTGTGGGCCTCGCCGATTCGTGGCGTTCGGATGTTTGGGAGGCCGGCCACTTGGGTGGAGATTTCGCGCCGGTGAAAGGCAAAGACCTGGCCGGCCGCCTTGCATTGCCTGAGGGCTTCTCCACCACGCGCCTTCGCGAACGCGGCTCGTTGCTTGGTCAGCTCGATCGTATGCATCGTGATCTCGACAACAATCCTACCGTCGCGCAGCTCGATCATTACACGCAACAAGCGCTCGACACGGTTCTCTCCGGCCGCGCCAAGCGCGCTTTCAATCTCGATGAAGAGACCGTTAAGATGCGCGATTTTTATGGGCGCGATAGCATCGGCCAAAAGGCACTGCTCGCTCGCCGCCTCGTCGAAGCCGGCTCGACCTTTGTGCTCGTCAGCGGCGCGTGGGGCTATTTCGACCATCACGGCGACGAAGTTCGTTGGGGCGGAATCACGAAGGGGCTCAAGCCGCTAATGCCCCGTGTCGATCGCACCTTGAATGCCATCGTCACCGACCTTGAGCAACGCGGCCTCCTCGACGACACGTTGATTATAATGATGGGCGAATTCGGTCGATCCCCCGTCATGACCAAAACCGCCGGACGCGGCCATTGGGCGCGCGTCATGTCGATGGTCATGGCCGGCGGCGGTCTCAACCACGGCCGCGTCATCGGCAGCACCGACCGCAAGGGCTACGACGTCGCTACCCGTCGCGTCGGCCCGAGCGACCTTGCCGCCACCGTTTTCCAACACCTCGGCATCGATCTCAATTCCCACTGGACTAACGCGCAAGGCCGCCCCATCCCCATCGTCACCGAAGGCGGTCAGCCAATTTCAGAATTATTTTAACACTGTTCGCAGGGACAAACGCGGGCGATTCTGGTTGCCACTCGCTTGTGGCGCGTCATCCTTTCCCGACCCATGAAAAACATTCATTTCATTCTAATGCTGGCGGGAGGTTGCCTTGCGTGCTTGATCCACGCCCTTTAGTCGCTAGGCTCAGGGCCGTTTATGCGAAGTGCGATTTTCATTGTGTGCCTGCTGAGTGGTGCGGCCGCTTGGGCTTTTGACAAGCCGACGGCGGCGTTTTTGGAGGCGCATTGTTTTGACTGCCACGGCGAGGGCGCGGCGAAGGGCGGGTTGGATCTGGAGAAGCTCGGGCGCGATCTTTCGGATCCGGCGGTGTTTGCAAAATGGGAACGGCTTTTTGATCGCGTGACGGCGGGCGAGATGCCCCCGGCGAAGGTGACGGATCGACCGGAGGCGAAGGAACTGGCGGCGTTTCGGGCGGCACTGGGACCGCGACTGGTGCAGGCGCACGCGGCGGCGAAAGGGACGGTGTTGCGCCGGCTCAATCGGCGCGAGTACGAGAATACCATGAACGACCTCTTCGGCATATCGCTGGAGCTGGAGGAGATGCTACCGGAGGACGGGCGCTCGCATGAATTCGACAACGTCGGCCAGGCGCTCGGCATTTCCATGCAACACATGCAGCGATACCTGAAGGCGGCGAATGTGGTGTTGGACAACGCGATTGCCCGGACGCCGGAGAAGCCCAAGCCGGATAAGATCGTGGGGCGCTACACGCTCGACAAGGGCGGCGAACGATTTCTCGACGACACTTGGCTGAAGCTGAAGGATGATTCCATCGTGCGGTTCCAGCGCACCGGCTACCCCTCAGGCATGATCCGCTCGGCCCGCACACGGACGGAAGGGGTTTACCGGGTGAAGGTCCACGGGTTTGCCTATCAAACCGATCAGCCGGTCACGTTTTCGGTTGGCCTAACCACCTACCAACGCGGCCTGCCCCAACCGGTGGTCGGCTATTTTTCATTTCCGCCCGGCGGCCCGGACAAGATGCACACGGTGGAGTTGACCGTGAAGATCGGCGCGCAATATATGATCAGCGTGGAGCCGTACGGAATCATCGATCCCGATCTCGGCCGACGGCGCAAAGAGAAAATTCCCTTGAGCACGGTGAAAACGCCGGGGCTCGGCATTCATTCAGTGGAGCTGGAAGGGCCGTTGTTCGAGGAGTTTCCCTCGGCCGGACACAAGCTGCTATTTGCGGGCATCCAACGCACGGAGATTCCGCCGCGCAATCCGAACGACCGAAACCGATCATCGTACATACCGCGATTCGAAATCAAATCCACCGACGAACAGGCCGATGCCGAGCAGGCGCTGGGACGGCTAACCACAGCGGCGTTCCGTCGGCCGGTGGATCCGAACGAAGTCGCGCCGTACGTAAAATTATTCGAGACCGAACGCGCCAAGGGCGAGGCCTTTGAACCGGCGCTGCGCACGGCGGCCCGAGCGATTTTGTGTTCGCCGCATTTTCTGTTCCTGCGCGAACCAGCCGGGGCACAGGACGACTTTGCACTGGCCAGTCGCCTGTCCTATTTCCTCACGCGCACCGCGCCGGATGCCGAACTGCTCGCACTCGCCCGCGCCGGCAAACTGCGCCCCAACCTCCGCGCCCAGACCGAGCGCCTGCTGAAAGACGCGCGTTTCGCCCGCTTCATCACGGACTTCACCGAGGCCTGGCTGAACCTGCGCGAGATGGATTTCACCGTGCCCGATCGCACACTCTATCCGGAGTACGAACCCTACCTGCGCTTCTCCATGTCGCGCGAGACGGAGGCGTTTTTGCGCGAACTAATCGCCGGCAATCATCCGGTCGCCAACGTCGTGAAAAGCGACTTCGCCCTGCTCAACGATCGCATGGCCGAGCACTACGGCATCGCCGGCGTGACCGGTTCGCAGTTCCGCAAAGTGAACCTGCCCGCCAACAGTTGGCGCGGCGGCTTCCTCAGCCAGGGCAGTGTACTCAAGGTCTCCGCCAACGGCTCCGCCACCTCGCCCGTGGTGCGCGGCGTGTACGTGATGGAACGCATCCTCGGCATCACCCCCACCCCGCCGCCGCCGAACATCCCTGGCGTGGAGCCGGACATCCGCGGCGCCGCCACCCTGCGTGAGCTGCTGGATAAACATCGGGATGTCGCCAGCTGCGCTTCCTGCCACGACCAGATTGATCCGCTCGGGTTCGCGCTGGAAAGCTTTGACGTCATTGGCCTCCGCCGCGACCGTTTCCGCAATCGCCATTCCGAAAGCGAACGCGTGGATGCCGTCGTGCGCGGCCGCAAAGTGCAGTACCGCCTCGGGCCGCCCGTGGACAGCTCCGGCCAATTCACCGACGGCAGCGCCTACCCGGACTTCGCCGCCTATCGCGATTACCTCGCCACCCACGACGACCGCCTCGCCCGCGCCTTGGCCAGCAAGCTGCTCACCTTTGCCACCGGCCGCGAGCTGGGCTTCTCCGACCGAGCCGAGCTCGACCGCATCGTCGCCGACACTGCCCAAAACAAACATCGCCTTCGCGACCTCATCCATCGTATCATCCAATCCGAAATTTTCCTGAACAAATAACATGAGTTTCATCGCCACCAAGACTTCACTGAACCGCCGCGCCTTTCTGAGAGGCACCGGCGCCTCTGTGGCCCTTCCCTTTCTGAGCGCCATGATGCCCGCCTTTGCCAAGGCCGCCGCCGCGCCGAAACGGTTTGTGGCAATGAATGCCGGGCTCGGCTTTCACGCGCCTAACTTTATCCCCACTGAGGCCGGGGCAAACTACAAAGCGCCGGTGTACCTGCAAAAGCTGGAGAAGCACCGGAAGGAGTTCACCGTGTTCTCCGGCTTGTCGCATCCGAACTCCAACGGCGCCAACGGGCACACCAGCGAACTGACCTGGCTCACCAGCTCGCCTCGCCCGGGCTTGGCCGGGTTTAAGAACACCATCTCGCTGGATCAATTGATGGCCCGCCACGTCGGCGCGGCCACGCGGTTCCCCTCGATGACCATCGGTGCGCGCGGCTCGTCGTTGTCGTGGACGGCCAATGGCGTGCAGATCCCCGCGCAGACGCATCCGGCCAAAATTTTTCGCCAGTTGTTTGTGGACGGCACCGAGCAGGAAGTGGCTGAGGAACTGAAAAACCTCGAGCGCGGCCGCAGCATTCTCGACACCGTGCTGGACGACGCCAAGCTGCTCAGCATTTCCCTCGGCGCGCGCGACCGTGAGAAGCTGGATGAATATTTCACCTCCGTGCGCGAGCTGGAGATTCGGCTGCAGCAAAACAAGGAATGGGCCAAACGCCCCAAGCCGAAGATCAACTACAAAGAACCGCAGGACGTCGCCGACCGCAACGACATCCTCGCCAAGCAACGTCTGTTGAACGACCTCACCCTGCTGGCGTTACAGACCGATTCCACGCGCGTGATCGCCTATTCCCTCGGCGGCATGAACGCCGTGCCCAGCAACATTCCCGGCGTCCGCACCGACTGGCACATGCTCTCCCACCACGGCCGCGATGAGCAAAAGATCGAGGAGCTTACCCGCATCGAGGCGGCCGAGTTTTCGGTGTTCAGCGAATTTCTCACCAAGCTCAAGAACGTGAAGGAAGCCGGCGGCCATCTACTCGACCACACCGCCGTCCTGTTTGGCTCCAACCTCGGCAACGCCTCCTCTCACAGCTGGCACAACCTACCCATTCTGCTTGCCGGTGGTGGTTACAAACACGGCCACCATGCCGCCCACGATCCGGACAACAACACGCCCTTCGCCAACCTCTTCGTCCCCCTTGCCCAACGCATGGGTGTGGAGATTGATCAGTTCGGTAGCAGCACGAAGAGCACCCTCCACGGGCTGGAAAGTTGAAGTCGCGCGTTGCTCAACTGCTGGGGGTACTGATCATTTGGGCCGCGTCCTTGGCCGCGGAACCATCTCGGCCCGCTTTACCCAACATCGTCCTGATGATGGCCGACGACATGGGGATCGGCGATACGAGCGCGTATCTTGGCGTCCGCATGGGACCGAAGGCGGAGCCGATTGCACTCACGCAACGCACGCCGCAACTCAAGGCGTTCGCCCAGCAGGCGGTGGTGTTTAATAATGCCTACGCGCCGGCCTCCATGTGTTCCTCCACGCGGTACGCACTGTTGACCGGCCGCTTTGCTCACCGCGCATATCTCAAGCAACAGGGCTGGTTGCCGCACGGGCCCAATACGCCGATGATCCAGCGCGCGCTCAGCACATTGCCGGAGATGCTACAGACGCGCGGCTATCGCACGGCGGCCATTGGCAAATATCATGTGGGCATGGCATTCGATAACGGCACGGGCAAGCCGGCCACCGATTATTATTACGAGGATGTCGACTTCACGCGCCCCGTGCTCGATGGCCCGACGCATCATGGCTTCGATGAATTCTTTGGCGTGCCCGGCAACACCGAGGATTCGCTCGACACCGAGCCGCGCATTTACATTCGCAACGATCGCTGGACCTATACCGACCGCGACCGGATGCGCCGGATTGGGTTCAAGCACCGCGAGCGCCGCATTTTCGCCGCGCCGGATTGGGATCTTGCCCAGATTGGCCCCGTTTACCTGCGCGAAGCCCAGGCCTTTCTCCAACGCCAAGCCCGCGCCAAGGAACCGTTTTTCCTCTACTACGTTCCCAACGCGAACCACTACCAGCGCAATGAGAAAGACGGCGATTATGCCGTGCCCAAAACCATCGATGGCGAGGCGGTGAAAGGCGTCAGCCGATGGAACGACGGCACACCTGCCGGCGATCGGGGCGACATGATTCTGGAAAACGACATCGCCTTCGGCAAACTGCTGGAAACTTTGCGCGACACCGAGGATCCGCGCTGGCCGGGTCATCGGTTGATCGAAAACACGCTCATCATTTTCACCAGCGACAACGGCCCCAACGTCGGCGACAATCTCGGCCGCAACCGCGAGAGCGGCGGGCTGCGCGGCAAGAAAGCCAAGCTCTGGGAAGGCGGTATTCGCGTGCCGTTTCTGGTGTACTGGAAAGATAAAATCGAGGGCGGGACACTCAATGAATCCATCGTTTCCCTCACCGACCTCTACGCAACGCTGGCCACCATAACCGGCCATCAACTCGCCTCGCACGAGGCGCAGGACAGCCACGATTGTCTCGCGTACTGGACCGCTAAAACCCCCAAGCCGGACTTGCGACCGCGCGTATTCTTCTGCCACCTCGGCCCGCCGTTCTCCAACGATACGCTCGTCATTCGCAAAGGCTCGCACAAACTGCTCGTGGAAGGCGGCCTCGCCCTGCCGTCCATTCGCGACAGCCATCTGGGCGCCGCCGTTCCGCGCGCGTTTTATGATCTGGAGCAAAACCTTTACGAAGACGACGAGGTTGAGACCAATACCATCTTGGCCAAGCAACTGGCCGCCGAGCTATTAGAAATCCACAATCGCGGTCACGCGCGCGATTTGAATTTGAAGCCGGGTCCCGCCCTCATCCAAACTGAAGGCTGGCACAATCTGCGCAACGATGTCACCGGCGAGATTGGTTTTGAATTCACGCTAACCGCCAAGGCAAAGCGCGTCACCCATCTCGGCCTGTGGGATGACCATGATCGCGATCAACCCATCCGACCCGCCCGCGCCATCCCCGACGAAACCCAGCGCGACCAACCCAGCCTACCGGATCCCAATGGCAAACGGCGCGGCCTCAAAACCGCCCACACCATTCGCCTCGTGGCGATGGACACCACGCCGCCCACCGAGATCGCCCGTGTCACTGTGCCCGAGGGAACCAAGGCCGAGCTCGACGGCGCCTTCCGCTACATTGCCCTCCCCAAGCCAATTGCCCTCCAACCCAAGCAACGCTACGCCCTGCTCGCCACCACCCGTGCCGGCGATGGCGATCAGTTTAAATCCCCGGACGCCTTCGACGGTCTCTCGCCGCTCGTTCATCCACACATTAACATCATCCGCAGCCTCCTGATTCGCGACAGTCACCTCACCCGGCCCCAGTCCATCCCCGCCTTTTCCGATCTCTCCCCCGACCACAGCCGCCACCGCCTGCCTGTTGGTCCGACGCTGAAATTTCGGGCGCCGTAGCTTGACGCATTGACGTTCAAGACCAATTGCATTACATTGTCTTGCATGAATTCATTGACCATTCGTTTGCCCGAAGAACTGCGTGAAGATTTGGATGCGATCAGCCGGGAGCAAAGTAAGCCCGTTAGCGACTTGGTGCGGGACTCGTTGCGGCGATATGTGGCGGTGGAAAAATTTCGCATGCTCCGGAGGAAGACATTGCCCTTTGCCGAGGCGCAGGGGTTTCTGACGGATGAGGATGTCTTTAAGGCCATCTCGTGAAGGTGGTGCTTGATGCCAATGTCATCGTGGCGGCCTTCGCCACGCATGGCTTGTGCGCAGCGGTGGTGGAGGTATGTTTGGATGCGCATGAAGTTTACCTGAGCAACGCGCTGGCGAACGAGGTGCGCACAAACCTGCGCCGCAAGATCAAGCTACCGGAAGAAACCGTGGCGGCGATTGATGAGTTGTTTCAGGAAAACGCCCGCTTCCATAAACCCGCCAAAGTGCCTGCGGAGGAATGCCGTGATCCAAAGGATCTGCATGTGCTTGGATTGGCCCGTGCGGCCGACGCGGATTGCATCGTGACGGGGGACAAAGATTTGCTGGAATTGAAGACGTATGGCCGCTGCGCAATTCTCACGCCGCGGCAGTTTTCGGAAACGCTCCGCCGGCAAAAGGGCCAAAGCTGAGCACGAAAGATTGCCTCCGCATCAGTCTGCCCGTAGGGTGCCCGCTCATTCCCGACTGATGAAGACGAAGATTTCTTTGCTCGTGATGCTGAGCCTTGGCTTGGTGTTTGAAACTCCGGCGCAACCGGCCAATGGCCTGCGTGATGGCTTGCCCACCGCCAGCAAATGATCCGCTACTACACCCTCAACAACGCCTGGCTCATGCGCGCCGAAAAGGAAATCGGCTCCCTCGAGCCCGGCAAACGCGCCGACTTCATCATCCTCGACCGCAACCTCCTCACCTGCAAAACCGACGACGTCAAAACCACCCAAGTCCTTTCAACCTGGCTGGATGGGAAACAGGTGAAATTGCCTACCAATTAATCACAGGCTTGCGGTTTGGCTGAGGGCACGGTTTCCTTTGGGCATGCGCTTTTTTTTCCTTTTGGCAGCCTTGTGGGCGGTCACGATTAACGCGGCTGATCGGCCGAATATTATCCTGCTGATGGGCGATGATCATGGTTGGGCGGAGACAGGGTACAACGGGCATCCGCATCTCAAAACGCCGGTGATGGATGAGATGGCGCGGACGGGGCTGCGGCTGGATCATTTTTATGCGGGGCATCCTTCGTGTTCGCCCACGCGCGGGAGTGTGCTCACCGGTCGGCATCCCAATCGCTACGGCACCTTTGCGCCGGGCTATTCGCTGCGGCCGCAGGAAATCACCATCGCGCATCTGCTGGCCAAGGCCGGATATCGTTGCGGACATTTTGGGAAATGGCATGTGGGGCCGGTAAAGAAAAGTTCACCCACCAACCCGCGCGCGATGGGGTTTCATGACTATGTGTCGCACGATAATTTTTATGAGATGGACCCGCCCTTCTCGCGCAATGGCGGTCCGCCTGTCGTCATCAAAGGCGAAGGCTCGGAGGTGACGATTGATGAGACAATCCGATTCATTGAAGACGCGAAGCAACGCGAGCGACCGTTTCTAGCCGTGGTCTGGTTCGGTTCGCCGCATGAACCGTACAGTGGATTACCGAAAGATCTCGCCCTGTACGACAACCTGCCCAAGGAATATGCCGAGCGCACGGTGAGCCTCACCTCCAATGAAACCGGTCGACGGACGAAACGGCCCTTGCGCGAGGTGTTGCGCGAGCGGTACGCGGAGATTACGGCGATGGATCGCGCGATCGGCCAGTTGCGTACGCGCCTGACGGAGCTGAACCTACGCGAGAATACGGTGCTGTGGTACTGCGGCGACAACGGCAGCCCGCCCAGCTACGGCCGGGTGGTGACGCCGTTCCGCAAGGAGAAAGGGCACGTGTACGAGGGCGGTATCCGCGTGCCCGGGCTCATTGAGTGGCCGGCGAAAATCAAGCAAGGCCGCATCAGCAAGGTGAACGGCGTGACCAGCGACATGTTGCCCACCCTGTGCGCGTGGGCCGGCGTGAAGCTGCCGGAGCAACCGCTGGACGGCATCAGCCTCGCGCCGTTGATAGAAGGCAAGATGAAGACGCGCCCTCAGCCGATCGGTTTCTGGAGCTACAGCGCCCGCCGCGCCACACGCAATGGCGCCAAGCCCTACTTCACCGCCGAACAACAACGCGGCACCACGCCTCTCGTGAAGTTGGCGGGCGACATTCCCACACGCAATTTTCGCAACTACCATCAACCGCCCATTGAAGAGGCCGACTACACCGCCGGCCCGCGCGTGTGGCTGGATAACCGCCACAAGCTCGTCCTGACCGGTTCCAAACCCGAGCTGTACGATCTGCAGACCGATCCCGCCGAGGAAACAAACATTGCGGAGCAACACCCTAAACTCACCCAACAGCTCTCCCGCGAACTACGCACCTGGCAAGCCTCCGTGCTCAACAGCCTGCGCGAACAGGATTATCCCAAAAAGTAAACGATGACTCGAATGCCTCACACGACCATTCTATTCAGTCTCGCACTGGCGTGGACTGCCTTGGCAGATCAACGCCCGAATGTGCTGTTCTGTTTCTCCGATGATTGGGGACGTTACGCGAGCATCTATCGGGATGAGGCGCGGCCGGGAATGAATGACGTGATCCATACCCCAACGCTGGATGCGATTGGCCGGAGTGGAGTGGTGTTCAACAATGCCTTCGTCAGTGCGCCGAGCTGCACCCCGAGCCGGGCCGCCGTGGTAACAGGGATGCCGTTCTATCGGTGCGGCTCCAACGCCTTTTTGCGCAGTCGCGAGTATGGCCCGGCCCATGATCCGTATAAGGCCCTGCCCGGCTTCTCGGAGTTGCTGGTGAAGAACGGCTATCACGTCATGCACTGGGGCAAGACGACCAACAAGAACGCCGGTCGACGAGACCGCCACCTTGAGCTGCCCATCAACCATTTCTCACAGGCCGTATCCGCGGCGAACGATCCGCAGGCGCGTAAGCGAGAGATCTTTTCATTCGTCCGGGCCAACTTCCGAAAATTCCTCGACAACAATGCGGACGACAAGCCGTTCTTCTACTGGTTCGGCCCTCACAATTTGCACCGCCAATGGACACGCGGTTCTGCCAAGGCCATCTGGGGGCTGGACCCCGATTCGCTCAAGGGTAAGGTGCCGGCCTTCCTGCCGGACGTGCCCGAGGTGCGGGAAGATCTCGCCGACTATCTGGGCGAAGCGCTGGCGTGGGACGGCATGGTCCATGAGCTGATTGCCGAGCTGAAAGCGCGGGGCGAATTCGACAACACACTGGTCATCGTTTCCGGCGATCACGGCATGCCCGGTATGCCGCGTGGCAAATGCAACCTGCACGACTTCGGCTCCAGTGTCTCCCTGCTCGTCAGCTGGCCGGATCAGGTTAAACCCGGCCGGCGCGTGGACGATTTCGTAAGCCTGATGGACATCGCGCCCACTGTACTGGAAGCCACTAACTCGAAACGGCCGGACCACATGATTGCCCGGAGTTTCATGCCGTTGCTGAAGTCGGCCAAGAGCGGCGTCATCGATACCACGCGGGACCACGTCATCATCGGCCGCGAACGCCACGTGGGCGAAGCACGGCGGGACCGCGCCCCGTACCCCTCGCGCGCCATTCGCACAGCCGACTTTCTGCTGATCCGGAACTTCAAACCGGACCGCATGCCAATGGGCGAGGTCTTCAAGCCCGAAGCCACCGTCGAGCACTTGTTGCAGGACCATTACCTCGCCTATCCGGACATGGACGCGAGCCCCACAAAGGTCTTTCTGATGACTCACCGCGACGCCTACACGAAGCACTTCGACATCGCCTTCTCCCCCCGACCGGAATTTGAGCTGTACGACCTGAAGCGCGACCCCGACCAGATCCAAAACGTCGCCGCGGATCCGCAATATGCAACGACATTGCGCGTGCTTACGAAACGCATGATGAACACCTTGCGCGAGACGGGTGATCCCCGCGTGATCGGCGACGGCGGCACCTTCGATCGCAAACCGTACGTCGATCCCACGTTCGTCCCGCCGCCGAAAAAGCGGAAAGTCCTGAAATTCTAACATCAACCGGAAGACCTAATGCTATGAAGCCATTCCCAATCGCCATTCTCATGCTGTCCGTTGCGTTCAGCATCACCTCACAGGATGCCCGCGGCGGTGAGCTGCGTCTGACGGAGACCGCCGACACAATTCGCATCACCCTGCGAGGAAAACCGGTTCTCCAGTACATTAAAAAAGCGCAACCCGTTCCTGATGGACTGCCAAAATACTTTCGCCGAAGCGGTTACATTCATCCCGTCTACACGCCGACGGGACAGGAACTCACCGGCGATTATCCCGCGGATCATGCCCATCAGCACGCGTTGTTTTTTGCTTGGACGAAGAGCGGCTACAACGGTCGGAACGTCGACTTCTGGAATCAGGCGAAGGATCTCGGGAGAATCGAATTTCGTGAGGTGATGGACTTGAAGCGAGAGGAGCAATGGGTCGCCTTCAGCGTCAAACACGCGTTCAAAGTGAAGACCGGTGAAAAGTGGGTCGATGTGCTCCACGAGGTCTGGACTGTCACCGTCCACCAAACCCCGGCTGACCACTTTCTCTTCGACATCGCCAGCGTCCAGCAATGCGTCACAGACAAACCCTTGAGCCTCGCCAAATACCACTACGGCGGCATGGCGATCCGCGGCAACTATCAGTGGTTAAAGGAAAAGGAAGATCACAGCATCAAGCCGGGCGATGTGCAGTACCTTACAAGCGAAGGCAAAGACCGCTGGAAAGGCAATCACACTCGCCCCAACTGGGTCGCCTTCTCCGGGAAGATCGACGGCCAGGAGGTGTCGGCCGCCGTCTTTTGCAGTCCGAAAAACTTCCGTGCGCCACAACATGTGCGCATCCATCCGAACAAACCCTACTTCTGCTTCGCTCCCATGGTGGAAGGCCCGTTCAAGATCGCTCCGGGTAAGAAATACGTTTCACGCTATCGCTATCTGGTGACGTCCAAAGCGGTCAACTCAAAGATCATCAACGAACACTGGCGGCGATATGCCAAGGGCGGTGAGTAAGGCTACGAAACGAAAACGACCACCATGAATCGAATCATATTGATATTTTTTCTCTTGCTTAATGCCGTCGTGTTTTCGCACGTTCGCGCAGAAGAGACTGAGACGGGACGAAAGCCGAACATCGTTGTCTTTATGACGGACGATCAGGGCTACGGCGATCTGGGTTGCTTTGGCTCCGATTCCCTCAAGACACCGAACATCGACCGACTGTGCCGGCAGGGCATGAAGTTCACCGATTTCTATGTGCATCAGCGTTGCTCGCCGACTCGTCTGGCATTGATGACCGGCTCGCACGCCCACCGCGCGGGTTGCACCAAAGTCATTTACAACAAAGACCGCATTGGAATTCACGCGGACGAAGTGACGACGCCGGAGCTACTGAAAACCGCTGGCTACGCAACGGGAATGGTGGGCAAGTGGCATCTCGGCGAATGGGACGCGTTTAATCCTACTCGTCACGGCTTCGACTTCTTTTACGGATTCATGATCGATCTCGATCAGGGCACGGGGATTTATCGGAACCTGAAACGAGTCGAATCGATCAAGCGGAAAACCGACGGGGAATATTCGCCGAAACTGCTCGACGCCGCGATTGGCTTCATTAAGGAGAACAAGGAACGCCCGTTCTTTCTCTACTACGCATCTCCGTTGCCGCACACGCCATGGATTCCGAACGAGCGATTCAAGGGGACTTCCAAACGCGGGACTTACGGTGACGTGATTCGCGAAGTCGACTGGCAGGTCGGTGAACTCATGAAAGCTCTCGACGAGCAGGGCGTCGCTGAGAAGACGCTGTTCGTCTTCGCGTCGGACAACGGCCCGGTGCTCGGTATTAACGGCGGCGATGCCGGCCCGTATCGCGACGGCAAATGGACGGACTTTGAGGGCGGCATTCGTGTGCCGTGTATCATGCGCTGGCCGGGGGTAATTGAGCCCGGTTCGCGGAACAGTCAGATCACCGCGATCATTGATCTGCTGCCGACGTTTTGTGCGATCACCGGAGTCGACCCGCCGGGCGACCGTGTCATCGACGGCCGAAACATTCTGCCGTACATGAAGGGCGAGAAAGTTGAGAAGCCGATTCACGAATCATTCATCGTGCCCGGCTCGGTGATTCGGCACGGGCACTGGAAGCTGCTTGTTCGAGACCTGAAGCCGGGCGGCAAGAGCGGTCGCGAGGGAAAACGTCCATCAACTCCCGCAGGATCACTTTTTAACCTGAAGGCCGACCCCGGCGAGACTCGCGACCTCTCAGCCGACCATCCCGAAATTGTTGCAGACCTGCGACGCCGGATGGACACTGCGGTCAGGGAACTCAAAGCCAACAGCCGACCGATTGGCAGACTCCCGAGTTTGCCAGTTCCAGCAACAAAGAAAAACAGTAAGCAAAGGGACAGACAGTAGATGCGTTTCACACTCGTATTATCAATCTTCGCCAGCGCGATCATATCGCTATCTACGCATTCGGCCTGCGCAGCGCCGCCGCCGGACAAGCCGATGAACGTGCTGTTGCTGATCGTCGACGATCTCAATACTTGGTTGCTCGAAGATCCAAAGCGTTACGCGGGCAAGGTCGTCGCGCCGAACATTCAGCGGTTGGCGAAACAGGGCGTGCTGTTTCACAATGCTTACACGGCCAGTCCGGTTTGCTCGCCTTCCCGAACGGCGTTCCTTTCCGGGGTCGCGCCTTGGAAATCCGGCGTGTCCCGTAACGGAGTTAAGGTCGGCGACAGCAAAGTGCTGCATGGTCTTCCGTCCTTGTTCAGGACGTTTCAGGATGAGGGCTACTGGATCGCCAAGTTTGGCAAGGTATCGCACGGATACGACACCGGCGTGCAGTACGAAGCGTCAATGAACCACAAGCGAACTCCGCCGCCGCCGGGCGCTCCGCTCAACGGCATCGCTCGCAGCGCAAGCGGAAAGCTCACCGAGCGCGACTGGGGGGCGACGCATCTCGACGAAGACCAGATGAGCGACAAGCGATTGGCTGACGCCGCCATCGAAGCGATCCAGCGAGAGCACGACAAACCGTTCTTCATCTCATGCGGTCTCTTCCATCCGCATTATCCGTGGTACGTCCCTCAAAAATACCTCGATATGTATCCGCTTGGTGAGATCAAGATGCCGCCAATCAAGGCAGACGACCTGAGCGACATTCCCACCTATGGCCAGCAGTTCGTCAACCTCGGCTGGGATGAGAAGATTCAGGACAAGGGACTCGTGCGCGAGGCAATCCGAGGGTATCTGGCAAGCGTCACGTTTTCCGACGCTCACATGGGGCGAGTCATCAAGGCGCTCGATGAAAGCCCGCACCGGGACAACACCATCGTCGTGCTAATCAGCGACCACGGTTTTCATCTCGGCGAGAAACAGCAATGGACGAAGGGGACGCTGTGGGAAGAAGCCACGGACAGCGTGATGATGTGGCGCGTGCCGGGAGTGACTCAGCCGGATCAAATCTGCACGCGGCCGGTTTCGTTGCTCGATATCTACCCGACGCTCGTGGATCTGAACCGCATCGAAAAACCAATCCACCTGGACGGCCACTCGCTGCTGCCTTTGTTGAAAGATGTACAAGCTCCGCGGCCTCAACCAGCCATCACGGTCTATGACGGTCACATGTCCGTTCGCACTCAATCCGCTCGGTTCATCCGCTACTGGGACGGTGCGACGGAACTGTATGACCGCAGCAGGGATCCTCACGAATGGAGGAATCAGACGAACAACCCACAATTCGCCGCGCTGAAAACGAAACTCGCGGGCCTGCTTCCCCCGAAAGAAGAGGTTGTCGAACCGCTGCCGAGCCGGCAGGCGGGGGCAGTCAATTCAACGCCCAAAACGCTAAAGCCTAAACGCGAAAAAAAGAAGCCCAGTCGCAATGAAGGCTCGAATTCAAAATGAAACGATTCAGCCAGGATGAGCTGCCGTCTTACCTGTGGCATTTCATTTGCTTCTGGTTTTCATCTGCAACACCGTACCCGCTGAACAAAACCGACAGCAAGGGCTACGACGTCGCTACCCGTCGCGTCGGCCCGAGCGACCTTGCCGCCACCGTTTTCCAACACCTCGCCATCGATCTCAATTCCCACTGGACCAACGCGCAAGGCCGCCCCATCCCCAACACACCGCCAAGGAAGCCCGCGCCATGGTCGATACCATCCTGTTCCTTAACCAATTGAAAAAGTAACCCAACCTCATGCACCGCCATCCCCTCCTCACCCCACTGTTTCTCCTCCTCTTCATCACCCTCCCCCTCCGGGCCGATGGCCTGCGGGTGGGCACGGCGGTGGTGGATATTTCGCCGACGGTGAAACCGTTCCAGTTGCGCTCGGGCAAATCGACTTACGTGCACGATTCCTTGCATGTGCGGGCGGTGGCATTTGAAAACGGTCAGGGCCGCGCGGTGATTGCCGTGATGGACGCCATCGGCGTGGGCCGCGAGATGTGCGACGAAGCCAAGGCCGCCACCGCCAAGGTCACCGGTTGGAAGCCCGAGCACATGCTCATCGCCGGCACGCACACGCACACCGCGCCCAAAGGCGGCGACACCTTGCCCGGACGGATCGCTTATGAAAAAACCCGGCGCGAGGGACTGCGCAAGGCTCTAATACAAGCCATCCAATCATTGGAACCGGCGAAGGTCGGCTTCGGCTCCGCCGAGGAAGCCAGCGAGGTGTACAACCGCCGCTGGTATCTCAAGCCCGGCCGAATGGATCCCAATCCTTGGGGGCTCCAGGATAAGGTGCGCATGAACCCGCCGCGCGATGCGATTGTAAAACCGGCCGGACCGATTGATCCCGAACTGTGTGTGATCTACGCCCGCACGCGCCGCGGTAAACCGCTGGGGTTGATCGCCAACTATGCCCTGCATTACGTTGGCGGCATTCCGCGCGTCACCGAACAGGATGGCCGCGTGGTCGGCATGGCGTCAGCCGATTACTTCGGGGAATTTGCCCGCATCATGCCGCACCGTGTCGGCGGCCTGAATCCGCCCGACAACTTCGTAGCCATGATGAGCAACGGCGCCTCGGGCGACATCAACAACATCGACTTCGACAGCAAACGCCCGCCCCGCGCGCCCTTCGAGCAAGTGCGCGTGGTCGCCACCAAGACCGCCACCGCCGCCTGGCGTGCCGTGAAAGACATTGAGACCTATCACGACACCCCCATCATCGCCATGCGCCAGCGCGAGGTGGAACTGCGTTACCGCGTTCCCACGGATACCGAGGTGGCTCGCGCCCGCAAGATTCTTGCGCTGCCGGCCAAGGAACGCGCGGAGCTTCACAGCAAGGCCAGTTCCTACGCCGCGCACACAATGCGATTCGCCGAACCGGACGCCCCGCGCACGGAGAAAGTCATCATTCAGGCCATCCGCATCGGCGACCAAGCCATTGTCTCCATGCCCTTCGAAGTGCTGGTGGAGATTGGTTTGGAAATCAAAGACAAGAGCCCCTTCCCGCACACGTTTCTCATCGAACTGGCCAACGGCGGCTACGGCTATCTCCCGCCGCCCAACCAACACGAACTGGGCGGCTACGAAACCTGGCTCGGCACTTCCCGTTTCCTCCCCAACGCTTCCCCCCTCCTCACGCGCAACTTATTGGAGATGCTCAAGGAGCTCACGCAACAAACCGCCCGCTAAACGCCGGCGACCGGTTAGCGCTGTTCGATCCGGTAGAGATGCGTGCCGCTACGCAGAAAGAGCGCGCCATCGGCCACGGCCGGGGTGGCCTTGAAAATGCCGTCGAGCTTGTTCTTGGCCAGCACATTGAAATTGCGGCCGGCGGCGAGGACGGTGGTTTGGCCCTCGCGATTGACGAAGTAGAGCTTGCCGTTGATTTCCGTGGGGGACGCGTCGTGATTACCGCCGAGCCGTTCGCGCCAGAGCTCCTTGCCAGTGAGTGCATCAAGGCAGCCCGCCACGCTACCATCGTGCACGGCAAAGATTTCCTTACCGACCAAGAGCGGTGACGGCACGTGGCCGATGCCGGTGGAGAACTGCCACACGCGTTGGCGTTCGTTGAGCTCGCCCTGACCGGGTTTCACAGCAAAGATGCTAAAGTGATCCTGCCGAATGGAGCCGACGACATAAAACAGATCGTTGCCGTACGAAGGTCGGCCGACGATGGAGAAGCCGTGGTAAGGAAACCACCACAGTTCCTTGCCGGTGGCCGGATCAAAGGCCGCGGAATGAAACGCGCCGGACACAATCATCTGCGGTTTGCCGCCGATGGACTGCACCAGCGGCGTAGAGTACGCCATCTTGTTGATCTTCCGCCGTCCCGGATGCGTTTCCTTGGCCGAGGCCTCCAGGTGCGCGCGGGATTGGTGCCACTTCACCTTGCCGGTGCGCTTGTCGAGCGCGGTAATGAATTGATGATCAATGCCGTCACAGGTGAGAATCAATAAATCCTCGTACAAGATTGGCGAACTGGCCGCGCCCTGAATGACGTTGTATTTGAGGTCCGTCTTCTTCCAAAGCACCTTGCCCCCGGTATCGAGACAGACTGTGCCGCGCGGGCCGAAATGCACATAAACCCGTTCGCCATCGAGCACCGGCGTGGGTGAGGCGAAGCCGTTGAATCGATGCTTGGGCCCGGGATCCGTGGTGGTTAACACCTTCACATCGTGCAGCAGCTTGCCCGTTTTGAGGTCAAGACAAACGGCATGCAGCGACTTGCCGCCCGCGTGCGAACTGGTCATCCAAATCTGTCCCGCACCAATCACCGGCGACGACCAACCCTCGCCCGGTACCGGCATCTTCCAAGTCACGTTCTTGGATTCACTCCATTCGATCGGAATATTTTTCGCGGACGAATGCCCCTGCCCATCCGGTCCGCGGAACTGCGGCCAAGGAAGGGAGGCAGCGGAGAGGTGAGCGGTCGTAAGGAGAAAAGCAAAAAAGTGATTCATGGAATGAATGTGTTCGGGAAAAATTACGGGGGCAGTTGAACGGCGGCAAAACAAATTTACCTTCTTTTTTCCCGCCGAAGAATGCGCCAACGGCGCGTTTCATATCAGCCTTGGGCAACGCCCAAGGAAATTGTGGGTGGGTTAAATGAGCCTTGAAAGGGCGGCACATTCGCACGGTGGTTTGTTTAGCCCTTTCAGGGCTCCCTAATTTTGTGGCGCCAATAACCTAGGGCGTTGCCCTAGGCTAATATGATGCCGCCCCTTTGGGGCTGCTGCACACGGATGACTGACTTCTGATTGCTGGATTATTTCCTATTCCCTTCCTTACTTCGTCTTCGGAATCACGGCGATGCCGTATTTTTTGGTCGACCGGAAATAGCCGAGCTTCTGGTCGGCATCATCCGTCACCACCCAGGTCGCATTCACGTAGGTGTTTTGTTCGCGCTTGGCGCCGGGCTTGATGGTGCCGTAGTAGCGCAGACCGCCGCCGTAGGGTACCCAGTGCACCTTCACGGTTTTGTCGGATTTATTTTCAAACTCAATCGTCGTGCCGCCGCCCGGCGTGGAGTTGGGCGGCGCGGCCGGGCCGATTGGATTCCATTTCAACACCTGCGGTGCGCCCAACCATCGTTCAGTGCGGAAGGGTCCGGCCGGGAGCCCGTCTTTATTGTACAGGTTCGCCTTGTCCGGGTTCATGGCGAAGGCATAGCGCACGCCGGCGGGATTCGGAACCTTGGGCGAATGCACCACCACCGTGTCGCCATCGATGGTCGCCTCGGCCCAATGCCATTGCTGGTCCTTGCCGGCGATGGCGAAATGCTCCAGCTTGCCGTCCTTCACCTCTTGCGTGGGCTCGAGCTTGACCTTCTTGCCGACCATCAAGCCCTTGCCGACGTTATCAAAATACAGGCGAATACGGTCGCCCTCGATCTTGAAGCGTTTGTACATCGGCCCGGCGGGCACGAGATCCTGGCGCTGGTACGTCTGGTGCAACGCCCATTGCGCGAGCCGACCGCCGACGTCCTGTTTGTTGCGCGGGTGAATGTCGCCGGGGTTATGCGCATCGGCCAGATCGATGGCGATGGCCATGCCGGTGTGCGAAATATCGAGCGCCTCGGTCTGCGCTTCGCGAATCTTTGCCCAACCATCGCCGCCCTCCGGATCGGGATTCGGCCGCTGGAAGTTTGCCAACTGCACCCAGTAAAACGCGAAGTCTTTGTTTTGAAACGCCTGCCGCCAACCGTTCACCAGCGCGTGTTTCTTGTGATAATAACTGAGCCCCTCGCCGCCATTGGATTCGCCCTGATACCAAATGCCGCCGCGCATCGCAAACGGCGTGAGTGGATGCACCATGGAATTGTAAATGGTCGCCGGCGTGCCGCCGCCCACGCGCGTGGTGGCCGTGTAGCCCTTCACTTGTTCAGCGAGATTTTCCAACTCGGGCACCGAGGCGAACCCCGCCTGCGTCGTCCACGGCTCAATGCGCGTGCCGCCCCAGTTCGAGCCGATCAAACCCACGGGCACTTTCAATTCGCGATGCAACCGCCGCCCGAAATAATACCCCACCGCACTGAAACCGGACGCCGTGTTCGGCTGGCACACCTGCCAACTGCCCGCGCCCTGATCGCGCGGCAACGGCGCCACCGTGTGGCCCGGCACATTGAAGAGCCGAATCTGCGAATGATTGGCCGCCTTGGTTTCCGCCGCCGCATTGGCCGACTGACTGATGCGCCATTCCATGTTCGATTGACCGGAGCAAATCCACACCTCGCCCACGAGGATGTTCTCCAGCGTCACCGTGTTGTTCCCCTTCACCACCAGCTTGGTCGGCTCTGCACTGGCCTTGAGCGGCGCGAGCTTGACCATCCATTTGCCATTCTCCGCTGTCGTCGTGGATTTTGTCTGGCCACCGAACGTGACCGTCACCTTTTCTCCCGCATCCGCCCAGCCCCACACCGGCACGGGCAAATCATGCTGCAACACCATCCCACTGCCCAACACATTCGGCAGCCGGACATCGGCAAGGGCAATATTGACGAGCGAAAGAAATACGAATCCACGAAGAAGAACATTCAGTTTCATAAGCGAGTGGCAATAGGGTAAATGCCCGTTCCCATTCGGCAACTATTTTCACCACAGAGGCACAGGTACCTCTGTGGTGAATTACGGGCACCATTGACAGGCTCAATGCACGGCGTCAGGATTTTGGAAATGGTTCGGATGAACATGCGGATTTTTACGTGCATCGCCCTGATGCTGCTCGGGACATCGACCCGCGCAGCGAAGCCGTTGGCGTTGGTCCAGGCGCATTGTGTGAAATGCCATGGGCAGGACGGCAAGGTGAAGGGGAAAGTGAATCTGCTGCCGTTCAAGACGATGGCGGATTTGCAGGCGCGGCCGGTGTTGTTGGAGGACATGATCGCCGTGCTCGAAGATCGCGAGATGCCACCGGAAGACGAGCCGGCCATGCGGGCGGCGGATCGACAGCAACTGATCGAAGCCCTGCGCGGCCTATTAAGTGTGGCGGCGAAGGAGCAGGCGTTTTTGGCGACGCCGATGCGACGGATGAACCGGTTTCAGTACAACAACGCGGTGGTGGATTTGCTGGAGCTGGACCGCGATATTTTTCAGATGAACGAAAGGCTGTTGCGCCGCCGGAGCGATTACTTCAATCCGGCTTCTAAAAAGATGCCGAACGAGGTGCGCGTTTCGAGTCGGCCGCTCAGCAAGGATATCGACAACCAGCGGCCGGAAGGGTTTCGCGGCGTGTCGGCCTTTCCGCAGGACAAACGCGCGGAGCATGGGTTCGATAACCGCGCGGATCATTTGACGATGTCGCCGTTGTTGATGGAGTCGTTCCTCAAGCTCAGCCAAACCATCGCCGAGAGTCCGGACATCAACGCGAAGGAATGCAAAAGCTGGAACTGGCTCTTTGCTGCGCCGGGCCAACCGGCACGCGGAGCGGTGCGAGGTCGGCTGGAAGCGGAAGCGGCGGCCCAAGTGCAGGTGGCTCAACCGCCCAAGGATCCGACGGGCCGGCAGGACATGAAAGGTTTTGGCAATCAATGGAGTGGCGATGCGCAGTTGTTTTGGCGTAATGGAGGGGCGGACCGCGAGTTGCAGGTGAAATGGATCGCCACCGAAGCGGCCACCGGCTTGCGGCTCGGCTTCACGCGGGCGGGCGATTACGGCACGTTTGATATTTATCTGGATGGCAAAAAAATCGGGCCAACGGTGAACCTGTACGACACACGCGTAACGCGCATGGAGCATCAGCTAACCGCTGCCATCGCGCCGGGACCGCATACGCTCGCGTTTAAATGCACGGGCAAAGATGAGCGATCCGCGCGGTTCTATTTTGGTTTGGATCAAATCGACCACACCGGTCTGAAGGCGGCGCCCAAGCCGCAGTTGGAAACATCACAAGCCAAAGCCGTGCGGGATCGCATCACCAAGCTGCTGCGGCGGGCCTTCCGTCAACCAGCCGAACCGGCCACGGTGGAGCGCTTTGCGAAATTTGCCGAACAACAACTGGCCGCCGGCGCGACGTGGGAATCAGCCATGCGGCAGGTGGTCAGCGCGGTGCTGGGCATGCCGGATTTTCTGTACATCTACGAGAGCCCGAATCCCGGCAGCAAACCGGCCGGCCGACAGCGCATCAATGATTTCGAGTTGGCCACGCGGTTGGCGCAGTTTTTCTGGAGCAGCATTCCGGATGACACGTTGCTGGAGCTGGCCGAGACCGGCAAGCTGAGCGAGCCGCAGGTGCTCAATGCCCAGATCGACCGGATGATGAACGACAAAAAGGTCAGCCGGTTTCTCGATAATTTCCCCGCCCAATGGCTACAGCTCGACCGGTTGGTGACCTCCATTCCGGACCCGAAACAGTTCCCGTATTTTTACTACCACGGCTACCGCACCAGCATGCACATGATGAGCGAGCCACTGCTGCTGTTCGAAACCGTGCTAGTCGAGAACCGTTCGGTCATGGACCTGATCGCTCCGGATTTCACCTGGGAGAGCACCATGCTGAAAGCCAACTACGCCGGCCACAATCGCGGCGGGCGCGATGTGCAGGTGCAGATATTCAAACGCGTGCCGGTCACCGATCCGCGCCGCGGCGGGTTGATCACCAGCGCGGCAGTGCTCACGATGACCTCCACGCCCTCACGCACGCAGCCGATCACCCGCGGCACATGGATCAACGCCGTGATTTTCAATGACCCGCCCGAACCGCCGCCGGCCGATGTGCCGCCGCTTGATGAATCGAACGAGGAAGATCTCGCCAAGCTCACCATCCGCGAACGCCTCGCGGCCCATCGTAAGCGCGCGGATTGCGCCGGGTGCCATAACCAGATCGACCCGCTCGGGTTCGCGCTGGAAAACTTCGGCCCCACCGGCGTGTGGCGCGACAAGTATGAGAACGGTCGCGAGGTGGATGTCAGCAACGTGCTCTTTAATCAGCACAAGTTTGCCGACTTCAACGAATTTAAAAAACTGCTCGTACAACAAAAACCGCGGTTTGTGCGCGGCTTCATCGCGCATCTGCTGAGCTATGCGCTCGGCCGCGAGCTGGGCCCGGCCGATACGCCGGCGCTGGAGGCCATGGCCGCCCAAGCCGTGACCGGCGAGGATCAACTCCGCGCCATCCTCAAGGCCGTAGCCCTGAGCGAACCCTTTCATCACAAGAACACGTTAAACGCAAAACCATGATTCCTCCCACTTCCCGACGCCAATTTCTCACCTGCACCGGCGGCGCCATGCTCGGTCTGCCGTGGCTGGAGAGCCTCGCACATGCCAATGGCGAAAAGAACGCCCGCCCCGCCAAACGCATGGCGTTTTATTACCTGCCCAACGGCATCACGCGCCGCGGGTTTTTCCCAGGCGAAGGCGACCGCGCGCTGCCAAAGTTTGCAGGGCAAAACAACGTGTGGCGGTTCGAGGGCAAGACCGTGCCGATTGGCACCCATCCGCTCACCTTCACCCCGACGCTCGCGCCGCTCAACACGATGCGCAAAAAGATTTCGCTGATCACCGGGCTCGACCGCACCTTTCAGCACGGCACCGATTCGCACGCGCAATGTGCCTCCTGCTTCCTCACCAGCGTGGCGCCGTTTGAGGTGAAAGGCTCGGCGTATCCGCTGGCCCGCACGCTGGACCACATCGTCGCCGATCACATCGGCCAAGCCACGCCCTACTCCACGCTGGAGTTGAGCTGCAACGATCACAAGAACAACATCGAATCGATCTATTTCGACAACATGTCGTGGTACGCCACCGGCCACGTGGCGCCGTCCATGCGTAATCCGCGCAAGATTTATGACCGCCTCTTCGGCACGCAGGCCCACACGCAATCGCGCAACATCACCGATCTTGCACTGGAAAATGCCCGTGCCCTGCAGCGCCGCCTCAGCACCGGCGATCGCGGCAAGTTCGAGGAATATTTCGAAGCCGTGCGCACCATTGAGACGCGCATGGATAAAATCGAAAACATGAAGACCCAGCTCGCCGCCGCGAGGGTCAAGCGGCCCGCTGAGCATCTACCGCGCAATGAGTACATTCACCTCATGGGCGACCTGCTCGTCACCGCGCTGCAAGCCGGCCTCACCCGAGTGGGCACCCTCATGGTTGGTCCCGAGCGCTGGACCACCGCCACGAACTGGGAAGGCATCCTCGACAAACCGTACAGCCACCACGCCATGACTCACTCTATCGCCCGTCATGTGGAGCAGCTGCTGAAGCTCGATCAGTTTCATGTGCTGGCCTTCACGCGATTGCTCAAGCGGATGGACAAAATTGAGGAAGCCAACGGCACCTCGTTGCTGGACAACACCATCTTCACTCTGGGTGCCGGCATGGGCGACGGCACCACGCACCAGTACAATGATCTGCCCATCGTCGTCGCCGGCGGCACCGCCACGGGCCTTCGGCAAAGCCAACACATCAACTGCCAACGCGGCACTCCTTTAGCCAATCTCTGGCTCACCCACCTCCACGCCCTCGGTATCAACCAGAAAAGATACGCCGACAGCACTGGCAAGATCGCGGATCTTCAGGCCTAACCGCCCCGCACCGTTGACAGCGTTCGTGTGTGCGGGCAGTTTTTTGCCATGAGCAATGTGACGCGGTTTGGGGCGATTGGGGATGGGAAGGCGGATGATACCGAGGCGATTCAGCACGCCTTGGCGATGGGCGACGGCGTGTTGCATTTTCCGCCGGGCACCTATCGCATCACCCAGCCCATCGAGATCAAGCTCGCCGAACGCGGACCGTTGGGCATCGACGGCACGGGCGGCACGGCGCGGGTGGTGATGGCCGGCAAGGGACCGGCGTTCCGGCTGGTGGGCACGCATGGCGGCACGGGCGATCCGGGCAGCCGCAAGGGCAACGTCGCCTCACATCAACGCCTACCAACCATCCGCAACATCGAAGTGGAGGGCGCGCACGCGGAGGCGGATGGATTTGAGCTGATCGAGACGATGCAATCCGTATTCGAAGGCGTACTAGTCACGCGCTGTCGGCATGGCATTCATCTCATCCAACGCAATCGCAACGTACTCATCAGTCATTGCCACCTTTATTTCAACACCGGCGTGGGCGTGTATCTCGATGGCGTGAATCTGCACCAGATCAACATTGCTAGCAGCCACATCAGCTACAACCGGCTGGGCGGCATCCGACTCGACCGGTCGGAAGTGCGCAACCTGCAGATCACCGGCAACGACATCGAGTACAACAACCACAAATCTCATCAGACCGAACCTGAGCCGACGGCCGAGATTTACATCGATACCACTGCCGAAGGCGCCAGCGTGAACGAGGTGACCATCGCATCGAACACCATTCAAGCCACCGGCTCGCCCGAGGGCGCGAACATCCGCATCAAGGAAACGCCCGATCAATCCCGGCCGCCCGGCCTCTTTGCCATTAGCGGCAACATCATCGGCAGCCAGGAAAACAACGTGCACCTCACCGGCTGCTACGGCATCGCCCTGAGCGGCAACACGATTTATTCCTGCGACCACCGCAACCTGCTTATCGAGGACTCCCGCCTTATCAACGTGAGCGGCAACACCTTCCGCCGCCACACCCCAGCGTACGGCACCGGCGTGCGATTCACCGGCTCCAGCGACATCACCTTCACCGGCTGCGGCATCCATGACGAAACCGCCGAAGGCCAACCCGACCTCACTGCGCTACTGGAACTGGAAAAATGCGAGCGCATCAACATCAGCGGCAGCCAGTTCCTCAACGGCGCCATCGGCGTAGCCGGCGACAACTGCAGCCACGTAACCCTCACCGGCAACACCCTGCACGACACCCGAGAGCAACCCGTCGCCCAACACGCCATTCGGTTTATCGGCCCGGGCGAAGGCAACTCTGCAGCGCACAATTCAGTCGGCAAAACTTCCGGCAAGCCCATCGAGGGCAATGTGAAGACGATCGATTCGTGACGTGCGCCGTGACGGCTCACTTGAGCGGCTCGAAGGCGGAGGACGTGCTTTCAAAGCGCACGGTAAAAGGATCAAACAACACGCGCCCGGCCGCCTCGGCCCGCACTTCGCCGTCCGTCCAGACCCGGGATGACAACCGTTTCTGTACGGCCACCACCTTAAACCGCTCCAGCTTGGCGGCCAGCCCGCCGATGGCGTACAGCGGATTGGCCAGTTCGGCCTCCAGCTTGGACAAATGAAATTCCTCCCGGTCGATCCATACCTTGATGATCAGGTGATGCAGCACGAGGTTCACAATCGGGTCCTTGAACACCTCGCCCGGTTTCACAAAAAACTGCAGCTTAAACGCCGGCCGACCTTGCACTGATTCCGTGCCGAGCAGGTGCGGCTCAAACCGTTCCCCGTACTGTTCAATCTGGCGCACGATCAATCGCGCATCGCCTTCATCCGTTTCTTCGCCCGCCGTTCCGCCCTGTTGTTGGGTGCCCAAGAACTTCAATTGCGTTTTGCGGATCTTGCGATGTTCCTTGGCCACCTGTTCCGGGGTCGGCTCCTTGCCGTCGCGCCGCACCAGCACGGGTACACGATTATCGGTGAACGACTGAAACCGCCGGGTCTGCAAGCGCTCCACTTCGCCTTCCGAATCGAAATCGGTTATCCGAATATCCCGCTGGTAGGTGAACACGACCCCCGCTTCCGTGGCACTGGCCCGCGACCGTTCGGCCGCCCGATACCGCGCGGCAATTTCCTCCGCAGTCAATGGCACCGCCCGCTCGTTCGCTTCCGGATCCAGACCGCGCACCGCCGCGCCTCCGGCCGTCAGACAGCCCGTCGCCCCTGATAATCCCAACAGACAGATCAATATGAACCAACACCAGCGCATGGAATGAGCGACCCTAGAAAACCGTTCGAGCCTTGACCAGTGAATAACTCCGATCGAACCCGTTGACAACGGATGCTGTGATGGCACTCTTGGGCCGTATGCAAAAACCATTTCTTATGTTGATGACCGCCGTGATGGTGTGGGGCCAAAGCATTACCACGGCCGCTGAAGTGGAAGGCCCCTTGAAGCCGCATTTGGAAAAACCCCACATGGACCTGCAACAAGTCTTCAAGGGCGAACGGTTCGGCAACATTGTGGTTTCCATGAAAGGCACAGTCATCGCCACTTGGGGTACCAGCCATGTACGCGCCAAGCGCAGCGAGGATGGCGGCAAGACGTGGGGACCGGAAATTATCATCGCCAAGCCCGGCTTCCAACCGGGCGGCGTCACCGTCAACGAAGCCAATGGCGACATCATCGCGTTTGTGGAAGATCGCCATCCGCCCGCCCCGATCCACGTGTACGTGAGCAGCGATGACGGCAAGTCGTGGAAGAAGATTCCCACCAAGATCAAGCCCGATTCCAAAGGCAATGCGCCGTCCATGCACATGAACGAACACGGCATCACCTTGCGCCACGGCAAACACAAGGGACGTCTGATCCGCCCTTCCCGCTGGTACGCTGGCCAAAACAATCGCAGCAAATGGCCCGAGCATTACACCAACGCAATTTACAGTGATGACGGTGGCAAGACGTGGCAGGCCAGTGAGCCCTTCCCCGCCAAGGGCACCGGTGAGGCGACGCTCGCCGAGCTGAGCGACGGTACACTCTATTACAACTCCCGCCGGCACTGGGCCGAGGAAGGCGCCAACCCGCGCCGGCGCTGGACCGCCACCAGCACGGACGGAGGTCATACCTGGAAGAACCTGACCTTCTGCGAAGTGCTGCCCGACGGTCCACAGAACACCAACTACGGCTGCATGGCCGGCCTCACGCGCTTGGCCGTGAAAGGGCATGACATCCTGATCTACAGCAACTGCGACAGCCCTTCCGGCCGTGACCGCGGCACGGTGTGGGCCAGCTTCGATGGCGGCAAGACTTGGCCGATCAAGAAGCTGGTGTACCAAGGCCGCCACGCCTATTCCTCAATGACCTCCGGCCGACCGGGCACCATCACCGAAGGCATGATTTTTCATCATTTCGAAGGCGGCCCCAAAGGCGGCTCAGCCGTGGCACGGTTCAACCTCGCGTGGATTCTCGATGGCGGCAAACTGACCGGCAACGGATCCGTTCCCAAGAATTTAAACTAACCCTCAACAAAATCATTCCATGAAAAAAGCATTGATCATTGGACTCCTCCTAGGCATCGGCCTGCCGGCGGGATTGGCTGCGGATAAATCGGTGGTTTCAGCAATCGAAAAAAGTGGCGGCCTCGTCCTGCCCTGGCCCGGGGAACAGGACGCGTGGGAGGTGGAATTTCACCTACGCGGCCGTGACCTCGAAGATGACGGCCTATCCGCCGTGGCGGCTCTGAAAACCGTGGTGGCACTGAACCTGCGCGACACGAAAATCACCAGTGAAGGCCTCAAGCACCTCAAGGGCCTGTCCAAGCTCAAGCGCCTGCACCTGGAACGCACGGCCGTGGACGATGCGGGCGTCCCTCATCTGGCCGGTCTGGAGAACCTTGAGTATCTCAACCTGTACGGCACCAAGATTACGGACAAGGCGCTGGACCAATTGAGCGGCCTCAAAAACCTCAAGCAACTGTACGTCTGGCAAACCGAGGTAACCGACGACGGCGTGGCCAAGCTCAACAAGGCCCTGCCTAATCTGAAAATCGTGAAGGGCGTCGATCTCAGCAAGATTGTGATCGTGAAAAAAGAGGAACCCAAGCCGGAGGAAAACCTCAAATGGCTGGCCGTCGGCGGCTCGGATAAACCGCCGGCCAAGAGCAAGCCCGGCTCCTTCCTTATCATCACGTTCCAAAACAAGAGTGACCAGAATGTGAAGCTCTACTGGGTTGACTATGGGGGCGGTAAAAAACTCTACGGCGAAATTTCCAAGGGCGCCGAACGCAAGCAAAACACCTACTCCGACGCCGTGTGGATGGTGACCGATAGCAAAGACAAGCCGCTCGGCTATTTTGTCGCAGGCACCAAGTTTGCTCTGGCCGTGATTCCGAAATAATCGGGGGGGGCAAATCTTGAAAAATCCGATTTAATCCGGTAGATTTCTTTCAGTCGGACGTCCAAGAATCGATGTTGAGCCTGAACCATAGCCGAAGAGATTTCCTGCGCACCAGCGTGGGATTAGCTGGGCTGACGTTGCCCACCTATTTCAAGGCCATCGCCAGCACCACCGCGCCGCAGCGCAAGGCCAAATCGTGTATCATCGTCTACACGTGGGGTGGCATGAGCCACTATGAATCGTTCGATCCCAAGCCCGAAGCGCCTTCGGAAATTCGTGGCGAATTCAAACACATCAAGACCGCCACGCCCGGCATTCATTTCTGCGAACACCTCCCGATGCTAGCCAAGCACTCGGACAAGCTCGCCATTGTGCGCTCTGTGCATCACAAGCACGGCGGCCACGGCTCGGCCATGTACGTGAATATGACCGGCCACAACCCCGTGGGGGCCAAGCCCAAGAGCAACAAGAACTGGCCGTCGCTGGCATCGATGATGTCCTATTTCCACAACCCGGCCGCCGGCACCCCTAGGGCCATCCGCATGCCGTACTCGATGTTCGACAACGGCGGCCAGCAATCTGGAGAACACGGTGGCTGGCTCGGCTCCCAGTACGATCCCATTCTCGTGCGCACGCCGGCCGGCGAACCGTGGCGCGGCGTTAACCGCTACACCGACCGCGAGCTGAACCTGAAGCTGAACCTCGACAAGAGCCGCATCGCCGACCGCCGCGCCTTGCTCACCCAACTGGACAACGCGCGCAGTGAAGAGAAGGCCTACGAGCAACTCGATCATTATTCCCGCATGGCCGCCGATATGCTGCTCGGGTCGCCGGTGCGCGATGCCTACGATCTAGAGAAGGAGGATCCCAAGATCCGCCATATGTACGGCGACCACATGGGCGGCCAATCCCTCCTACTTTCCCGACGTCTGGTCGAGGCCGGTGTGCCCGTCGTGCAAACCCTCCTCTCCGCCAGCGACCTTGCTGGCGGTAGTGGGGACAACTGGGATACGCACCGCAATCATTTTCCAAAAATGAAAGACCGGCTCCTGCCTGTCTTTGACCGATCCGTATCCGCCCTGCTCACCGACCTGGAGATGCGCGGCATGTTGGAGGAAACCCTAGTGGTATTCCTCACCGACTTCGGCCGTACGCCCAAGGTGAACGGCAACGGCGGCCGCGATCATTATCCGAATGTCTACTCGCTGGCCTACGCCGGCGGCGGCATTCAGGGCGGTCAGGTGTACGGCGCCAGCAACAAGAAGGGAACGGAACCCGCGGCCGGCGCCTGTTCCCCGGCGGACATCCACGCCACCGCCTTCCGCGCCATGGGCATCGACCCGCGCACCGAACTGCACGATCAACTCGACCGCCCCTTCCAGCTCTGCGACGGCAATCCCCTGCCGTTGTTCTAGGGAATTTCAGGAAGCCGTCCGTTCGCGATCCCCGAATTCAATCATAGGGACTATCAATAGGGACGAGGTGGAACTCGTTCCTCCCACGGCCTCGGGAGGGGCAAGTTCCACCTTGCCCCTGTCTACGCTCTCCGCGCCCGCGCCGCGAAAGAGTTGCGCCCTTTAGTTGGCCCCGCCAAACTAGACCGCATGGTTCGCCTGATCCTCATTCTGTTGGCCGCGGCGCAAACGGTGCCGGCTGCCCTGCGGGTGTTGCCGCCGGATTTTAATGCGGATAAAGAACAGCAGATGATGCGCGCCTATCTGCGAAAACTGGTGCACGCCAAGCTGGATCAGCGCCTGAAGGATCTGGAAATCGCGCTCAAAACCCCCGAGGCACTGGCAGCGTATCAGGCGAAACGAAAAACGTTTCTTCAATGGACTCTCGGGAAAATGCCCGAGCGCACGCCGCTGAATGCGTACGTGACGGGCGTGTTGCGCGAGGAAGGGTTCACGATCGAAAAGGTGCTCTTCGAGAGTCGACCGGGATTTCACGTGACGGCGAATGTCTACCGGCCCGCGGGCAAGGGGCCGTTTCCGGCCGTGCTCCATCCGTGCGGTCACTCGGCCAACGGCAAGGCGTACAAGGAATATCAAAAGGCCAACCGCCTGCTCGTGCAGCACGGGTTTGTGGTGCTGTGTTACGACCCCATCGGCCAAGGCGAACGACGGCAGCTGCTCGATGCCGAAGGCCGCGCGCCGCGCAAGCCTACCAGCGAACACGCCGTGCTCGGGCCGGCGCCCATTCTGCTCGGAGGCGGGCTGGGCCGTTGGATGGTATGGGACGGCGTCCGCGCGCTGGATTATCTGGCCGACCGACCGGATGTGAACGCCCAGCGGCTTGGTTGCATGGGCAATTCTGGCGGGGGCAATTTGACGAGTTTTTTGATGGCGTACGATGACCGCATCGTGGCTGCGGCGCCGGGTTGTTTCATAACCACGCACCGGCGCAAAAATGAATCCCCCGGCCCGGGCGATGCGGAGCAAAATCTTTTCGCGCAGATCCGCGAGGGTTTTGATCATCCGGATTTCATCCTCGCTCGCGCCCCCAAACCCACGCTGATCCTTGCCGCCACCCAGGATTTCGTGCCGATCGAAGGCACTTGGGAAGCCTTGCGTCAGGCGCAACGCGCGTACACCGTGCTCGGCCATCCCGAGCGCGTGACGTTGGTCGAGGCCAATGAAAAGCACGGCTTCAGTCGCCGCCTACGCGAAGGGGCCGCCCGCTTTTTCGCCCGTTGGCTGCAGGGGCGCATGATTGAAATCAAGGAACCGGACAACGTGCCCGTGCGCAACGATGCCGACCTGCAGGTGACGCCGAAGGGGCAAGTGCTCTTGCTCAAGGATGCGCGCTCGATTTTTGATTGGTTTGTTGCCGATGAACAACATTGGGCCGCCCAACGCCCGGCCCTCACGCGGGATCGACTTCAGCAGATCACCGGCATTCGACGCGTTGCTGAACTGCCGCCGGCCGAGGGGATGATGTTCATCCGCCATGCCGGTCAACCTCGCCCGATGGTGTGGCACCCGGAGGCCGGCATTAGTTTGCCCGCCTTGCACTGGCCCGAGGGCGATAAGGTGCCGGTATTGATCACCCCCACCGAGGGGTTAAACAGCGCCCGGGCCGCCGCCAACAAACTACGCGCCGCGGGGCATCCGGTGATGATTGTGGATCTGCGCGACCTCGGCGAAACCGCCACGCGCAACTGGCGATTCCCCGGCGCCGATTGGTATATCGGTTATCTCCTGGGCCGCTCGTTTCTCGCCCTGCGCACCGAGGATATTTTGCAATGCGCCCGATGGCTCGCCGAACATCACAAGACCCAGCGCGTCCACCTCATCGCCCACGGCGAAACCACGACCGCCGCGCAACACGCCGCCGCGCTGGAGCCCCGGCTCATCAGTCCGCTCACCCTGCACAATGGCTTGGCCTCATGGAAAACATTGATGACCGATCGCCAAGCCAACCGCCATCTCCATACCATCCACCCCCGCGCCCTGCAGCATTACGATTTGCCGGACTTGAAAAAGTTGCAGGCCGGCGGCCAATGAATTGATCATTGCACCCCGAGGCACCGCACGGCACCCTTCCTGCATGTCTCCCGAGGAAAAAGCGAAAGAACTGGGCGTTGAATTCACCAAGCTCGAGCCCGGCTATTTGAATCTCTGCATCCGCAGCGGCAACCAGCTCATCACCAGCGGCCACACCAGCACCGCCACCGGCGTGCTCGGCAAGGGCTTGTCCGTCGAGGACGGCTATGCCGCCGCCAAGGATTGTGCGCAGAAAATTCTGAACTCCGTCCACAACGCGCACGGCACCATTAACGGCCTGCGGGTCATCAAGCTGCTCGGCTGCGTGTACTCCGCGCCGGACTTCACCGACCAACACCTTGTCATCAACGGCGCCAGCGATCTGTTGCATGAGATTTACGGCAAGGACGGCGACGGCTACCACGCCCGCAGCGCCCTCGGCTTCGCCGCCCTGCCCACCGGCGCCGCCGTGGAGGTGGAGGCGATTTTTGAGATCGTGCAGGAATAGACAACGCCCCTGCCCCAAGGCCGGACTTGCACGCCGCACAGGCCGCGGGCACAGTGAGGCATCCATGACAGCGTTTCGCGTTCTTCTCCTGCTAGCGTTCCTGTGCCCGCGTGTGGCGCAGGCGGAGCAAAAAACCCGCCCGTGGAATATTGTCTACATCATGGCTGACGACATGGGCTATGGAGACGTCGGCTGCTTCGGCGCCACGAAAATCAAGACACCTGCCATCGATTCGATTGCCCGAGATGGCATGCGATGCACGGCTTTCTACACCCAACCCGTCTGTGGTGCCTCGCGCACGGCCTGTTTGACAGGATGCTATCCCACGCGTGTGAAACAGTATCGACATGAGAGATACAGCCACCACCCCTTCGTTCATCTCGACGAAGTGTTGATCCCGGAGGTTCTCAAGCCCAAAGGCTATGTTTCCGCAGCATTCGGCAAATGGGATCTCAATGGGCATGGCAGAGAGTTTCCGAACGATATCACCCCGATCAAGCACGGCTTCGATTACTTTTACGGTCGCCCTTGCGGCGGACCTCAATTCCGCAACGAGATGTTATCGCCGACGCAAGCGGAGCCGGAAGACTACGACAGAACCTTTACCGACGAGGCGCTCGGCTTTATCGAGAAGAACCGCGACACACCCTTCTTTGTTTATCTGTGCTACTACACGGCGCATACGAGCGGGCCGTTGGCTGCCTCGAAGAAGTTCCGAGGGAGCAGCGAGTTTGGCCTGTACGGCGATTCGGTTCAGGAAATGGATCACCACATCGGGCGGCTGTTGACCAAGTTGAAGGAGTGGAAACTCGATGAACGGACGATGGTCATCTTCACCAGCGATAACGGCCCGTGGCATCTGCATCTGGATCACCCTCAAAGGAGAAACAAAAAGGGCGGCGGCCCCTTTCGCGCCGGCAGCCCCGGACCTTTGCGCGGGCAAAAGACTGAAACCTGGGAAGGCGGCGTGAGAGTGCCGTTCGTGGTCAAGGCCCCGGGGCTGATTAAGCCGGGCAGCGAAACGGATGCCATCATCCGCATCGTGGATATGCTCCCCACCTTCGCCGATCTTGCCGGCGCTGAGCTGACGCAGCCATGGAAGATCGACGGCAAAAGCCAGCTCCCGCTGTTCACTGGCGAGACAAATAAGAGCCCTGTCAAAACGCACTATTACTACTTCCAAGCCCACCTGCAGGCCGTCCGGGATGAACGTTACAAACTGATTCTTCCGCGCCCCGCCAAACCGCTCTGGCAAGCCGGCGGAAATTTCAATTTGGGAGGCCAGTCGGAAGACATCACCGAGCCCGAACTGTATGACCTGAAGAAGGACATCGGTGAAAAGCGAAACCTAGCCGCACAACATCCCACCGTCGTCGAACGCCTCCTGAAGCAAGCCCAACAAGCCCGCGCCGACATCGGAGACTACAATCTGAAGGGCGACAATTGCCGCACCGATGTCCACTGGGCAGGCCCCAGAAGCCAGTGGCTGAAGGCAGGGAAAGCCCAGATTAAATTTGGGGCCAACCCATTAAGAGGAAAGAACAAGCGTCACAACAAGTAACTCAGCCCTTTTGTAACTGATGAAGAATCGAGTCCTGCCGGCTGCGATCGCCGTGTGTTTGATGACGATGGCCATTGTGGCTCCGATGGCGTCGGCAGCCCGACCGAACGTCATCCTCGTGATGACCGACGATCAGGGCTATGGCGATCTGGGTTGTCATGGCAATCCGATCCTGAAGACTCCGCATCTGGATAAGCTGCATGCGGAATCGATTCGGTTTACCGACTTTCATGTGAGCCCGTTTTGCACGCCGACAAGAGCCGCGTTGATGTCGGGCAATCATCCCGGATACACCGGTGCGTATCGCACGAGTTCAGGACGCACCATGATGCACGCGGATGAGAAGACCGTGGCGGATCTGTTTGCAAACGCAGGTTACACCACCGGGATGGTCGGCAAGTGGCATCTGGGTGACAACGCGCCGCACCGGCCGCAAGACCGCGGCTTTCAGGATGTCCTCTGGCATCGGTGCGGCGGGATTGGGCAAGCGTCGGACTATTGGGGCAACGACTACTTTGACGACACCTACGAACACGCCACCGCTGACAACATGCAGGGGACCTTTAAGAAGTTTGAGGGTTACTGCACCGACGTCTGGTTCCGGGAGGGGATCCGTTTTATTGAAGACAACCGAAACAAACCGTTCTTCCTCTACATCGCGCCCAACGCCCCGCACGGCCCGTACTATGTCGCGCCGGAATGGGCGAAGCCGTACCAGGGAGCCAAGGACGTCGCCAACGCCAACTTTTACGGGATGGTCGCCAACATCGATCACAACATGGGAATCCTGCGCCAGCGGCTGAACAAACTCGGACTGGCCGACAACACCATCCTCATTTTCATGACCGACAACGGAACGGCGGCGGGCGCGAAGTTCGAAGGTCTGGATTCCGAAGCAGTGTCCGGCTTCAACGCCGGAATGCGCGGCAAGAAATCTTCGATTTACGACGGCGGCCATCGTGTGCCTTTCTTCATTCATTGGCCCAAGGGCGGACTGACCGGTGGACGGAATATTGATACCTTGTCCGCGCACATCGATGTGCTGCCGACACTGGCTGACCTGTGCGGCATCCCCGTTCCGAAGGCGTATGCGCCGGATGGCATTTCACTCAAGCCGCTGCTGGCCGGCTCCAACAAGCCATGGCCCCGAACACATCACTTCGTGCAATTCCACGGCGCCGCAGGCGGAAACGCCTTGCCGCCACAGCCCTTTTCTCATTCGGTGGTGCTCACCAAACGCTGGCGTCTGGTGAACCATGGCGACCAGTTTCTCTACGACATCCAAGCCGATCCCGCGCAACGCAATGATGTCTCCAAAGAGCATCCTGAGGTGGCGAAACAACTGCGCGAAGCCTACAAGCCATTCTGGGCGAACGTGTCCCCCCCGCATGACCCCGGTGCCAATCGATCTGGGCAATCCGGATCAAAACCCAACCGACCTTTGTTCCCAGGACTGGCACATGGAAAAAGGCAATCCGCCCTGGTGGTTCGGCTCGATCCGAAAACTACCCAGGGTGACCGGCCCGTGGATGGTGAATGTCAAACAAGCCGGCCGCTATTCTTTCACGCTTCGACAATGGCCATCCGTCGCCGAGAAACCCTTGGTCGCCGTGCGGGCCAAGGTGTCGATCGCCGGACAGGAAAAAGAGATGCCCGTTCCCTCTGGCAGCAAAGCGGTTCGGATGGAACTGAAACTTCCCGCAGGCCCGTCCGAGTTGTGGACCTATCTCTACGACGAATCCGGCCGGGCCGGTGGCGCTTACTTTACGGATGTTGAACGGGTGAAAGATGATGGCTCCCCGCTGGGAACCGAAGTCATTGCCCTGCGCGCGCCCGTAGAGAACAAAGCGCCCGTCGCACCGAGCCCACCCGGCAACTACCGCATCGGAGACAACGGCACCATCACGTTCAATGCCGTGGTGGACACGCTGAAAAACCCAAAGGGCATTAAGGCTTGGAGCACGCCGAAGTTCAAAGATGGAAGCAATCTCGCCGGCCTCGACTTTCCATCCCTGGGCATCAAATCGTGGAGCACTGATACGTTGGGTGAATCCGCGAAGACAATCTGGGACGGAGCAAAACTGAACGGGCTGACCCTCAACTTCACCGGCCACAACTTCGGGTACAAGGACACCTTGCGGAATGTAAACTTCTCCGGGGCGACGATCAACACGACGGGAAACCAACCCTTCCTCTTCGTCGACCTCACCGGCGCTGACTTATCCGGCGCGACACTGAACATCGCCGGTTTCTCTGGCCGCATGGCCGCCTTCCGCAATGCCAAACTTGCCGGCGCTGATTTCTCCAACGCGACATGGGGTATCCCAACTAAAGGACTCACCGAGAAAACGGAAAACTTCTTCAGCGGCGGCCCTGGCACAACCTCCGCCACCGACAAGCATCTCGCCGTCACCTTTGCGAACGCCGACCTGAGCCGCATCACCGGCCCCGCCAAGCTCGCCATCATCAAGAACCTCGGCAAGTTCGACGGCGCCACGCCGATCGGAGCCAAATACAACACCGTCACCCTGACCAAATCGGGCTGGACCACGAAGGAACTGAATGCCGCCGGTTGGCAAAAGATCCCGATGCGGCAGTAAGCGCAAACTCGTCATATGAGGCTTCTCTTCACCATTCTTTGTGTCCTTTGCGCCTTCGCAATTCGCCCCCCGCAGCGGGGCCGCATTGCGATCAAGCGGAACGCTCGCCGAACTTATTGGTCGAATTCGCTCGCAACGAAATCGGGGATTAAAACGAAAATAACAGAAACGCCCGCTTCTTCGATCCTAAGCCGCGGCGGCCGGATATCGGCAAAACTAATTATGGAAATAAGAAAGTCCCGTTTAAAAATAGGAGGTGTCTAAGATGAAAATCAAAAAGTCTGTTATTCTGGGAGTACTACTCTCTGGCTCCGTGCTGACCCATCCAGTTTTCAGTGCGGAGCAGACGCGCCCGAATATCATCGTCATTATGGCGGATGATTTGGGGTACAACGATGTCGGCTGCTATGGCTGCAAGGACATCCCGACGCCGCATATCGATTCGCTGGCCAAAGAGGGTGTGCGCTTCACCTCCGGCTATGTAACGTGGCCGATGTGCGGGCCTTCCCGTGCCGGGTTTTTAACCGGAAGGCATCAGGCGAGTTTCGGTTATTACAAGAATGCGTCATTGCCGTTCGACCCGAAACAGGGGCTGCCGAAGATGGAAACGATTGCCAGCCTTTTGCAGAAGGAGGGCTATGTGACCGGCGGGGTGGGCAAGTGGCATCTGGGGACGACCAATGATCAGCACCCCAATGCAATGGGTTTTGACGATTGGTTTGGCTTCCTCAGCGGCGGGCTGATGTATTACCCGCTGGACCATCCATCCTATAGGGGACGGTTCAATCCTCTCAAGCGGCCGGCAAGGTGGCGTGACATCCATCATACCCTGCCGTTGATTCACAATATGAAACCGGTGCAATGGGACCGGTATTTGACTCACGAGCTGACCGATGCTGGAGTCCGTTTTCTGGAGAAGAATGCGTCGGCAGGCTCAGCGGAGGCCAAGCCGTTTTTCCTGTTTATGTCCTACAATGCCCCACACCTCGATTTGGAGGCGCCGGAGGAAACGATCGCGAAGTTCCCCGAGGAGAAGATGAGTCAGGTTCCCGGTGTAAAGCCCAAGGCTCGCTCCATCTATGGGGCAATGGTTTATGAGTTGGACCTAGGCGTCGGGCAGCTCTTGGCAAAGGTCGAAGAACTCGGGCTCGCGGATAATACGGTGGTTTGGTTTCTGAGCGACAACGGCGGGATGGCCAGAACCAGCGACAACCGCCCCTTGAAAGGGGCAAAAGGAAAGGCATTTGAGGGCGGTTTGCGTGTGCCGATGATTGTCAAGTGGCCCGGAAAAACACCGCAAGGCGTTGTGCTGGACGAGCCTGTCACGTCATTGGATATTGGTGCGACTGCGATTGCTATGGCCGGGGGCGATCCGGTGAAAGCCGGACTGCACGGCAAGGATATTCGCCCTTACATGACCCAACAATCCAAAGAAGCGCCGCATGATGTGCTCTTCTGGCATACGGGTCGCGCTCAGACTCGTCAAGGCGTGATGCGTGAAGGAGATTTTAAACTCATGATCGCAAAAGGTAAGGCGGTGCTTTACAATTTGAAAGATGACCTCTGCGAAACGACGGATGTTGCGGCAGCACACCCCGAACAGGTTCAGCGCATGCTTGCCCGTTGGGCCGACTGGAACTCAGGGAATGCTCCGGACTTGTGGGGGAAACCTGACAAGCCATACCAATACGCGGAGTACGAGTGGCTAAAAGGCAGTCAGCACTATGGTTCACCGAATGAAAAGTCGGCCGCTAATTCCGCCATAAAGAATAAAAAAAACAAATAAAGAAACCCAAATGAAAAGTATAATGACCGGTTTAGTCGTTGGGCTATTGGCTTTGGCAGGAGCTGTTTCAGCGGAAAACACGTATCAATATCCGGAAGCGGGTCAAGTGGGGCACGGCAAAGGAAAGGCCCATCTATTCATTCTATCCGGCCAATCGAATATGGAACGACTGGATCCGGCTGTTTCATTCACTCCGGCTGTGATCAAGGCCTTCGGCGCGGATTCTGTGATTGTTGTTAAAGATGCGAAGGGCAGTCGACCGATCAGCAGTTGGTACAAGCAGTGGAAGTCGGTTGAGGGAGGCGCGGCACGGAACCGGGGCGCTTTGTATGATCGGTTGATGGGGAGCGTGAAGGCCGCGATTGCGGGGCGTGAGATTCGAACGGTTACTTTTATCTGGATGCAAGGAGAGCGGGATGCGGTCACTGGGCAGGCAGCGGTGTACAAAGCCAGTCTTGATGGTCTGTTTGCTCAGTTGAAACAGGACTTGAAGCGGGATGATATTCATTTCGTGCTGGGCCGTTTGAGTGATGCTGGTGTGAATGGAAAACATCACGACAACTGGCAAGCGATGCGTGAGATTCAGGTCGCCTATGCGGAGGCCAGCCCAATCGGTGCCTGGGTGAATTGCGATGATTTGAACGATAAGCTGGGCCGGAAGAACGGTAAAAATTCCAAAGGCGCGGTTCACTATACGAAAGACGGGTATCAGCTTCTCGGCAAGCGGTTTGCAGACAAGGCTATCCAGCTGATTAAGGCGCGCTAAGTTGCGACCCGCAGAATTGATTCTGATGAAGTCAATCTCCCTCATCTTTACGGCGCTCATCTTGGTTTCGAGGACCAGTCTTTGGGCCGCCGGTCCGGATTCGCTTCCCCCGCTGAAGGATGGGAAGTCGCCGCAGACGCTGGAGGAGGCTTGGGCAGGCTACGACCCGACGGTTGAGCCGATCGAGGCTGAGATCTGCAAAGAGTGGGAAGAGGAAGGGGTCACGCTGCGGGCCATTCGCTATTGCATCGGCACCTTCAAGGGGCAGAAGGCTTGGATGGGCGCGATCTACGGATTTCCCAAGGGGGAAAAAGATCTTCCCGCGATTGTGCAGATTCATGGCGGTGGTGGGAGCGGCATGAAGGAGCCGTGTATTGAAAATGCCAAACGCGGATACGCCACCCTTTCGTTGAGTTGGCGAGGGGATAAGCGCTATCTTGCGCGTCACGATCTGCCGCAACGCGCCCAGACCGATTGGGGCGCGGTGGAAGGACGGCAGGTCCGGGAATCTCGCGGCATCGAGCCGGACAACGCCAAACGCTTTGACGCCGTGCCTTCGGCGCGTAACAGCGGCTACTTCCTGCGAACGCTGGCCGCCCGCCGGGCGCTGACTTTTTTGGAGCAGCAGCCCGAAGTGGATGGCAACAAAATGGGCGTCGATGGCCACTCCATGGGAGGCGTGATCACGCTCCAGACGGCGGCCATGGATGCCCGCGTCAAAGCCGCGGCTCCGTCCTGCGCGCCACCGCTTGAATTCGAGGACACGCTGAAAGCGCGGACGGCCAGTCCCGGTGCCTACGCCAGGAAGATCCAGGTCCCGATGCTCTTCATGAGTCCCGCCAATGATTTCCACGGTATGGCCGAGTCGGTGGAGTGGATCATCGACAACATGCCGGGCAAGGACTTCCGCATCGCGCGTTCGCCGCACCTGAACCACAAACACGACACCCGTTCTCTCGCGGCGAAACAGCTGTGGTTCGATGCCCGTTTGAAGGGAAGTTTCACCTATCCCGCCCAACCGGAAATCAGCGTAGCGCTCAAGACTGCCGATGGGCGCCCCCACGTGCGGGTGACGCCGGATGCGTCCCTGCCGATCGCGCGGGTGGACGTGTTTTACACCCGCGACGGGAATTACAACCAATACCCGTTGATGAAGCATCGGTTCTGGCAGTTTGTGAAAACGGTGAAGTCGGGCAATGACTATGCGGCTCGCATCGACCTGTTTGATCTGAAGGATCCGCTTTGGGTGTTCGCCAATGTGACCTACCAGCTGGACAAACCGGTTCATGCGCTGACCCACGCGTCGGACACGTTCACGGTGACGACGCGGATGCCGATGTTCTCCCCGGAACAGTTGCAGCAGGCAGGCGTGAAGGCGAATGGCGTGACGACTGAGGTCATTGAAGATTTTGGCGACGGCTGGGAAAGAGAATGGATCCGCTCGACGAGATCCATCCAATCCTGGCGCTTGAACCGCTCCCGCGTCCCGATCCCGAAGGTTGGCAGACTGATCATTGAAACAACGGACCGAATGAGCACGAAACTACAGGTCGACGTGGGCTCGTTCACTGGATCGTTTCCGCTCCAAGGAAAGAACATCGAAATCTATCCCTTTGATTTGAAGGATCCGAAAACGGGAGTCCGGCTGCTCGATTGGCAATCCGTGCAGCGACCGAGTCTCCAGCTCGGCACCCAAAGTGGCGTTCCGGTTTTTCAAAAAATCTCCTGGACCCCAATCCCGATCGCCGAATACATGGCCCAACGCCCCTTCCAATTGGGAGACGCCGCCAAAAAAGACGGGGCAACGCTGCTGACATTCGCTGCGGCGGATCGGGTCGTCGGACGCTTCGATCCCAACAACAAATCTGTTGGAAAGAAAAAGGGGCAGACCGATTCAGGCTACGATCAAGGCTTGCAGGTCCATTCGCACAGCGAAGTGACCTACTTCCTCAAAGGCGCTTTCTCATCTTTTAAGTCCACGTTAGTTCCGTGCTATCAAGCTTCGGTCACCTTCGAGGTTCATGCCGACGGCAAACGGCTGTTCGACTCCGGGAAAACAGGTGGAAAGAGTGCCCCGAAAGAGATTACGATCGATGTTTCCGGCGTTCAGAAACTGAAACTAATCGTCACGGAGGGCGGAAATGGTTGGGGTGGCGACTGGGTGATGTGGGCCAACCCATTGCTCACGCCCAAAAGATAAGCGCAGAGACGCTTCCAAGGCTCAACGGACAACTCACTCACAAAATAGATCCATGAAACTGACTTCACTCATTCAACTATTGAGCATCCTCTTACTGTCGACTTTTACGTCTTTGGCGGTGGACCAATCCGACGATGCGGCCAGTCCCAACATTCTGTTCATCTTTACGGACGACTGGGGCTGGGGCGATCTGGGCTGCCACGGTCATCCGTATCTGAAGACGCCGAACATCGACCGACTCGCAAAAGAAGGAACGGACTTCACGCGGTTCACGGTCGCCAGCGGCGTGTGTTCTCCGAGTCGTACGGCAGTGATGACCGGTCACTTTCCCGCGCGCTACAGCATCGATGGTCACTTTGCGACACCGCGAAGCAATGCGAAGCGCGGCATGCCGGACTGGCTCGATCCGAAGACGCCGACGCTACCGAAGATGTTGCAGTCGGCCGGCTACGCGACGGCGCATTTCGGCAAATGGCATCTTGCGAACAACATGATCCCGGATTCCCCGCTGCCGAAGGATTACGGTTACGACGCGTACGGAGCCTTCAACTGTTCCGGCGAACAAATGCCGGTACACGAGGACGCTGCCCGCGCGATCGCGTTCATCGAGAAGAACGCCGCCGCGAACAAGCCGTTTTTCATCAATCTGTGGATGCACGAGCCGCACACACCGTTTCACACATTGCCGGAATATCGCAAACGATTTCCCAAGCTTGACGACGCACACAATGTTTACGCGGCGGTTCTCTCCCACGCCGACGACCGGATCGGCGAACTGCTCGCGGCGCTGGACCGGTTGAAGCTGTCCGACAACACGCTGGTGATTTTCAGCTCAGACAACGGTCCCGCCGGGAGCGGCCGAGGCGGCAAGCTGACCACAAAGTACGATTCCGCGACCGGCGAAGGGTTCGGGCTTGGCGCTGCTGTCGGGACGACCGGTGGCCGAAACGGGCGCAAAAAGTCGATCCTGCAGGGCGGGATCGGCGTCCCCTTCATTGCCCGTTGGCCCGGAAAGATCAAGGCGGGAGCGGTCGATGACGTTTCGTGGATCTCCGCGGTCGACCTGCTGCCGACTTTCTGCGAAATCGCTGGCACGCAACTACCTGAGGGATACCAGCCCGATGGCATGAGCCAGGTGGCGACACTGCAGGGGACCAAACTTGCAACGCGCGACAAGCCATTGTTCTGGAAGGGAGTTCCTGGTCGCAAAGGTTCCGTCTACTCAATACTCGACGGAAAATGGCGACTGCTGACCAGCATGAGTTTTGACGAACCCGAGCTGTACGACATTCGCGAAGATCCCCTCGAAAAAAACAATGTGCGAGCGTCGCATCCGGAGATCGCCAGCGATCTATTCAAGAAACTTCAAGCCTGGCACGCGACACTGCCCGAGAAACCCAACTCCGACTGCTTCTCGAAGTACCGATCAAGGAACGCGGACTCGCTGCCTCCTGCAGTTAAGCCGACCTTTAATTTTGACCCGTCTCGATAAACGCGCTTTCATCAGGAATCCCGCACTGATTCAAAGTACTCACATGAAACTGATATTACCTGTTCAAGTTTTGAGCCTGCTGCTCCTATCGACTTATACGACGTTCGCAGCAGAGCAACCGCCGAATATCGTTCTGATCTTTGCCGATGACCTCGGCTACGGCGACGTCGGTTGTTATGGCGCGACGAAGGTTAAGACGCCGAACATCGACCAGCTGGCGAGGGAAGGACGTCGATTCACGGACGCGCACTCAGCGTCTGCCGTTTGTACGCCGTCTCGTTACGCGCTTCTGACGGGTGAGTATCCACTTCGGGCGAACGAAGGGAGAGGGACGTGGGGGCCATGTGTCCTGTCAAGCAAGCTGCTTATCGATACCGACAAGGTGACCATCGCCAAAGTCCTCAAGAACAAGGGGTATGACACATCTTGCTTCGGGAAATGGCATCTCGGTTTCGGAAAAGGAAATATCGACTGGAACGGCAATCTGCGTCCGGGGCCGCAGGACGTCGGTTTCGACTACTATTTTGGTCTTCCGGTGGTGAATAGTTACGGCCTGTATGCCTATGTTGAAAACGATCGTGTATTCGGACTCACACCCGATGACCCGCTTGTATATCTAGGTACGAAACCAAATCCCAAATCGACTCCCCTGACTCCTTTGTTGCGCGGGGCCGGCGCGAAAACCCACAACTTTTTCAGTGGAGGAGTAAAAGCTCATAAACTCTACAACGATTATTCCGTGGGGACCACGTTCGCGAAAAGGGCTTCCGCGTGGATTAGGGAACGCAGCGACAACCCATTTTTCCTGTATCTGGCGACAACAAATATCCATCACCCGTGCACTCCGGCTCCGCGTTTTCAGGGAACGAGTGAGTGTGGGTTCTATGGTGACTACATCCATGAACTGGACTGGATGGTCGGCCAGGTCATGAAAGCGATTGAGGAGAAAGGCGTCGCGGACAACACGCTTGTGATCTTTACCAGTGACAATGGCGGCATGTTCAACGAGAACGGTCAGGATGCTTTCAATCACGGGCATCGAAACAACGGTGATCTTCTTGGCTTCAAATTCGGCGCATGGGAAGGCGGTCACCGCGTGCCGTTTATCGCGAAGTGGCCAGGCCGGATCAAACCGGGCAGCACGTCGAAGCAGTTGATCTGCCACGTGGACATGTTGGCGTCCTTTGCGGCGCTCACGGGCCAGAGCCTTGATGAAGAAGAGCAGGCCGACAGTATCAATGTTCTTCCCGCACTGGTTGACGATCCAGCATCGCCGTTGCGTGAGCATCTTATTCTTGCTCCCGTTCGCCCCACCCACCTTTCGGTGCGCAAAGGCAAATGGATGTTTATCGATGCGCAGGGATCAGGCGGATTCAACGGGACGAAGCCCGGCGGGCATACCTTTGCAGGGGCCGCGGCAGCCTCGTTCAGCGGGCACCCGAACAGCGACATCTTGGATGGAAAGGTCAGGCCGGACGCGCCGCCCGCTCAGCTCTACGATCTGGAAGCGGATGTGAACCAGACACAAAATCTGTACCACGAACATCCTGAAGTGGTGACGAAGATGAGAGCGCTGCTTCAGGGCGTTCGCTCTTCCGTCGCAGAACAGGCGAAAGCGTATGCGACGCGTCATGTTGCCCCGAGAATCACGGCAACACCGAGCGAGCGGAGCGCATCCTTTGATTTCGAATCAGGCAAACTGGAGCCATGGAAAATCGTCGAAGGAGAGTTTGGACACCTTATCGGCCGTAGAGACAGATTCTTTGGCAACGGGCAGGAATACAACAAGCAGGGAAAGCACTACCTGACCACACTCGAAGGAAGTGCTGACGCAGCGAGAGGATCGGACTCACAAACCGGAGTGGTCGTCTCACCGTTGTTTATTCCGAAAGGCGGCCAGATGACATTTCGCGTCGGTGGAGGTAACGGCGCTGATGTCTACGTGGCTCTGTGCACTACAGACGGCAAGGAACTTAAACAGGCTCGGGGAGTAAACAACCAGCTCATGCAAAAGGCCAGTTGGGACCTGAAGCCCTACGTCGGCAAAAAGATGTTCATAAAGATCGTCGATAAGGCAACGGGCGGCTGGGGTCATATCACCGCTGACAACTTCCAATTTGACGCTGAAATCCTGACGGAATATCCCGCCGGGCAGATTGAGAACGAGTAACCAATTCACAAGAGAGAACGAATCGAGGAGTCGCAATGCAGGAAAGTATCAGTCCACGGAGGAATCACAGATTGAACACAGATAATCCATGGACTCGCCGCGCGCTACATGTGTGCAAAGGGTTGTTTCATCTGTGGCTCATAGTGGTCCTTCTCGGTTCACCTGTTCTGCCCGCCGCGGAGGACTCAACCCCACCGAATGTCGTAGCATCACCCAAAGCGAGGGCCACCGCGATTTATGTCAGCCCGAATGGCAACGACGCAAACTCAGGAGACCAGCACAGCCCACTGGCTTCCATTGCGGCTGCTCAAAATTCAGCCCGCGAGTATGCGGGAAAAGAGGCGGTCACCGTTCACGTTGCGGATGGCATTTATTACCTGCCGAAAACCCTGATGTTTACACCGGAAGACTCCGGCTCGAAGGACCATCCGATTCTCTATACCTCTCAGACTGAGGGCGGCGCTGTCTTGAGCGGCGGTTCTGAACTCAAACTAACCTGGAAACCCCATAAGGACGGGATTTTCAAAGCCCAAACACCTCCGGATCTGCAGATCGACCAGCTCTTTGTCGATGGCAAAAACCAACGCATGGCGCGCTATCCGAATTATGACGCTTCGAAGAAAGCAGAACCCTATCAAGGCTTTGCGGCCGATGCGTTCTCAAAGGAACGCGCGGCGAACTGGGCGAATCCCACGGGTGGTTATATTCACGCCATGCACCGTGCGGGATGGGGAGGCTACCACTATCTTATCACCGGAAAGGACGCGGGCGGAGGCGTAACCTATGAAGGCGGTTGGCAGAACAATCGCAGAATGGGCATGCACAAAGACCATCGGATGGTTGAAAACATTTTCGAGGAACTCGACGCTCCCGGCGAATGGTTTTACAACGAGAAGACCTCAACGCTCTATTACAAACCAACACCCGGTACTGATCTCACGAAAATAAAAGTCGAAGTGGTTCGCCTACGGCACCTGATTGAATTCAAGGGCTCGGAAAAGACGCCCGTCCGATTCATCACTCTGAAGGGGTTTGCGGTTCGTCATGCAGCACGCACTTTCATGGACTCTCAGGAGCAGTTACTGCGCTCGGACTGGGCGATTTATCGCGGCGGTGCCTTCATGCTGACGGGCACGGAAGACGTGAGCATCCTGGATTGCGAGTTTGATCAGGTCGGCGGCAATGCAATCTTCGTGAATAACTACAACCGCCGCGTGCTTGTGAAGGGATGTCATATCCATGACACCGGCGCTAGCGGCGTTTGTTTCGTGGGCGATCCCGACGCGGTTCGCAACCCGCTCTTCGAGTACGGGCAGAAGAATGATCTGGCAACGATCGACAGGACGCCGGGGCCCAAGACGAATAACTATCCGGCTCAGTCTACAGTGGAAGATTGTCTGATTTATGGCATCGGTCGCGTTGAACGGCAGCCGGCCGGTGTGCAGATCGAAATGGCAGCGGAGATTACCGTGCGTGACTGCTCGGTGTACGACACCGCCCGGGCCGGTATCAACATTGGCGACGGAGCTTGGGGCGGTCATCTGATCGAGCGTTGCGATGTGTTTAATACCGTGCTGGAGACGCACGACCACGGCTCATTCAATTCCTGGGGACGCGACCGTTATTGGCGTTCCGATCATCTGACGGCGTCGCAGAAGGCTGTCGATGCCGAGCCGAATCTGCCGTTTCTCGACGCGATGAAGACCACCGTCATCCGCGACAATCGATGGCGTTGTGATCATGGCTGGGATATCGACCTGGACGATGGTTCCAGCAACTACGACATCTACAACAATCTGATGCTGAACAAGGGTCTGAAGCTTCGCGAAGGATTCCGCCGGCACGCGTGGAACAACGTGATGCCGATTGGAACGCTGCACCCGCACGTCTGGTTTCAGCGCAGCAAGGATCAGGTGCACGGCAACATCATGACAGAGCGATATCACACCGCCCGTATGAATGAGCCCTACACCGACGGAACTTTGGTCGACCGCAACCTCTTCGATTCACAGGACAGCAGAATCCTTGAGCACTCCGCGAAGCTCGGTTGGGACAGCAATTCTGTCATGGGCGAGCCGATGTACGTGGATCCCGCCAACGGAGATTTCCGAGTCAAAGACGGCTCACCGGCGCTGAAGCTCGGCTTCAAGAACTTCCCGATGGACCAGTTCGGAGTCAAGAAGCCAACGCTCAAGGCCATTGCAAAGACACCTGAGATTCCATCTCTTGAACAATCCAAACCCCTTGGGTCACCAGTCAATGTCGCCCCGTTGAAAATGGTCTGGCTTGGTGCAACGCTGAAAAATTTGAAGGGAGAAGAGTTTTCCGCTTTCGGTGTCAGCAAGAAAGCAGGCGGTGTCGCTCTTGCTGCTGTTTCAAAAGCATCCGCGGCCGACAAAGCCGGGTTAAAGGTTGGCGACCTGATTCAAGCCATCAATGGAAAGACGCTTGCGAATACCGATCAGTTGTTTTCTCTCGTAGTGGATTTCTCCAGAAATTCCGAGCGACGTAAATTTGGCGAATCCCACTACCGCCTGAAGGTCATCCGCAACCAGCAATTAATCGAACTAACCGCCACGCCGAAATCCACGATCGTGATCGAGACCGCCGCAAATGCTGGCACGTTTAAAACACTTCCGCCGCTGGCGGCGTCGAAACGAAAAATTGTTGCCAATCAGAAGACCAACAATGATCCGCTCTCGATACTGACCGACGGCAAACTCGCGAAAGGATTTGGTCCTGTCTTTTCAAACACCGTCTACAACGGCGCGTACAAAATGGATCTTGGCAGCGTGAAGCCCGTCATGGCAGTCACAAGTTGGTCGTGTAATCAGGGCAACACGCGAGCGGCCCAGAAGCTGACCATCTACGGCAGCGCCGCCGATCAAGATCCGGGCTGGGATCTAACCCGCTTCACGCCGATCGGTACGGTTCACACCGGCCCACAAAAGTCGGCCAATCTTGCCGCATCTCTTCGCGCCGTGAACAGCAACACGCTCGGCAACTACCGGTGGATTGTCTGGCGAGTTTCACCCGTCTCCAATCTTGGCGGCGGCGAGAACACCGCTTTCCAGGAATTGGCCGTGTCCATCGAAGGCGAAGCTCCCATCAAAATGACGGCACCGCCAGTAAGGGATTCAACACACGGTTCTTTTCCCGGTCAAAAATCAAACTTTCGGGGCTACGACCGCTATGACCGAATCAAGACGTCCGCCGGCCACTTTTCGGTCGTCTGCCCGAAGAAGCCTGCGCCGGGAAAACCGTGGCTATGGAGGAGCCTGTTCTGGGAAGCGATCAGAAAAGTCAGCGATGCGGATCTGAAGCTGGTCGAAGAAGGCTACCATGTCGTTCTCGCCCACGGCGACGTGGCCGGACACCCCAGCGGCAATGCCAATATCGATGCGGCTTATGATCTACTGACAATGGAATACGGCTTCTCGAAGAAGTGTTCGATGGCCTCGATGAGCCGCGGAACGTTATCGCTCTTCCGCTGGGCTTCAGCCAACCCGGAGAAAGTGGACAGCATCTACGTTGACAACGGCGTTTGCAACGTGCTCAGTTGGCCTGCCGGCAAACTTGTCCCGGGAAACAAATCCATCGCCAGTGGCGCCCCGAGTTCGTGGGCAAACTTCAAACGAAAATTCGGCTACACGACCGATGAGGAAGCCCTGAAAACCAAAGAAAGCCCCATCGATCAGTTGAAACCGTTAGCCAAAGCCGGCGTACCGATTCTGATGGTCTGCGGAAACAAGGACACGGCGGTTCCGTACGAAGAAAACGACGCCATCATGGAGCAGCGCTACAAAGCACTGGGCGGCTCCATCAAAGTGATCGTGGAGGACAAAGGCCATTCGCATGGAATGAAAGATCCCACGCCGGTGCTGAAGTTTATTAGGGAGCACACCTCAGCCGGAATGAAACAGACCCAAGGTCACCCATGAATTACGAACAACAACTATGAATAAAAATTCGATCAAGCCCGCAGATGGCAAGCCGATTGACACGAGTAAAGTCAATCCACCTCGGTCACTGAATCTGTACAAATCCGTGTTTCATCTGTGGCTGATTGCCATCTTACTGATTCCGGCTACTCTGTACGCAGAAGCAGAACAGTCCAAACCGAACATCGTGGTCTTCCTGACCGACGATCAGGGTTGGGGCGACTTGGCTTGCTACGGGCACCCCGTGATCAAGTCGCCCAACTTGGATCGATTTGCTGCGGAAGGACTTCGCCTGACACAGTGTTACGCCGCGTGCAGCGTTTGTTCGCCGTCGCGGGCGGCGATCCTGACGGGACGGACGCCGTATCGAAACGGCGTTTGGCGTTGGATTCCGAGCGGTTCACAATACCATCTTCGAAAGAGCGAGATTACGATTGCCTCGTTATTGAAGAAACGTGGTTACGAAACTTGCCACACAGGCAAATGGCATCTAAATGGCAAGTTCAATTCCGACGAGCAACCGCAGCCCGACGACCATGGTTACGACCACTGGATGGCCACGCAGAACAACGCTTCGCCGAACCACTTGAACCCCGACAACTACGTTCGCAACCGCAAAGCGGTCGGGCGAATTGAAGGACCGAGCGCGATGATCGCGGCGAGCGAAGCCGTCTCGTGGTTGAAGACTCGCAAGGACACCAAAACACCATTCTTCATTACCGTGTGGACACACGAACCGCACTTACCAATTGAATCCGCGCCCGAATACATGAAGCCGTACGCTGGCATTGACGACGAAGGCCTGCGGCAACATCACGGCAACATCACTCAGATGGACGATGCTTTTGGAAAGCTCATGGCGGCGGTCGATGAGATGGGTTTTCGCGACAACACCGTGGTGTTTTTTACGTCCGACAACGGCCCCGAAGGCAACGGCACGAGAGGCCGAACACGCGGATCGACCGGCGGGCTGCGCGGTCGCAAACGCCATACGCACGAAGGCGGCATTCGCGTGCCCGGCATCATCCGTTGGCCCGGACACATCAAAGCCGGAACGACCAGCGACACGCCGGTCATCGGCTCTGACATCTTCACGACCATCTGCAAAATCGCCGACATCCCGCTGCCCGACGACCGCACGATCGACGGAGCCAGTTTATTGCCGCTGTTCGATGGCAAACCGGTCCAACGCGAGCAGCCGCTGTATTGGCGAAACCATCTCGCTCCTCAAGAGTTCCGAGTTGGACTGCGAACCGGCGACTGGAAGATCGTTGGCTCGGATGATTTGACCTCGTTCGAACTGTACAACATCGCCAAAGATCCGCAGGAAACGAAGAATCTTGCCGTCACGGAACCGAAACGGTTCGCGGAACTCAAGCAGCGGCTGATCGATCACGATGCATCCGTGCTGAAGGAAGGCCCCGATTGGTGGAAAGATGACGCAAGAAAACCGCGACCTAATAAAACCCGCGGTCGCGGCAAAACGGTTGAACCGCCGCCAGGCAAAGACTCGACCGGTCATTTCAACATCGTGTTGGGCACTGAAATTACCGCCACCGACTTCGGCTATCGCCTGCAATCCGCTACAGAAGGGCTCGCCTTTCAAAAGCTGGACGAGCCGATCACCGGGCAAGCTACGATTCGCTTGAAATACCGCAGCGCCATTGAAGGCCAAATAACCATGAACGGAGCCCTCATCATCGCTGATCAACCCACCAACGCGAACAGCGTCAAAATCGGCACAGCGATCGGCATGAGCCAGCACGTCGCGTTCGAGGGCGGGTGGGGAAACGTGGGCAGCACGGCCGCCAAGCGAGTTGACCTGAAACCGACCGATACGTTCACGTTGGAAGTTCATCTCAACCTCGCCAAGCACACCGCAACGGCGATCATTAACGAAACCAAATTCAATTTCCAATTGCCCGACAACCTCAAGGCCATCCGTCACATCGGCCTCTACAACAAAGCCGCCGCCACCGAATTCACCGCGCCGGTCGTGGAAGTTGATAAACCATAGTTATTCCTTTAGAGAAGCCATAGATCGAACGCACATCATGAAAAACCTTACATTCGTTGCCCAATCCCTTTTTGTTCTCTCGCTGGCGTTGATATCAACTTCTCGCGCTGACGACGCTCCCCCCAATGTCGTTCTGATCTTTGCTGATGATCTCGGCTACGGCGATCTGGGTTGTTATGGCGCGACCAAAGTTCAGACACCTAATATCGACCGGCTTGCGGCCGAGGGTCGTCGGTTTACGGATGCTCATTCTGCTTCGGCGGTTTGCACGCCCTCACGTTATGCACTGCTCACCGGCGAATATCCGTTGCGTGGCAACGGAGGCCGGGGCGTCTGGGGGCCGGCTCCGATTACGTCTCCACTGATCGTCAATACCGAGAGAACCACGATTGCGGATGTTTTCAAAAGCCGTGGCTACGACACAGCCGTCGTAGGGAAATGGCATCTGGGATTCGGCAATGAAAGAAACATCTGGAAGGAGCCGCTACGTCCCGGGCCGCAGGATCTCGGTTTCGATTACTACTTCGGAATGCCTGTGGTTAACAGCGCGCCTCCTTATGTGTATGTGGAAAATGATCGCGTTGTCGGAAGCGATCCTGACGATCCGCTGGTATTGCTCGGCAGAGGCGCGAAGGGGGCAACGCCGATTACTCCAATTCCGCGTGAGGCTGCGCAGCGCAGTGGCAACGTATTTGCCGGAGCAAAGGAAGCTCACAAGCTGTTCAACGACTATCAGGTCGGCACGACGTTCGCGAAGAAGTCTGTCGAGTGGATTAAAGAACGTAAGGACAAGCCGTTCTTTCTGTATCTGGCGACGACCAATATTCATCACCCCTTTACTCCGGCGAAGCGTTTCCAGGGCACCAGTCAGTGTGGCTTATACGGCGACTTCATCCACGAACTCGACTGGATGGTCGGCGAGGTTCTTTCGTGCCTCGAAGACAATGGCTTGAGCGACAACACGCTCGTCATCTTTACCAGCGATAACGGCGGTATGTTCAATTTCGGCGGTCAGGCCGCTTTCAAAGCCGGGCATCGACAGAACGGTGATCTGCTGGGGTTCAAGTTCGGCGTCTGGGAAGGCGGCCACCGCGTGCCGATGATCGTCCGCTGGCCGGGCAAGGTGAAAGCCGGGACGGTCTCAGATCAGGTGATCAGCAATGTCGATATGTTGGCGACGTTTGCGGCGGTCACCGGCCAGAAGCTGGACAAGGCTCAGCTGGCTGACAGCGTCAACATGCTTCCCGCCCTTGTCGGCGAACCCAAGGAACCAATCCGTGACCATCTGGTTCTCGCCCCAAACAAGGGCACGCATTTGTCCATCCGCAAAGGCAAGTGGATGTATATCCCGGCGCGTGGCAGTGGCGGATTTGGGGGAAGGACTCCCAGCAGTCACACATTCGCCGGGCCGGCCGCCGCGAGCTTTGTGGGTTCCGTCAACAGCGACATTGAAAACGGAAAGATCAAGAAGGACGCGCCATCGGCTCAGCTCTACGATCTGGAGGCGGACGTCAATCAAACGAAAAACGTGCACGAAGAGCATCCGGACGTCGTCAAGGAATTGGCGGCGCTGCTCGCTGGCTACAAACCGAAATCGGGAAATAAAAATCCACGCGGAAAGGGAAAGCCCGCTAAGAAGACCGCGGCGGTTCCGAGCACTCGAAGTGCATCGTTCGACTTCGAATCTGGCAAACTGGCCCCTTGGAAGGTGGTGGAAGGGAAGTTTGGGCACGTCATCGGAAGCCGTGCTGAGTTCTTCAGGAACGGGATTGAGTACAACAAGCAGGGCAAGTATTACCTGACCACACTTGAATCCGCAGCCGACGCAGAGAGAGGCATGGACAGCCAGACCGGCGTGATCGTGTCGCCTCTCTTTGTTCCCGAACGAGGATCGATGACCTTTCGGGTCGGCGGTGGCTCGGGCCGGTCGACCTATGTCGCACTGTGCACAGCCGACGGCAAAGAAGTCCAATTTGCGCGGGGCGTGAACGACCAGATCATGCAGGAAGCGGCGTGGGATCTTTCGCCCTACGCCGGCAAAAAGATGTTCATCAAAGTCGTCGACCAATCAACGGACGGCTGGGGGCATCTCACCGTTGATGACTTCCAGTTCGATGCGAAAGTGCTGACGGAATATGCGGCGAAGATCACAAAATCGGACGCGCCCAATCAGACTTCCAAATCGACTGCACACAGCACGCGACCCAACGTCATCTTCATGCTGACCGACGATCTGGGTTACTCAGACATCGGCTGCTATGGAGCCCGAAAAGTTAAGACGCCCCACATCGACCGGCTTGCTGCCGAGGGGGTTCGGTTCACCAATTTCCACACAGCCGCGTCGATCTGCTCGCCGTCACGAGCGGCCTTTCTGACCGGCGCCTATCCGCAGCGTGCTGGACTTTATATGGGGATCAATCCGAAGCGGCCGGCCCATTGGTTTCTCGGCCTGCACCCGGATGAGATTACGATTGCCGAGCAGTTTCAGCAGCAGGACTACGCGACTCATATGGTCGGCAAATGGCACCTCGGCACGGAGCCGGAGTTCCTGCCGCGCAAGCAGGGCTTCGATCATTACTACGGCATGCCCTGCAACTTCTCTCATTCGCCAAAGTTCTTCGATGACGATCAAGAAATCTTCGCCAAGACGCCGCTGAACCGCCTGACGCAGCTCTACACCGAACGCGTCACGTCGATCATTCGCGATCAGGCCAAAAGCGGTGAGCCATTCTTTCTGTACTACTCCCACAACTATCCGCATACGCCCTATCAGGCCGGCAAGGATTTCACAGGAAGTTCGCAAGACGGAGTCCGTGGCGATATCATGCAGGAGCTCGATTGGGGGATCGGCGAGATGATGACCGCACTGAACGAAGCGGGCATCGCGGAGAACACGATTGTGATCTTCACCTCGGATAACGGGCCGACTTCCAACCAGTATGCGAAGCCGTTCCGGGGAACAAAGTACGTCACGCTCGAAGGCGGCCATCGTGTGCCGTTCATCTTCCACTGGCCGGCTCGGATTAAGGAGCCGTCTGTCTCCAGAGTAAGTATCAACGCGATGGACCTCTTCCCCACGCTATCCGCGGCGATTGGACTCGATCTGCCGAAAGAGCGCGTTTACGACGGCGAAAACCTCTTGCCGCTTTTCGAAGGGATGCCCCTCCAGCGCCCCCCAGCCCAACCCTTTTATTATTACAACTGCGAAAATCTTCAGGCGATCCGTCGTGGCCCGTGGAAGATTCATCTCCCGCGACGACAGGACCAATTGCCGTTCTGGGACCAGAACAAGGCGTTCGCCAACCTTCAGCAACCGCTTCTCTACAACCTGAGCACGGACGAAGCAGAAAGCACGGACGTCGCAAAGGAGAATCCCGAAGTTGTGTGGGAGTTAACGAAACTCGCCGGAGAGGCTCGCCAGAATTTTGGTGAGTTCATGCAACGCGGCCGGGAGCAGCGTCCGACCGGCTCGCTGTTTCCAGATGTTCCGGTGATCAGTCACGCAAAAGATTGGGGCACCCTTGATCCGGCCGTGGCCGAAGCAATTACCAAAGAGCGGCAGAAAAGACATCCAAAACACAATACGAAGCCGCCAAGACCCCGGCGGAAGTAGCCGCCAGATCGCCGCCAAAGCAAAGGCAGACGAATCGCGTTTCAAATCGTTGTTGCGTCACCTGCTGTTGAGGCAATCTGATGCGCGACCGGTAAGGAACAATCGAAGGAACCGTAATGAAGGCCATGAAACTAACGTCACTCATTTCGATGTTGTGCCTGTCTCTTGCGACAATCTGCCCAACACTCGCAGCGCAGCCCCTTCAGAAATCGCCCAACGTCGTCTTTGTGATCACTGACGATCAGGGCTATGGCGACCTGGGATTCACCGGCAATCCGATCATCAAGACGCCGCACTTGGACAAGCTTGCCGCGGAATCGGTCTGGCTTGAGGACTTTCATGTCGCGCCTTCGTGTTCGCCGACGCGGGCGTCGATGTTGACGGGACGATGGACAAATCGAACGGGCGTCTGGCACACCTTTTTCGCTCGCGCGATGATGTACGAGGATGAGGTGACGATCGCGGATCATTTCCAAGCCGCCGGTTACTCGACCGGCATGTTCGGCAAATGGCACCTTGGCGATCATTACCCGTATCGACCGCAGGACCGTGGCTTTGACCTAGCGTACTGCATCCGCGGTGGCGCGACCGGTGTGACCGCGGACTATTGGGACAACGATTACTTCGACGATCATCATTTCCGAAACGACAAGCCGACGCCGTCCACCGGTTACAGCACCGACGTGTTCTTCGCCGAGAGCCAGCGCTTCATCAAGGAACAGGTCGCCCGTAAGAAACCCTTCTTTGCCTGGATCGCGACCACCGCGCCGCACAAGCCGTGGGTCTGCCCGCCAAAGTATTCGCAGCTCTACCCAAAAGAGAACCGGCAAGCCGCCGCGTTCTACGGAATGGTGACGAACATCGACGAGAACGTTGGACGCCTGCGCGCTTCTCTGGAAGAGCTGGGCGTCGCCGACAACACCCTCTTTATCTTCACCACCGACAATGGTTCGGTCGGCCCCAAGAAATTCAACGCGGGCATGCGGGGCGGAAAGATCAGTCCGTACGAAGGCGGCCATCGCGTCCCGTTCGCGCTGCACTGGCCGGATGGGGGTTATTCAAACCATGTTCGCGTGAAGGAACTAACCCACATGGTCGACGTCCTGCCGACATTACTGGACCTGTGTGATGTCAAGCCGCACAAGCAAGTCGCCCTTGACGGGCGCTCCATTCGCAAGCTGCTTTCCGGTAAAGGCGATACTTCGTTTGATTGGGAAAGCCGAGTGGTCGTTTCCGATTCGCAACGGATTCAAGTTCCCCGAAAGTGGAAGGACTCATCCGTGATGTCCGGCAAGTGGCGACTGGTCAAAGGCACGGAACTCTACGATATCCGCCAGGATCCGGGGCAACAGAACAACATCGCCAAAGCGCATCCACAACAGTTTGCAAGACTGCACACCTGGTATGAAAATTGGTGGGCGGAACTTGAGCCAACCTTCTCGCGCACATCAAAGGTTTACGTGGGAACACCGCAGACGCCCGAATTGCAAATCACCGCACTTCAATGGATCGACGCGTACCCGCCTTGGAATCAGGGCATTATCAGGCGCGCCAGCCAGCGCCGCGCTCGCGGCCAAAGTTCAGAGCAGCCTATTCAGTTCCCTGGACACTGGGCGGTTCACGTCGCGCACACCGGCCATTACACGTTTGAAGTTCGTCGTTGGCCCGAAGAGTCCGGGCTAAAAATTCGCGAGGGCGTCGAAGCCCTTCCGGTGACACGCGGATGTCTGCCGAGTTACTCGGCCGTTCGCGGAACAGCGTTGCCGGTATTCTCGGCAACACTTCGGATTAACGGCAAAGACCTCGAAACAAAGCCTGTCGGAGAAGACGACGGATCAATTCGCTTTACACACCGATTAACCAAAGGCGACCACAAGTTCTCGCCATATTTTTCGCTCAAACCAACCGGCAAAGCTCGCACGGGAAACGAACTGGGATGTTATTACCTGACCGTGAGATTGCTGCAGTAGCGCAAGGCCGGACTTGCACGCCGCGCGGGCCACGGGCACACTCGGCGCATCCATGAAAGCGTTTCGCGTTCTTCTCCTGCTAGCGTTCCTGTGCCCGGCTGTGGCGCAGGCTGAACAAAAAACCAAGCCGCTCAACTTCGTCTTTTTCCTGGTCGACGACCTCGGCTGGACGGACCTCAAGAGCTTCGGCAGTTCGTTTTACGACACGCCCAACTGCGATCGGCTCGCGGCTTCGGGCATGAAATTCACCAGCGCCTACGCCGCCTGCCCGGTCTGCAGCCCCACGCGCGCGAGCATTATGACCGGCCGCTATCCCACCCGCACGGGCGTCACCGATTACATCGGTGCGTCCGCCGGCAAGGCGTGGCGGCGCAACACCCGCCTCCTGCCCGCGACCTACACACGCCAATTGGAACTCAAGGAATTCACCCTCGCCGAGGCGCTCAAGGAAAACGGGTACGCCACGTTCTTCGCCGGCAAATGGCATCTGGGCAACGAAGGATTCTGGCCGGAGGATCAGGGCTTTGATATCAATCAGGGCGGTCACCATCGCGGCGGGCCTTATGGCGGCAAAAAATATTTTTCGCCTTACGGCAACCCGCGCCTGAAAGACGGCCCTGACGGGGAACATTTGCCCGACCGGCTCGCCAGCGAAACGGTGAAGTTCATGGCCGCCAACAAGAACAAGCCCTTCCTCGCTTATCTTTCGTTTTATTCCGTGCACACGCCGTTGATCTCGCGCACGGATTTGCGTGACAAATATCTCGCCCGTAAAAAAGAGCGCGGCCTTGAGGCCAAGTGGGGCAAGGAACACAACCGTCAGGTGCGCCTCGTGCAGGAGCACGCCGTGTACGGCGGCATGGTGGAGGCGATGGATCTCGCCGTCGGCAAGGTGCTCGAGGGCCTCAAGGAACACGGGTTGGAAGAGAACACCGTTGTGTTTTTCATGAGCGACAACGGCGGCCTCTCCACCAGCGAAGGGCATCCCACCAGCAACCTCCCCCTGCGCGGCGGCAAAGGCTGGATGTACGAAGGCGGCATCCGCGAACCGATGATGGTTCGCTGGCCCGGCGTCACCAAGCCCGGCAGCGTGAACGACACGCCCGTCACCAGCACGGACTTTTTCCCGACCATCATGGAAATGGCCGGTCTCAAGCCGCAGCTGCCCCTGCCCATTGACGGCGTGAGTTTCACCACCGCCCTGCGCGGCAAACCCCAAGACCGCGGCGCGCTCTACTGGCATTACCCGCACTACGGCAATCAGGGCAACGCCCCCACGGCCGCCGTGCGCGAGGGCGACTGGAAGCTCATCGAATGGTACGAGGACGGCCGGCTGGAGCTGTTCAATTTGGCCGAGGACATCGGCGAGAAAAACGATCTCGCCAAGAAGCATCCTGACAAAGTCAAAGATCTCGCCGCCAAACTCGCCCAATGGCGCAAGGAAACCGGCGCGAGAATGCCCACGAAAAACCCCAACTTCAACCCCGACAAACGCGAAGGTCGCTAAATGAAAATCCATCTGCTCGCCACCCTGCTGCTCATCACCACCACTGCTTGGGCGGAATTTCACGCGGGCGCGGCGAAGGTGGATATCACGCCCAAGGTGTGGCCGGTGCAATTGGTCGGCTCCTTCAGCGAACGGCTCGCGGACAAGGCGCATGATCCCCTGCATGCGCGGGCCATTGTCTGCGATGACGGCCAAACAAGACTGGCCATTGTGATCGTGGACAACTGCCTGATCGGCCGCAATTACCTCGACCGCGCCAAGGCCTTGGCAGCGAAGAAAACAAAGGTGCGGCCGGACCGCATCCTCGTCGCCGCCACGCACACGCACACCGCGCCACCGGGCAAGGATCGCCGCACCAACCGCGATGACGCCGCCCATCGCGCCTACTTCAAGCAACTGGTCGAAGGCATTGCCGAAGCCATTGCGCAGGCTGAGAAAAATCTTGTTCCCGCCGAGATGGCGCACGGCGTGGCGCTCGTGCCCGAGGAGATTTTTAACCGGCGCTGGCACATGAAACCCGGCGGCATTGCGGTGAACCCCTTCGGCAGCCCAAACGACATCGTGCGCATGAACCCGCCCCGCAATCTCATCGAGCGACCCGCCGGCCCCACGGATCCGGAAGTGCATTTCATTTCCCTGCGCAGCACGCGGAACAGCCGCCCGATTGCCTTGCTAGCCAATTACTCGCTGCACTACGTCGGCGGTCTGCCGGCCGGCGGCGTGTCCGCCGATTACTTTGGCGTGTTCGCCGGACTCATCGAGCAAGCCCTCGGCGCAGACAAAGGCTACGTGGCCATGATGTCCAACGGCACCAGCGGCGATATCAACAACATCAGCTTCCGCGTCCCGCGCCCACGCCAGAAACCCATGCAACGCATGAACGAGGTCGCCCAAATCGTCGCCGATCGCGTACTCGCCGCGCACAAGCAAGTGACCTTCCGAAAGGACATCACCCTCGCCATGGAGCAAACCTTTCTCACGCTTAAGAATCGGCAACCCACCGCCAAACAAATCGCCTACGCCAAAGCCGTCCTCGCCGGCACCGCGCCCAAGCCCCTCTCCGGCCTCGCCACCGCCTACGCCCACCGCACGCTCGCTCTGGCCAACGGACCGCGCGAAGAGGAAATCGTCCTGCAGGCCCTACGCCTCGGCGAAGTGGGTATCACCAGTATTCCCTGCGAAGTCCTCTGCGAAATCGGCCTCACCCTCAAGGCCAAGAGCCCCCTGCCCCAGGCCACCTTCACCATCGAGCTGGCCAACGGCCACAACGGCTACCTCCCCACCCCGCGCCAACACACCCTCGGCGGCTACGAAACCTGGATGGGCACCTGCACTCTGGAACTCCTCGCTTCGGTGAAAATCCAAAAAGCGCTGTTAGACATGCTGGAAAAAGTGGCGAGTAAAGATTGATTCTCTCGGACGCTGCGGGTAGCGTGAACGCGGAACCCACGAATCCATGCGAGCGATTATCCTGACCCTCACCCTGGCCGGCCTGTTGGCTGGAAATCTTTATGCGGACAACAAGAAGCCGCTGCCCAAACCTCTCCGCGCATTGCTGATCACTGGCGGTTGCTGCCATGATTACGCGAAGCAAAAGGACATCCTGCAGCAGGGCTTGGAGCGGCGTCTGAACATCAAGATTGATCACGTCCATTCGCCCGATAAAAGCACCAAGCCGCCTCTGGCCATTTACGGCAATGCTGATTACGCCAAGGGGTATGATCTGGTGATCCACGACGAATGCTCGGCCGGTATCAATGATCCGAAAACGATCGCCGGCGTGCTCGCGCCACACAAGCAGGGCATCCCGGGCGTGAACCTCCACTGCGCGATGCACTCGTATCGGTTCGGCAATTTTCGCGCGCCGGTAAAGCTCACCGATGCCAACGCGAAATGGTTTGAGTACATCGGCCTGCAATCCACTGGGCACGGCCCGCAACGCCCGATTGATATCAAGTTTGAAAACAACGTGCCTTTCATCACCAAGGACGTGAAGAACTGGACGACCCAGAACGAGGAACTCTACAACAACATTCAGGTACTGCCCACGGCCACTGTGGTCGCTCGGGGTGAACAGGGCAACGCGAAGGCGGTGGTGGCTTGGACTAATGATTACCACGGCACGCGGGTGTTCAGCACCTCGCTCGGCCACAACAACGTAACCGTGGCCGACGCACGCTATCTCAACCTCGTGGCGCGCGGCATTTTGTGGGCTACAAAAAAGGAAGACTGGACGGTGGCCATGCCGAAGAAGGAATCGTTTGATCTGAACACCAAACCGTCGGCGCAGTCCCAAAAAAAAAAGAAACTAAAGCGGTAGCTTCCGTTCCCAAGAGTGCGGCCACCGGCGCTACGGCCAAGGCGAGCTCTGAGGAGGCGAACAAAAACAACTTCGCGAAAAACGCCGTCGACGGCAATCCGGCCACACGCTGGTGCGCCCAAGGCGGATCCGCCGGGCAATGGCTGCAGGTGGAGCTGAAAGAAGCCGCGGATGTGCAACACATCCGCATCCTTTGGGAAAAAAACAACGCTGCCTACCGATACACTGTCGAGGCTTCCAGCGACGGTGAGACCTGGAAAACGGTTGTCGATCAATCCAAGAACCAGGAGGTCCGACAAATCACGCCCCACAAGGTGGAGGCCAAGGGCGCGAAGCATTTCAAAATCACCTTCCTCGGCGCCAGCACCGGCGTGTGGGGCAGCCTTTGGGAATTCGAAGCGCACACGGGCGCCCTGCCCGAGCTGCCGCGCAAGGTGATGAAGGCCGCTGAAAACGGCAGCAACAACGCCGCTACCGGCATCAACGGGGTGCGGGCGCCGGAAGGGTTCGAGGTGACGCTCTTCGCCGCGCCGACTGAGGTGAATTATCCCGTGTGCCTCACGGCCGCCGCCACGGGCGAGGTGTTTGTGGGCATTGATGAGCAAGGCAGCCTCGGCAAGGAGAAAGGCCGCGGCCGCGTGGTGCGCTGCATTGATACTGATGGCGATGGCAAGGCGGATCAGGTGAATACCTTCGCCAAGATGGATCATCCGCGAGGATTGATTTTCGACAACGGCAAACTCTGGGTGCTGCACCCGCCCTTCCTCACCTTGTATGAGGACACCAACGGCGACGGCGTGGCCGATAAGGAGAAGCGCCTGATTGAAGGCATCAGCACCGATTACGTTTCCAAACGCGGCGCCGACCATACCACCAACGGCATCCGCATGGGCATCGACGGCTGGATTTACATCGCCGTGGGCGACTTCGGATTCACCAAGGCCGTGGGCGCCGATGGCCGCGTGCTCAGCCGACGCGGCGGCGGCATCGTCCGCGTGCGTCCGGACGGCACGGACATGGAAATTTACTGCTGGGGCCTGCGCAACATTCTCGATGCGTGCATCGATCCCTACCTGAACATGTTCACGCGCGATAACACCAACGACGGCGGCGGCTGGAACGTGCGCTTCAGCCACATCATGCAAAGCGCCGAGTACGGCTACCCTTCATGGTACAAGAATTTCCCCGGCGAAATCTTCCCGACCCTCAAAGACTACGGCGGCGGCTCCGGTTGCGGCGGCATGTTTTATCATGACACCCGCTGGCCCAAGCCCTTCAACCACGGCGCCTACACCTGCGATTGGGGCCGCAGCGCGGTGTTCCTGCATAACCCGCCCGCCAACGGACCGACCTTTGACGCACATCAGGAAACCTTCCTCACCATCCCGCGCCCGACCGATATCGACGTGGACGCCAGCGGCCGCATGTACGTAGCCAGTTGGCACGGCGGCAAGTTCGCCTACAGCGGACCGAATGTCGGCTTCGTCGTGCAGGTGGTGCCCGAGGATTTCAAACCCGAACCGTTCCCGGACGTCACCAAAATTGACGATGCCGCCCTGTTCGATCTGCTCATCGGCCCGAGCCAACAGCAGAACTTGCACGCGCAATTCGAGCTACTGCGCCGCGGCACCAGCGCCGCCCGCACCGCCAAGCTCAACGCGCTCGCCGCGAACAAAGCCGTGCCCCTCGCCGGCCGCGTCGCCGCCATCTTCACCCTCAAACAACTCAACGGTGCCAAGGCACAGGACGATCTCCTCAAACTCGCCGGCCATGCGGACATCGCCGAGTTCACCCTGCGCGCCCTCACCGATCGCGCCGGCGAATTGAAAGGCCTGAAGAAAGACATCTTTGTCCGCGCGCTCGACAGCAAGAATCCGCGCTTGCGCGCACAGGCGCTCATTAGCCTTGGCCGCCTCGGCGACGCCTCAGCAGCGGCCGCGATCCTCCCTCATGTCGCCACGCCTTTATTCAGCAAAGCGCCTAGCCACAACGAGCCCAATCCTGCCGCCGTCATCCCGCATCTTGCAACACGCACGCTGGTGGCCTTGAAGCCCGTCGACACTTTGCTCGGCGCACTCGACGGCACACGCGACCACGCCGCGCTCACGGTATTGAAATACATTCACGACGACCGAGTCGTCACCGCCCTGAACGCCCGTGCCGCCAAGAATCCCGATCCCGCCACCCTCGCCACCCTCGTGCGTTTGTACCATCGCGAAGGCGGCTACTCCGAAGGTTGGTGGGGCACCCGCCCGGACACCACCGGCCCCTACTACGCCCGCGAAAAATGGAGCGGTAGCGACGCCATTGAGGCCGGCCTCAAGACCGCCCTCGCCAAGGCACCCAAGGCCACCGTCGAGAACGTGAAAGCGCAATTGGCCAGCCACAAAATATCGCTGAAAGATCTCCCCGCCGGCACCGCCGTAGCCGCCAACAACAACGCCAATGCGCCTTTCAAGATCGCCGCGCCCACCGGGGATCCCAAAACCTGGGTCGCCACCCTCGGCGTGGAGAAATCCATCGACCGCGCCCTCAAGGCCAAAGGCAATGCCCAACGCGGCAAAAAATTCTTCACCACCCAAGCCTGCATCGCCTGCCATACCACCGCCGACGGCCAAACGCCCAAGGGCCCGCACCTCGTCGACATCGGAAAACGCTACAAACCCACCGAGCTGTTGCAGTCCATCCTCACACCGAACGCCGTCGTCGCGCAGGGCTTTGACACCTACGCCTTCACCACCAAGGACAAGAAAACGCACGTCGGCTTTGTGACGCTGGAGAGCAACGACACCATCAGCATCCGCACCGCCGTCGGCGTGGCCATGGACATTCCCACCGCCCAAATCGCCAAACGCGAAAAAATTGAGTACTCCTCCATGCCCCCCGGCCTCGCCGCCGGCCTCACCCCCGAACAACTCGCCGACCTGCTGGCCTACTTGCAGTCGTTGAAGTCAAAATAACATCACGCAGAAGGATTAGAAAAGGGACGAGGTGAAACTCGTTCCCTCCCGGGAGGGGCAAGCTCCACCTTGGCCCATATTCCTAAATGCCTCCACGTCTCTGCGTGAGACTTTTCACCTTGCCGCCATCGGGATTTGCCGCGAGGCTTTTGGCGTTCACTCCTTCGCCGATGAAAAAGACGATTCTATTTTCCCTGTTGACCGGAGCCACCATCCTCTCGGCCGCGCCGTTTAAGTTTCAACCCACCGACTGGCCGGCTTGGCGGGGGCTGCAGGGCGATGGGCATGCGCAGGCGGTGGAAGGGTTGCCGGTGAAATGGGGGCCGGAGGAGAATGTGGCTTGGAAGATCGCGCTGCCGGGGCGCGGGCACAGCACGCCGACGATTGTGGGCGACCGCATTTATCTCGCCACGGCGGAGGCGGATTCGCAGGTGCAATCGGTGCTCTGCCTCGCGAAGGCGACGGGGAAACTGATTTGGCGGACGCCGGTACACACGGGCAAGTTTTTGAAGGGCGGCAACAAACACGCGTCGCATGCCTCGTCATCAGTGGTGTGCGATGGGGAGCAGTTGTACGTGTCCTTCCCGAATGACAAGCAGGTCTTTCTCACGGCGCTGGGCATGGACGGCAAGGTGCGCTGGCAAAAATCGGTGAGCGATTACGTGATTCATCAGGGCTTCGGCACCTCGCCGATGGTGTATCAAAACGTAGTGGTGGCCAAGGCGGACAGCAAACAGATCGGCGGCGCGGTGGTCGGGTTCAACAAGCAGACCGGCAAGGAGCTGTGGCGCATTCAGCGGCCGAAGTATCCGAACTACACCACACCGGTGATGGTGACCGCCCATGACCAATTGCAGATGGTGTTTGCCGGTGCGGAACTCATCACCAGCCTCGACCCGCTCACGGGCAAGAAGCATTGGGAGATAAAGGGCAGCACCCAGGAGTGCGTGACCACCACGGTGACCGACGGCAAACGCGTGTTCATCAGCGGCGGCTGGCCGAAGAATCACACCATGGCCGTGGAGGCCGACGGCTCCGGCGAGGTGGCCTGGCAAAACACCGCGCGCGTGTATGTGCCCTCCATGCTCGTGAAGGGCGATCAACTCTACGCCACGATGGATGCCGGTTTTGCAGTGTGCTGGGATTCGGCTACCGGCAAGGAGCGCTGGAAAGAACGACTCGGCGGCGCCTTTTTCGCCTCGCCTGTTCTCGCCGGCAACCGCATTTACGCCACCAATCTCGCGGGCAAAAGCTACGTGTTCAGCACGGACCCGAAAGAGTTCAAGTTGCTGGCCACCAATCAACTTGGCGAGGAAATGTACGCCTCCCCGGTTATCAGCGGCAGCCGCCTCTACCTCCGAGTCACCGCCAAGCGCGGCGGCCGACAGGAGTGGCTGTTTTGCATTGGGAAAAATTAAAAATGAAAACGATCATCACTCTATTTTGTACCGCTAGCATTGCTTGGGCAGCGGAAATGGCTTCGGGGACTGTGTTCAACGATGCCAACGGAAATGACCAGCGCGATGCGGGCGAGAAGGGGCTCGCGGGGGTGGGCGTGTCCAATGGCGAGGCGATTGTGGAGACGGATGCGGACGGGCGCTGGAAATTGCCGGTGACTGACGACACGATTCTGTTTGTGCTCAAGCCCAGCGGCTGGATGACGCCGCTCAACGCGCACAAGCTGCCGCAGTTTCATTACATCCATAAACCGAAAGGCTCGCCGCCCTCGCGTTTCCCGGGAAGCAAGCCGACGGGGCCGTTGCCGAAGTCGATTGATTTTCCGTTACGCAAACAGGCGGAGCCGGACCAATTTCGCGCGGTGTTCTTTGGCGACCCGCAACCGACGTCGCAGACGCAGATTGATTACATCGCCAATGACGTGGTCGCGGAGCTGGTGGGCACGGACGCGAAGTTTGGCGTGACGTTGGGCGATATCATGTTTGATGACCTGTCGCTCTTCAGTAGTCTGAACCGCACCGTGGCGCTGATCGGCATCCCTTGGTACAACGTCATCGGCAACCACGACGTGAACCGTGAGGCGAAGCTCGATCATCTTTCGGATGAAACTTTCGAACGCGTGTACGGGCCGCCGTATTATTCGTATGACTACGGCAAGGTGCACTTCATCGTGCTGGACAACGTGGACTGGTACCACGACGAGGCGCGCAAGCGATCGGCCTACCGCGGCGCGTTTGGCAAGCGGCAGCTCGCCTTCGTGAAAGCCTCCCTCGCGCGGGTTCCAAAAGATCGACTGGTGATGCTCATGATGCACATCCCGCTCACCGGCACGGGCGATCGGCAGGCACTGTATCGCTTGATCGAAAAGCGCCCGTACACATTGAGCATTTCCGGCCACACGCACTGGCAGGCGCACCAGTTTATTGACCGTGGCGACGGCTGGATGGGAGCGAAACCGCATCATCACATCGTCAACGTCACCGTGAGCGGCACGTGGTGGAAAGGCGCCAAGGACGAGCGCGGCATTCCGCACACGACCATGCGCGACGGCGCGCCCAACGGCTATTCGATCATCACCTTCGACGGCGCCAAGGCTACCTTTGATTTCAAGGCCTCGCGGTTCCCCGCCAACCACCAGCTACGCATCCACGCGCCCGTGGCGCTCGCCGCCGCTGATGTGGCCAAGACGTCCGTGTATGTGAATGTGTTTGCCGGTTCGGAGAAATCCACTGTGAAACTGCGCGTGAACGGGGGCAAATGGACACCGCTGAAAAAGACGATCGAGCCGGACCCTTATTACGTGCAACTGCACGCCGCGGAGAAGCTCGCCAAGGTATCGCCCGAACTGAGCCCCGCGCGCGATTCGTATCATCTCTGGAAAGGCCCCCTACCCGCCAAGCTACCCAAGGGAGCCCACCTCCTCGAAGCCGTCACGCGCGACATGTACGGCCGCGAATACACCGCTAAACGCATCCTGCGGGTGGAATGATTTTTTCATCACAGAGGCACAGAGAGCACAGAGAAAAATCAACGGACTCGCAGGCTCGTCCCTCCATTGAGTTTTGCTGGAGGACGAGCCTGCGAGTCCGCTTTCATCAAACACTCTGTGCCTCTGTGGTGAATTGGTTGCAAAACCCCGTCCCAAAGTGGCAAGCTTGCGGCACACCATGAAGCGTCTAGTTTTTCTGTGCCTGTTGACCCTCGTGCCCGCGTTGCTGGCGGATAAGCCCAACATCATTTTCATCATGGCCGATGACCTCGGCTGGACGGAGCTGGGCTCGTACGGACAAAAGAAGATCAAGACGCCACACCTCGACCAACTCGCGCGCGAGGGCATGCGATTCACGGCCAATTACTCCGGCAACGCCGTGTGCGCGCCGTCGCGTTGTGTGTTGATGACCGGCAAACATCCCGGCCACGCGTTCGTGCGCAACAACAAGGAATTCAAGCCCGAAGGTCAGCATCCCATCCCGGCCAACGAGGTGACGATGGGTGAGCTACTGCAAGCGCAAGGCTACGTGACCGGCGCGTTCGGCAAATGGGGCTTGGGCGGCCCGGGCTCCACGGGCGATCCTATGCATCAGGGTTTTAACCGTTTTTTTGGCTACAACTGCCAGCGTGTCGCGCACAGCTATTATCCGCCCTATCTTTGGAGCAACAAAGAAAAGTACGCGCTCAACAATAAGCCACCCGTGCCCGGTCATGCTTCGTTGCCGCAAGGTGCGGATGCCGGCGATCCGCGCAGCTACGATATTTTTAAAGGACAAGACTATGCGCCCGATCGCATCAACAATCGTGCCTTGGCGTTTGTGAAAAAAAACAAGGACCGGCCATTTTTTCTTTATTACCCCACCGTCATACCGCACGTGGCGCTGCATGTGCCCGATGAGGAACTTAAGCCCTACCTCGCGCAGAAATGGAATGATCCGCCCTTCACCCGCGCCAAAGGCTACGGCTACACGCCTCACTTCACGCCGCGCGCGGCGTATGCCGCGATGATCACCCGCATGGATCGCTACATTGGCAACGTGCTCAACCTCGTTAAAGAACTCGGCCTCGAAAAAAATACCATCGTCATCTTCACCTCCGACAACGGCACCACACATTTGAAACTCGAAGTGGATTACGATTTTTTTGAAAGCGTGAAGCCCTTGCGCGGCCTGAAAGGCTCGCTCTACGAAGGCGGTATCCGCGTACCGCTCATCGTCAAGTGGCCCGGCAAAATCAAAGCCGGCAGCACGTCTCATTATCGCACCGGCCTGGAGGATTGGCTGCCCACTGTGCTGGATTTGATCGGGGCATCCGCTCCGGCATCCATCGATATCGACGGCATCAGCATTGCGCCCACGTTGCTTGGCAAAAAACAAGACCCGCGCGATTTTTTGTATCGCGAATTTACCGGTTATGGCGGCCAACAGGCGGTCTGGATGGGGCACTGGAAAGGTGTGCGCCAAAATATGCTCCGTAAAAATAACAAGACCCCGCTCAAGATTCAGCTCTTCAATTTGAAAACCGACATCGCCGAATCCAAAGACGTTGCCGCGCAGCACCCCAAGGTGGTGGACCAAATTCGGAGGCTGATGCAGTCGGAACATAGTCCGTCAGCGGATTTCCCCTTCAAGCCGATCGATTAGTTGCACCCCGTTGATGAATCGTTGGCTGAAAATTTTTTCGTGGCTCGCAGTCAGCTGCTGCGCGGCGGAATCGGCGGAGAAAAAACCGCCGCCCCATCCGCTGGCGCCTTTGCCTGGGTTTGAGAGCTTTCAACGTGTCCGCGAGGCTACAGCGATGTTGAGTGGCGCTGGCCGCGTGAGCCGTGTTGAATGGGCGGACGATGGCCGTTCGATGAGTTTTGTGCGCGGCGGCAAACAGATTCGCTTGGGCCTCGCCGATTTTTCTGAAACAGATCTCGGCAAGCCATCAAAAACCAAGCCAACGCCACATTTGCCGGTGCGTTTTCATCGCGTGGGGCGCGCGTTGCAATCCACTTGGGTGACTTCGCCCGACGGCAAATGGGTGGCGCGGCACGCAAACTTCAATGTGTTCATCGAACCCGCACCGGCGAAGGGCGCCCCCAAGCCCGGCCCGGCGGATGTAAATGCCACGCGCGTGACCTCCGGAGGCGCGGAAAAATTTCGCTACGGCACCGCGTGTTGGGTTTATGGCGAGGAGCTGCATCAACGCACCGCGATGTGGTGGTCGCCCGACAGTCGGCGGTTGGCATTTTATGAAATGGACGAGCGGCACCTGCGCGATTACCACCTTACCACCGGCAACACCGCCAACTACACCGAAGTGCAAACGGTGCGTTATCCGAAATCCGGCGACGCCAATCCGGTTGCGGGTCTGCTGATTTACGACCGCCAAACGCGCCGCACCACGCGCGTGAATGTGGGCGGCGATCCCACGCAATATATTTTCAACGCCCGCTTCGCGCCCGACGGATCGGCACTGCTTTTCAATCGTACCAACCGCCGACAAGACACGCTGGAGATTGTGGCCGCCGATCCTGCCACCGGCCGTACACGCATCGTGGTGACCGAGAAGCAACCGGCATGGCAAAACAACCGGCCATTGCTGCGGTTTCTAGATGACAAAAAACGGTTCATTTGGGAAACTGAACGCACTGGTTGGAAGCAGTACGAGCTGCGCCATCTCAACGGCTCGCGGCTGAGGTCGCTCTCGAACCTGAACGGCAAGCCGGTCACTTCGATTGTGAAGGTGGATGAAAAAGCCGACTGGCTTTATTTCACCGCGCGCAGTGGTGGGAATCCTCTCAACGATCACTTGCATCGTGTACGGCTTGATGGCACCGGCCACACGCGGCTCACGCGCAATGCTCTTTATTATAGTACATTCAACATTTCGCCCGACCACAAATGGTTCGTGGCCCGACGCGAAGCGGTGGGCGTGCCGCCGGTGATGGCGTTGTTTGATACGAAAGGCAACGAAATTGTCGTGCTGACAAAGCGATCGGATGCCGACAAAAAAATGGTGACCGAGTTGAGGCTCGCCAAGCCGGAATTGTTTGCCTGCAAAGCGGCGGACGGCAAAACGATGCTTTACGGCACATTGTACAAGCCCGCAAACTTTGATCCCAAGCGTAAGTACCCGCTGTTGGTGAGCGTGTATGGCGGGCCGAGTTCGCGTGGCGTGTCCAATCATTATTCGGCGGCGAATCCATATTGTGAGTTTGGTTTTCTCGTGGCCACCTTTGCAAACCGTGGGACTGCCGCGCGTGGCAAGGCGTTTGAAACGGCGGGCTATCTCAAACTTGGCACGGTGGATCTCGACGACCAAGCCGCCGGCGTGCGCCACCTCGCCAAGCGCGCGTACGTGGATGCCACGCGCGTGGGCATTGCCGGTCATTCGTACGGCGGCTATATGAGTGCGTTGGCGTTGCTGCGTTATCCGGAAGTTTTCCACGTCGGCGTGGCCGGCGCGCCGGTGACCGATTGGAAAAATTACGACACCATTTACACTGAACGCTACATGCGCACACCCAAGGAAAACCCGGACGGCTATCGCGCCGGTTCCTGCCTTACCCGCGCAAAAAATCTAAGAGGCAAACTCTTGCTGCTGCACGGCCTCATCGACGACAACGTGCACCCCGCCAATACGTGGCAACTCGCCGACGCCCTCCAACGTGCGGGCAAGCAATTTGACATGATGATTTACCCCCGCAGCAAACATGGCCTCATCAGCCATTCAAGCAGCCTTCGCTGGCTGTATCTCCACCGTCATCTGAAGCCCGAGCCGATTATTATAAATGGCGCAAGCAAGACGGACTAAAGGAAGACCATGCCCAAGAAAATCAATGTCGCTATTTTGACCAACCAAACCGGCGCGCATGTGGGCGCGTATTTGAATGCGTTGCGCGACACGGAGGCGTGCGGGGCCGTGGTGTTGGCCGACCCCGACGGGCATTGGGTGGAGCGCGCTCGCAAGGTGCTCGGCGGCAAATTGAAGGCCGTCCATCGGGACGCAAAACAAATGCTCGCAAAGGAAAATCCGTCGATGGCGATGGTGACGATGGAGGCACGCATTGCTCCCCCAGTCATCGATCTCGCGCTGGAGGCGGGGTGCCACGTGTTCGCGGAGAAACCGGCGTGCCTGCGCGCGGAGGATTTCGCGCCGCTGGTGAAGAAGGCCGACGGCAAGCATTTGCACGTCATGCTCGCGCTGGCTAATCGGGTGAATCCGGAAATCACCGCTGCGCGAACGCTTATTGCCGATGGCGCCATCGGAAAGATTTACGGGCTGGAGATGCATCTCATCGCCGACCAAACACGCCTCCAAAACAAAGCGTATCACACCCAATGGTACGCGCAAAAGAAACGCGCAGGCGGCGGGCATCTTGTTTGGCTCGGCATCCACTGGCTCGACCTTGCACAATACGTTACTGGGGCCGACATCGCCGAGGTGACCGGCCACATCGCCAACGTCGGCGGGCAGCCGATTGATGTGGAGGATTCCGCGACTGCCACCCTGCAGTTTGATGCCGGCTTCCTCGGCACCCTCTCCTCTGGATACTATTTAAAACGCGGCTATCATTCTCACATCAAAATCTGGGGTAGCGAAGGCTGGCTGCACCTCCAGCAAATGCTTGATCAGCCCCTCCACTGGCTCTCCCATCAAGGCGATCAAGCCGGCAAGGTGCTGACATGGAAAGGCAACAAACAACCGCGCGGTTACACCCCCTTCGTCCGCGCGTGCATTGAGTCCATCGCCAACGACACCGACCCGCCCATCAGCAACGCAGACAGCCTCCGCGCCGTGCAGGTCGTCTACTCCATTTACGAGGCCGCCGAAAAACGAAAAGCCATCCGCATTTCATGAGACTATTTTTATCTCTTTTAATACTCGCAACGAGTGCCGCCGCAGCCGACTGGCCCGTGTACAAGGCGCCTGATGGCAAATTTACCATTGCCCTCCCCGGCAAGGTGACTGTGAAGCAGGGCCAAAACCGTTATTCGTTCGGCCTTGTCACCATCACAGCCCACACCCATAAGGCGGACAAGGACACCGTGTGGCGCGTGGCCACGCACGATTATCCCGCCGCTTTCGTGAAACAAATCACGCCCGCCAAGCTCATGAACGCGATGGCCACCGGCATGCCCAAGAATGTGAAAGGCAAACTCATTGGCCCGAAACCCGTGAAGCACGCTGGACACGAAGGGGTGGCGTTCCAAGTCGCTGACGCCGCCCCCAACGGCTACGACATCCACGTCCGCCTGTTCACCGTCGACTCGCGCGTGTACCAGCTCACGCTCGTCGGCAATCCCAACTCGCCTGCGTTCAAGCAAGTCGACAAGTTTTTCGAATCATTCAAGCCGGCGAAATAACGTCGCCCTTACTGTTTCGTCTTTCCACTACGCTCACCCGGCAAGCCCGCCTGGCGCAGGCGATTGTTCAGATGAGTGTCCAGCTGCGCGACGGTCTGGGCGTGTTGCGGGTGCTTGGCGAGGTTGGTGAATTGATGCGGATCGGCCTTCATATCGTACAACTCGGCGGAACCATCCTTGTAACGGAGGTAGGCCCAGTCGGCCGTGCGCAGGCCGTAGTTGCCGCGGTTGAGGGATAACGCCCCGCGGCGCACGCTGGCGGCCGGGTTCTTGAGCACTGGCACCAGACTTTTGCCCTGCACCTCAGCGGGCACCTTGAGTCCCACCAGTTCGGATACGGTCGGGTAAATATCCATCAACTCCGCCAACGCAAGGGAACGGCCGGGCTGATAACCGGGAGCGTCGATGATCAGTGGCACGCGGGTGACTTCCTCGTGCAAGTTGGATTTCTGCCAAAAGCCGTGCTCGCCAAGGTGATAGCCATGGTCGCTGGTGAACACCACTGCCGTACTCTCGCGCAGACCGAGGCGGTCCAGCTCATCGAGGATGCGCCCCACTTGCGCGTCCATGAACGCCACCGACGCGTAGTAGCCGGTCCACATCCGCTTTTGGTTGTCGGGATAGTTGCCAATCGAGTTCGTCTCCGACCGCGTGCCGGCCAACCCGGCTTTTGGGATGTCCTGCGCGTCGCCCTTCACCGTCTTGGGCAGCTTGATCTTCTGCCACGGGTACGGGTCAAAATAGTGCTGCGGCGCCACCATCGGGTAATGCGGCCGAACCAAGCCTACCGCCAGGAAGAACGGCTGATCCTTGTGCTTCTGCAACAGCTCAACGGCCTTCGTGGCCGACTTGTGATCCGGCTGATCAGAGCCGTCGCCTTCGTACCGCACAGTCACAAACATCCGGTGCGGCATGCGTGTGGATTGCCGATTTGCTTCAGCGGTCGTGAATACATTCAGGTTCAGGCACGCATACAGCCCCAGTGTATGCGCCTCTTTGCCGGGCGAATTGAAACGCTCCGTCCACGAGGACGCGATGTCCAGGCCGTGCGTGCCGGCAATGATATCGCCCGGGACGCGCATGTGATAAATCTTTCCCACCCGCGCGCTGTACCAGCCGTATTCGCGAAAATGCTGACCGAGATTCACCTTACCGGCGCCCTGATAACGGCTGTGCATGAACGACGTCCGCGACGGCGCACACATCAGCCCCTGGCAATACGCACGCTCAAACACCATTCCTTCCCGCGCCAGCTTATCGATGTTCGGCGTCTTGCAAACCCGATCCCCGTAGCAACCAAGCACGCTCGCCTTGAGATCGTCACTAATGATAAAGAGCACATTCTTGATGGCCGCCTCGGCCGGAATACTCAGCGCCGCCAAAAAAAGAATCGCAAGAAATTGCCGTTTCATAGGAACACGAACGTACGTGGAACGGGCGGAGTTGGACACAAAAAACCGGCCTTCGGAATAGTCTCCAAAGGCCGGTGAGAAGGTGGCAGACGCTGCGAGTCCAAGCGCGAATTACTTCGCAAAGCCCGGCGCCTCGAATTGCTGGCGCAGGCGATTAAATTCCTTCGTCAACGCCGCGCGGGTTTTGGCGTAGGCCGGATCGGTATAGACACTGCGCATTTCGTTCGGATCCGTTTTTAAATCAAACAGATTCCACTCATCGCTGCGCGGAAAATACATCAGCTTGTGCCGCGCCGTGCGCACGCCGAAGTGTTGCGGCACGCGGTGCTCGCCGAATTCATAGTAGGAATAATAGAGCGAGTCGCGCCAGCTCTCGGCCTTGCCTTTGAAGAGCGGCACCAGCGAACGGCCCTGAACTTCGGCGGGAATCTTGAGACCGGCGATCTCCAGAAAGGTCGGCGCGTAATCGATATTTTGAATCAACTGCTCCGGCTTGGCACCGGGCGCAATCACGCCGGGCCAACGCGCGAGGAAAGGCATGCGAAAGGATTCCTCAAACATCCAACGCTTGTCGTACCAACCGTGCTCGCCCAGAAAGAAGCCCTGATCGGACGAGTAAATGACGATCGTGTTTTTCGCCAAATCATTGTCGTCCAGATACTTGAGCATGCGCCCCACGCTCTCGTCCACGGCCTTCACCGTACCGAGGTAGTTGCGCATGTAACGGCGATATTTCCAGCGCACCAAATCTTTGTGGCTCATTTTGCCGCCGGCAAATTCTTTGAGGAACGCCTGATTGCGCGGGCCGAAGTGCGCATCCCACTTGGCCTTTTGCGCGAGCGTCATGCGGTTATACTCCGGCGTGCCGTAGCGGTCAGGCTTGGGCAGCTTCACCTCGCCGCGCTCATCCTTACGCACCTTGGCGTCGTACGCCCAGTCGAAGTGCCGATCGATCTCCATCTCGTTTCCGGCCAGCGTGGCGCTACGATTCTTGTATGAATCAAACAACGTCTCCGGCTCCGGGATCACCACGTCATCAAACGCCCCCAAGTGACGCAGCGCCGGCGCAAAGGTACGGTGCGGTGCCTTGTGCTGGCACATCAGGAAAAACGGTTTCTGCCGACCGGCCACCTTGCGGCTCTCCAGCCACGCGATCGCCTTGTCCGTCGTCAGATCCGTCGCGTAACCCTCGAAGCGTTGGCGCGAATTATCCTGCTGGATGAACACCGGATTGTAGTAACTCCCCTGTCCCGGAAATACCTCCCAGTGATCAAACCCCTGCGGCGTGGTGTTCAGGTGCCACTTACCGATCACCGCCGTGTGATAGCCGCCCGTCTGCAGCGCCTTCGCCACTGTCCACTGATCTGCGTTAAACTTATTTCCATTCCGCATGAACCCATTCTTATGACTGTGTTTGCCCGTCAAAATTGTCGCCCGTGACGGCCCACAGATCGAGTTGGCACAGAACGAATTCAGGAACACCGCCCCCTCCTTCGCCAACCGGTCAATATGCGGCGTCGGCGCCACCTTCGCCAACGGCCCACCATAAGCCGAGATCGCCTTCACCGCGTGATCATCCGAAAACAAAAACAGAATGTTCGGCCGTTCAGCAGCCGACACGCCAATGGTTAGCAGTAATAAAAGGAGTACGCGCTTCATTTACGCCAAGCTATCATACCGTTTCCGGCGTGGGAATCTTGAAGGCTGACTACCGGCGGATCGTGCAACCGGGCAGAGCTTTGCGCAACTTGTCGACTTCCTCATCGGGCAATCCCTCGATGTTCATCAGGATCACTTCATCGAGCTTCTTCAAGCCCAGTAACGGCTCCAAGCGGGTAATTCGATTGGTGTTTGCGCCGTAGGGGTTATTGCCGATGCTGAGAAACTTGAGATTGTCCAGCTTGCTCAAGTGTTTCAACTGCTCATCGGTGAGTTTGTTGTCCGTCAACGTCAGGTGATTCAGCTTCGTTAAACCGGCCAACGGGGAGAGGTTTGCGATGTTGTTTTGCGAAAGCCGCAGCTGGGTCAGGTTTTCCAATTCGGCCAACGGCTTCAGGTCGCTGATGCCGCATCCAGAGAGGTCTAGTTGTTCCAGCTTGCTCAATTTCGCCAACGGCGCGAAGTCATCAATCTTTTGCTGACGGCTCAAGCTGAGCATCCAGAGATTAGGCAACGATTCCAAAGGCGACAGATCATACACGTCCTTTCCCAAAATAGTCCGGCCCAGCGTCAGGCCCTCCACTTTGGCAAGATTTTCCTTCGTGAATCCGCCATCGCCAATCTGCCGTTTCACTACCTCCCCGATGGGTCCGTCTATTTCGACCGCGGATTCATGGTTGCTACAGCTGGCGAAGGCCAAGGTCAGTAACAGCCCAATCATGTGTTCTTTCATAGAGCTTTACTCCCCCTCCATCGCTTCCACCAATTGCTTGGCGAAGGCCTGCTCCTCGGGGGTGAAGGATTTTTTCAGACGCGAGATACCAACTCCACGGTCCATGGTTCCATAGTGCCCATAATATTTCTCACTCGTGTAAGCGAACCACTTGGCCCGGGTCTTCGTTTCATCTTTTCGTTGGGCATCATTGGTGATCTTCTGAATCGTTTCCCACGACTGCTGGTATTCCCCCAGATTTGCGAGGGAATCTGCTGTTGCAGAAAGGGCCAGTGCTTGTCTGAGGGGATCCTTAATCCCTTCTGCCAACCCTAATTCCTGTTTCAAGAGTGCCGCCGCCCCTGTTTCGTCGCCGATCTGGTTCATCGCCTTCCTCACTTCCCGCAATCGACTCGCCAAGAATTGATCTTTTACCATGAAGTTCGGAATATGCTTTTCGTTGATATTCATCGCTTCCGCTGCGGCCTCCTTTAATTTTGCGGCCGCCATTTCATTATCACCTGCTTCCGCATATCCGAACGCACTTGCAATCAACACATCCCGCTTGGGGCGAAACATATCCGCCACCTTGTCGGCCGCTTCATCCGCCTGCTTCAGCGTTGCCAGTGCTGCTTCCATTTGGCCGGCCTTCACTTGCGCCGAGGCAATGGCCCGCAAGGCCGGTTCCTTTGCCATACCGCCGCGCATTTGAGGCACCAACGCAAGGGCCTCGTCGATTTTTCCTGCCCGGGCCATTTCCACAGCAATGTCTCCCATAGCCTGTGACTTTGAAGAAAACATGGACTTGTCGTTTTTCAACACCTCCAAGGCCTCCTCGAATTTTCCTTTTTCAGCCAAACCCTCGGCAATTTTGCCATAAGCTTCAGCCTTCTTTTGGTCGCTCCGGCCGGGGAATCGCTTGACCCATTCCAAGGCGAACGCCACCTCGCCTTCCTCGGCCATAATCACGGCGATATCCGTGCGCGCGGAGGCGTTCAATGTCCTCGTAAACATATCCTTGCCTGGTTGGATCAATTCCTTGGCCTTTTGGATTTCCCCGGCCCCAACCAATACCCGGGCGAGGCGTTTGTAACGGCTGGCATTTCTAAATCCATTCTTGTCAGCCCGAATCGACTTTAAGGCTTGAGCGCCAGTCGTCACCGCCTGCTGCTTCTGACCCGCCGCCAACAGGGCGGAGGCAATTTCAATCAAGACATTGGCTGTTTCATTTTGTGGAATGTTGCGAGCCAATCCTCTGGCCTTTTGAAGCGTGGCCATGGCCGCGGCTGAATTGCCCTCCTTGGTCTGAGCCTTTGCTACCTGGCAAAGGGCCACGGCGCGATCCCCCGCAGGCTCAATCCATTGCGCAACCTTCAAGGCCAGCGTCGCATCACCCGCCTCCGATGCCTTCTTAGCCAAATAGACTAATCCCATCGACCCTTGTCCGGATGGAGAAAGCAAAGCCACCTCCGTTGCAGATTCCAAATCTCCCGATTCCACCAAAGCAACCGTCAGCTGCGTTACCGCTCCCCCGTAACCGCGCTTGCCTTTTTTCTCCTGAAGCAAAAACAAGGCAAAATTCAGCGGCGATTTTCCTGCCTCGGCAGCCTGCACTACCTTCAATTTCGAAGCTGGCCGGCTGGGCCGCGTTGAATGGGATTCACCTGAATCGCCGCCTTCTTCGCCTTCTTCTTCATACGCGTGATCGTGCCCGTGGTCATCTCCCTTGCCACAACTGACAAGAAACAGGCTGGTCATTAATATCGAAAGAAATGCGATCTTCATCGCCGAAAACTAACACCCCTCCGAGTAACTGCATACTGTAATTTTGGAGAAATTTTATAGTAGGCATCGTTTCGGTGATGGCCGAAAATTTGTGGGAAATCGGCAGGCAACCAAAACGATGCCATAGCCACTATCAAACACCGGTCATTTGGAATCCGAAACATTCGGAAAATATTTCTGGGGAAACCCATCGAGTTTTTTGAGGACGGTGTCCGTGTGCACGAGCAGCAAATTCTGCTCATTCGCGATGGCCGCCAGCACGCGGTCGACGAGGTCTCCATGATCCCAGTCCCATTGCCCCGCCTGTTGCGCGGCGGCGGCGGAGGGATTCTCCAGCACAAAATTCTCCAGCGCGTGTGGCACCCATTGTTTCGGATTGGGCACACCTTTCAGTCGCCCACGCCGCCACTTGAAAGTGATTTCCGCCACGCTCAACGGGCAAAGATGGAACTCCGTGATTTCCTGATCCAAGAACCGCCGCAACGCCGGCCGCATCGGCAAGCCGTGATAACGCCGCAACCACACGCCCGTATCAAGCAGCGCCTTCATCATCCAATGGCGCGAAGGCCGGCTCGTCCAAGTCGATGCCGCGCAGAGCAGTGCGCTTCAATGCCCGCTTCGCCACCGGCGGCTTGGCCTTGGCCACTGGTTCGAGCTTGCGCAGAAGAATATGCCCCCCGCTCGACACACACTCAAAGGCATCGCCCGCCACCGCCGGCTTGGGCAGTACCACCCGCCGTTTCTGATCCACGATCACCTTCATGGTGGGAATATCCCACCAATTCCATAAATCGTCAAGGGCGGCCGGTTATTTGACTGGTTTCGCTGTGAATTTCACCTGCAAGCTGCGCTTGCCGGCGTCCTGTTTCGGGCGCGGGACGAGAATGAAATCATCTGCAATCACCGGACTGAGATCGCCGCCTTCGAGCAATTGCACCTGACTGACGCGGTGCGGCAGAAAGGCCACGATCGGCCGACCGCCTCGTTGGGAGCCATTGTTGTTCACGGTGGCAAAGCTTGCATCGCCCTGCTTCGGTGTGATGGTGAGCGTGTAGGTGTTGCCCTGCCGCTTGAGTTTCTGGCCGTAGGCGAGTTTGCCCGGGGCGAGCTTGGCGGACCATTTGGGATCGCCGTAGTAGGCCACCACGTCGCGGTCGAACGCCAGACCGCGCAGGTCGCCGCGCGGGGTGGCTGAATCGCGCAGGCGATGGATCAGCGCGTGGTGGTTGGCGAAAAACGCCTCGGTCAACGTGTAGCGCCCCGGTTGTTCCACGTAATAATCCAGCACGCCCCAGCCTTGGTAGCCGAACCATGTGGGCTTGGTGTAGCCGATCATTTGCATCACGCTCACGTCATTCATCCACGCCAACGCCATCGCATCCGGCCCGTTGATGTTGCCCATCAGGCAGTTGCCAATCGGCAAATAGACTTTGGGATTGGTGGACTTGATCTCAAACCGCTCGCGTCGGGTGTTCTCGCCAAACATCTGGCCCGCCTTGGATTTCAGGAACCCGTTCCGGTACCGAAACCCAATCTGCCAACCGCCCTCAGTCGCGTGCCCGGACGTGATAAATAAATCCGGCTCATAATCCGCCAACACTTTGGTGAACGCCTCGGTGGTGTCATCGGGCCCGCGCAATTCCTCCGCCGGTCCACCGGGTTTTTTGCGCACAAATTTATTCTTCACCAGCTCGTCGTACCACAAACCTTCGGTCACACATTCCAGCGCGATCTCCGTGCCCGACGCCACCTTGCGCACGGTGAGCGGCTGGGCGTGCTGGGCAATGGCCAGCGCGTTGGCGGCATTGTAGCCGGTCAGGATCCCCCACATCGTGTCTGTGTAGGGATCATCATCGAGCTTGCGCGTGAGCTGATGGACCTGTGCCACAAACGTGCCGGTCGCTTCCTTGGGCGTGGCCACAAAACAGGTGTAGCGCGGGAATTGCCCGCGCAGTTTACCGAGCGCGCCGGCAACATCGCCATCGTGCTCGATGACCTTTGCCTCGTGCTTTTTCACCAACGCGGTGACGACCGATTGCCAGTCCTTGTTCGCATACGTAGCCTTGGATACCACCACGGCGTAGTCATCCGCCGTGGATGTCAGAGACAGCGCGAGTGTGATGAGGAGTAAATGGATGAATGATTTCATGGTTTTTATTTAACTCAAAATATCCTTCACCACTTTTCCGAACACATCGGTGAGGCGGAAGTGGCGGCCTTGGTGGCGGTAGGTGAGGCGTTCGTGGTCGATGCCGAGTTGATGGAGGATGGTGGCCTGCAGGTCGTGGACGTGGACGGGGTTCTCGGCGACGTTGACGCTGTAGTCGTCGGTCTCGCCATAGGTGATGCCGCCGCGCACGCCGCCGCCGGCGAGCCAATAGGTGAAGCAGTTGGGATGATGGTCGCGGCCGTAGGTGGTCTTGGTGAGCTTGCCCTGGCAGTAAATGGTGCGGCCAAATTCTCCGCCCCAAACGACGAGGGTGTCGTCGAGCATGCCGCGTTGCTTGAGATCGCGCAGGAGTGCGGCGGTGGGCTGATCGGTGTCGCCACATTGCACGCCGACCTGTTTGGGCGTGTTGCCGTGGGCGTCCCAGCCGCGGTGATAGAGCTGAATGAACCGCACCCCCCGCTCGGCCAAGCGGCGGGCGAGCAGACAGTTGTAGGCGTAGCGGCCGGGGGTGGCGACATCGGGACCGTACATTTCGCGGATGTGTTGCGGCTCGCTTTTCAGGTCGATCAGCTCAGGCACACTCATCTGCATGCGGTAGGCGAGTTCGTACTGCGCAATACGGGTGGCGATCGCGGGATCGTTGAAGCGGCCGGCTTGTTCGCGGTTGAGCTGGTTCAACGCATCGAGCATCCGGCGACGCTGGGTGCGCGTGACGCCGGCGGGGTTGTATAGGTCCAAAATCGGATCGCCCTGCCCGCGGAATTTCACGCCCTGAAAACGGCCGGGCAAGAAGCCCGCACTCCACAGGCGATCGTACAGCGGTTGCCCAGCCTTGGCGCGGCCGTTGGAGGTCATGGCCACAAACGCCGGCAGATTGGCGTTCTCGCTGCCGAGCCCGTAGCTCACCCACGCGCCCAAGCTGGGGCGGCCGGGGATGACGGAGCCGGTCTGGAACAAGGTCGCGGCGGGATCGTGATTGATCGCCTCGGTGTGCATGCTCTTAATCACGCACAGGTCATCGGCGAGCTTGGCCACGTGCTGTTGCGGCTCACTCACCCACGTGCCGGACTGGCCATGCCGCGCAAAGTTCAAGGTGCTCGGCGCGCAGGGAAACGATTTCTGCCCAGCCGTCATCGTGGTCTTGCGTTCGGCGGGGTAAATGGACTCGGGCACTTCCTCACCATGTCGCGCGGCGAGGTGCGGTTTGTAATCGAAGAGATCCATCTGAGCCGGCCCCCCGGACTGAAAGAGATAAATCACGCGCTTCACCTTGGGCGCGAAATGCGGCAGATCCTGCAGGCCTCCAATGCGGTTGCGATGTTCGGTGGCCACGTTGCGCGCGTTGAGCAGCGATCCCAACGCCATCGCACCCAGCCCCAGCGTGCCGCGCTCCAGAAAGGTGCGGCGAGTTTGTTGCGTCAGGATTTCGTTCAACAGGTTCATGTGAGGAGGGGAAGTGAGCAGTGAATGGGGAGTGGTTCGAAAATGGAATAATCTATACCGGACTCGCAGGCTCGTCCCTCCAGAACATGCACGTACATGGAGGGACGAGCCTGCGAGTCCGTTGGCGGGCACAAAGAATTATGATTATTCATCGTTTCAATTCTGCGTGATCGCTTCGTCGAGGTTAAGAATGGTGTTGGCTACCAGCGCGTAGGCGGCGAGTTGGGCGGGCGGCAGTTTGGCGTCGGCGGGTTTTTCGCCGACCTTTAACAGCTTGGTAGCCTCAGCCGGTTGCGCGGCAAAATCCTTTTCGTAGAACGCCAGATCCGCCTCGAGCAATTTCAACTCGCCCGCCGTGGGCGGCCGACTGACCACCGCGCGGAAGGCCCACGCGATGCGCTCCTGCGGCGTGGCGTCCTGCTGCAACATCCGCTCAGCCAGAAACCGCGCGGCTTCCACGAACGTTTTATTGTTCATCAAGGTCAACGCCTGCAACGGCGTGGTCGTGAGGTCCGTGCGCACGATGCACACCTCGCGCGCGGCGGCGTTGAAGGCCATCATCGTAGGCGGCGGCACGGTGCGACGCCAGTAGGTGTACATCCCGCGCCGATACAGCTTGTCGCCTTTGTCCTGTTTGTAGCTGGCGTTGGAGATACTGCGCCAAATGCCCGGCGGCATGTAGGGCTTCACCGAGGGGCCGCCGATTTGGCCATTCAACAAACCGCTCGTGAAGAGCGCGGCATCCCGAATGGCGTACGGCGTGAGGCGCTTGCGCGGGCCGCGGGCGAGCAGACGGTTTTCCGGATCGCGCGCATCGGGAACAGCGCTGGCTTGCCGATAAGTCGCGCTGGTGACGATGAGTTTGTGCATTGCTTTCACGTCCCATCGCCGGCGAATGAACTCGGTGGCCAACCAATCGAGCAATTCGGGATGACTCGGGTGCTCGCCTTGCACACCGAAATTTTCACTGGTCTTCACCAAGCCGAGGCCAAAGTAATGCTGCCACATACGGTTGACGGTGACGCGCGCGGTGAGCGGGTGCGTCGGATCCATCAGCCATTGCGCCAGGCCGAGGCGCGTGCGCGGCCACTTGGCGTTCCACGCGCCGAGCACGGGCGGCGTGGCGGGCTGGAGTTTCTCGGTCTTGTCCGGTTGATCGTACATGCCGCGGTTCAACAAATACGTCAGGCGCGGCTGGTCCCGTTCGTGCAGGACCATCACGGTATCCGGCGCGCCGGGTTGCGGCCGCGGCACGGAGGTTTGCACCACCTTGATTTTCACCGGATCGGGCGTGACGAATTTCGCCTCGGCCTCCGTCAAATCCGGCCAGCTCTTGGGGACCTTGATGAACGGCGGGCTATTGCCGTTGTTCGGTCCAAGCCCGGCTTCGTCGATGTTATTGAAGAATGCGAACAGCCGGTAAAAATCCTTCTGCGCAATCGGATCGTATTTATGATCGTGGCAGCGCGAGCAGGTGAGCGTGAGGCCGAGGAACATCGTGCCCATTGTCTCCACGCGATCGGCCACGTATTCCACAATCCACTCGTCCGGAATCGAGCCGCCCTCGGAGTTGATGCGATGGTTGCGATTAAAGCCCGTGGCCACTTGCGTGAAAAAATTTCGGTCCGGCAACAGGTCACCCGCCATCTGCTCCGTCACAAACCGATCAAACGGCACATTGTCGTTGAGCGCCTTGATCAACCAATCGCGCCAGACCCACATGTAGCGCAGGCGATCATTTTGGTAGCCGTCGGTATCGGCATACCGCGAAGCCTCCATCCAGCCCAGCGCCATGTGCTCGCCATAGCGCGCCGAAGCCAGCAGCCCGTCCACGGCTTTTTCATAAGCCTGCGGCGAGTTGTCTTTCAGAAACGCGTCCAACTCCGTAATCGTCGGCGGCAACCCGGTCAGGTCGAAGCTCACCCGGCGCAGCAGCGTCGCCTTATCCGCGGGCGGCGAGGGCTGCCGTTGGGCTGCCTCCAGTCGCGCCAACACAAAGGCATCGATTGGGTTGTGTCCCCACGCAGGGTTTTCCGCCTTCGGCACCGTCGGCCGCTTCGGCGGCACAAACGCCCAATGCCGGTCGTCCTCCGGCCAATCGGCCCCGGCCTTCAGCCACTGCACCAGTTTGGCGCGATCGGCCGGGCGCAATACGCGGTTGAAATCCGGCGGCGGCATTTGCAAATCCGGATCGGTGCTCGTCAGTCGCTTGAGCATTTCGCCCTCATCGAACACGCCTGACTCCAGCGCAGCCGCGCGGTCATCCAACCGCAGCTTCGCCTTGCGCGCCTTGGCATCGGGCCCGTGGCAGTTGTAACACGCATCGGACAACACCGGCCGAATGTCCCGTGCGAAATCCAATGGAGCCGCCGCCAGACCTCCCAGTCCCGCCAGCCAAATCACCCCAATAATGCGCCAATCCATCATGAATTCAGAACCGAAAGCCTATGCCAGATACGGGTACAACTCAAGTTTAGGCGACCCCTGAACCCCTACTCGCCTTTGGCTGGCAGGCCGGTGGCCAGGGCGATGACGGCCCAGGTGGTGCCCCAGTAGGTGGCCGTTTCTTCGACGGATTTTTTCTTGTTCGCCTTGGTGCCGCGCACGGGCCAGGAGCCGTCTTTGGACTGGGTCCGAAGTAGAAACGCGCGGGCCCGAACTGCGGCCTTGGCCTCGGGCGACAGACCGGCGCGTTGCAAGGCGTAGAGCGCGAGGCCGGTGCCGAGGGCGTCACTGGGATCCTGCGTCAACCAACCCCAACCGCCATCGGCGCGTTGATGCTGAAGCAGCGCCTGCTGCGCGCCAGCCCGAGTCTTGAAGGTCTCGGCCAATAACAGTTTGAGGGCGTAATACTCGGTGCTTTGACCGGCCGGACTACTCCCTGCGGCTTTCCGGGCGCGGACAGCAACGGGGCCGTCGGCCAAAGCCAGCGCAAGCCATTGGGCCGTGACGACGCTGGTCTCGGCTGCCGGCCGTTTCTGGCCGGGCAATTGGCCGCCGGGTTTCCAAGTGCCGTCCTCGCGCTGGGCATGCGGCAGCAACGCGGCGAGCTTCGCGCGTTTGGCTTTGGGCAATTGCGGCAGGCCGAGCAACAGCTGCGCCACGCCTTCCTTGTTCAGCTGACCGACGATCTTGCCCTTATCGTTTTTGCTGAATGAAGCGGTGATCGACCAGTCGATCCATTCATCCAATTCCTCGCTCACGACAAAGCCTTTTTCACGCGCCAGATTCAGGCTCCAAACCATGGTGTTGATGCGGTGACAGGAAACACAGTTGCGTTTCTCGATCCATTCGACGCCCTGCTCCTCAATAAACGGGATCGCGCGCTCAATGGCCTGCCGCGCGGAGGAGGCCGCGGACAGCGGCACCACAGAGATACAGAGTGCGCAGAGAAAGAGGAGGCGGTTCATGATTTGGATTTGATGGAAAACAGCCTCGGCCAATTCATGAATACCGTCAACGCGGTATTCGGTTAACGCGGCACCACGGCCTTGGCCGCGCGGTCGTCCACCCGGAAGTAGCCCAGCGGACGGGCGGCTTGGGTGCCATCGGCGATTTGCCAAACGGCGCCGGGGCGGGTTCGTTGGCGCTTGGTTTTACCGGGCTCGATGGTGGCGTAGTGGCGTCGGTCGCCTTTGGGGGTCATCCAAAACAGTTGCACGGGTTGCGGGCGGCGATTGACGAAGATGACGTCGAAGCCGCCACCGACCGGCTTGGAGGCGGGCACGGTGGCCTCGGCCTTGATGGGCATCCATTTCAGGGAGGGCATGGCGTCCAGCGAAGGTTGAGCGGCGGGGGCGAATTTCTTCGGAGCCAGTGCGCGGAGGCGGCGCAGGGTCGCGGCGTGTTGCTCGTTCTTGGCGAGGTTGCGCCACTCAAAAGGATCAGTGCGGATGTCGTAGAGTTCCTCTTCGCCGGCAGCGTAGCGGATGTAGCGGAAGCGTTCGGCACTGAGGCCGAAACTGCCGGGCTGGGCCAAATGCGTGAGGGCGACGTGCGGCCAATCGGCGTTGGAGTTTTTCAGCAGCGGCAACAGACTCGGGCCATGGTGATGCGGGTGCGCCGGCAGACCGGCGAGTTGGGTGAGCGTAGGCGCGAGGCTAAGTAGGCTGACGGGTTTGGCGCTGACGCCAGGACGAGTGCCCGTCGGCATGCCGGGTACCCCCTTGGGCACGCGTAGGATAAACGGCACGCGCGTGCACACACGCCAGGCGGTGAATTTTTGCCAATGCTGTTTCTCGCCAAGATGCCAGCCGTGATCGGACCAGAGCGCGACGATAGTGTTGCCCGCATTGGGCCCTTTCTCTAGGGCATCAAGCACATGGCCGAGCATGGTGTCAGCAAAGTAAATGGAGGCGAGGTAGCCTTGCACGGCGGGCTTCCATTGCGCGTGCTTGCGGATATGGGCGAAGTAACGGTTGGGACCGCGGCGTTTGCCTTCGGGCGGCAGATCGTCGAGATCGTCGGCCTTGTAGCCGGGCGGCAGTTGAATGGACTCCAGCGGGAAAGGCTCGAAATATTTCTTGGGCACAAACCACGGCTCGTGCGGGCGGTAAATGCCGCAGGCGAGAAAGAAGGGCCGATCGTGTTTCTTGGCGAGCTGTTGGCCGACCCATTGCGCGACGAGATGGTCGCCGCCGTATTCCTCGTCGGTGGCATCCAACGGCGCCCAGTCGGTTTCGACATATTGCCACGGCTCGCGCGGAATGCTTACCGGTCGTTTCTCGGGATAAAGCGTGCGGGGAAAAGGATTCTCCGTTTCCTTTTTCGGGAAGTACTCATCCCACGATGGGGCGTCGATGAAGTAGTGCAGCATCTTTCCGGAACCACCGGCCCAGTACCCGGCGCGGGAGAAGGTCTTGGGCAGCAGCTCGGCTTTGGGCAGAATTTCGCGCATGCTTTGGTTGTTGGCGTATAGGCCGGAGCGGTGCGGGGAACGGCCTGTGAAAATCGCCGTGCGCGAAGGGTTACACGCCGGCGCCGGGCAATGGGCGTTGGTGAAGAGGACTCCCGACGCGGCCAGCCGATCGAGATTGGGCGTCTTCGCCTGCGGATGACCGCCGAGACAACCGACCCAGTCATTCAAATCATCGATGGCAATGAAGAGAATGTTCGGCTTGTCGGCGGCTTCCGCGTGAAGCACGGAAGTGCTGAGAGCGCAGAAAAGAAGGAGGAATCGCTTCATGACATTGATAATGTGATCGTCGAGGTTCCGTACCGACCGTTCGGCATCCGGCCACTATTTCTTCGGCGCGGCCAAAGCCGGGAATTGATCGGTCACACTTTGATGAAAAGTCGCCGGCCAACCTTCGTTCGATTGGGTGGGGCCGGGGTTGGTGCGGCCATTACGGATGGCGGTGGCGAGTTGGGCGACGAGTTCCTGAACACGCTTCGGTTCCTTGGCGCTCAGATTGGTTTGCTCACCGGGATCGTTGGCCAAATTAAAGAGCTGCACGGACGGCAATTCCTTGTTCTTCAACGCCTGCGCGGGGCGCGGAGCACTCCAACCGCCGGAGCCGGGGCAAAGGATGAGTTTCCACGGGCCGCGGCGGATGGCGAAGGAGCCGTTGATGGAATGATGAATGGTGAAAGGCCGGAGCGGTTGGCGATTGGCTTGGCCCCGCAGCGTCGTGAGCATGGAAAAGGAATCCTCGGCGGCCCGGGCGGGAACGGCATCGCGTTGGCCGAGAATGTCGGCGAGGGTGGCGTAGAGGTCAGTGGTGCAGATGGTTTCGCTGGAGGCGCTGCCGGCTTTCACCTTGCCGGGCCAGCGGACGAGGAAGGGCACGCGATGGCCGCCCTCATAGATATCGGCCTTGTGCCCGCGCCAGTCGGCGTTGGGTTTGTGCCCCTTGGCGATGAGATCGGGAATGTTGGCCTGAGGCGAGCAGCCGTTGTCTGCCGTGAAAATCACAAGGGTGTTGTCGGCGAGATTTTGTTGATCCAACTCGGCCAACACTTCGCCGACGACCCAATCGGTTTCCATCAGGAAATCGCCGTAGATGCCGAGGCCCGATTTGCCCTGCCATTTTTTGGACGGCACAATCGGCGTGTGCGGGCTGGTGAGCGGCACGTACAGGAAGAAGGGCTTCTTGCTCTCGGCGCGCGAGGCAATGTACGCGCGGCTTTCGCGCGCGAAATCGATGAGACAATTGACCGCTTCAAAATCCTCCGCTGCCGGACCGGGCCGATGGAAGGCTTTGGTGGTGTTGGCCCAGGCAGTGGGTTTGTCGTTTTTCAAATACAGATACGGAAACATATCGAGCGACGCGGGGATGATGTAGGATTCATCAAACCCAATCGCCAACGGGCCGCCGGTGACTTTTTTGTCGTAATCAATCTGCCAACCGTCGCCCTTGGGCGCGCCGGTTTTGGGTTTGCGTTTTTCGCCATTGGGCAACATCTGCCAGCCGAGCCCGAGGTGCCATTTGCCGACCACCGCCGTGTGATAGCCGTGCTGCCGCAGGAAGCCGGGCACGGTCAGGCGTTTCTTTTCGATGAGCGGCTCGGACATGCCCCAAAGCACACTCTTCTTCAGCGTGCTGCGCCAGTTGTAGCGCCCGGTTAGAATCCCATAGCGCGTGGGCGTGCAGACGGACGACGTGGTGTGTGCGTCGGTGAAGCGCATTCCCTCGCGCGCCAATCGGTCACAATGCGGTGTAGCCGCCTTGCCTCCCGCGTGCGAGAGATCGCCATAGCCAAGATCATCGGCCAGGATATAAATGACATTCGGCGCCTCTTTCGCTGCCAAAGCGAACACTGAAGCGCACAAGAAAAATAACAAACGAATCGGCATGCCCTGAGTTAACACGCAAGTGCGCGACTAGCAAGGCGCGGGGACGCCGTTTGGGCAAGGGAGGGACAAGGTCCACCTTGCCCCGTTTACGATGGAAGCCTACGCCTTGGTAAACACTTCGCGGGCGCCGGTCTTGGCGCTGTCGGCGAAGCGTTCTTCCTCGATGCCCATGCTATGCAGGATGCTGAGGAAGA
>JACKQG010000150.1_pt1 | contig 100569 bp, 83 predicted proteins | sample 8237621 | NCBI WGS metagenome assembly JACKQG01 (sample SAMN15677084, study PRJNA649215) | marine metagenome | biome: marine; feature: Black Sea; material: saline water; isolation source: suspended particulate matter (SPM) from the Black Sea western gyre | collected 2013-06-09/2013-06-10... | reverse complement strand
TGGTGGGAGCCCGTTTTAGAACTACGAGATTTACACGGCTGGACAATACAATTAGAAATACAATTATTTAATATGGTATTTGTGCAAGGTGGCACATTTGAAATGGGCAGTAACAATGGAGATAGCGATGAAAAACCCATTCACACCGTAACGGTGAGTGATTTTTATATGAGTGCTACAGAAGTAACGCAAGCCCAATGGAAAGCGGTAATGGGCAGTAACCCGAGTAATTGGAAAGGAGATAATTTACCCGTTGAAAGTGTAAGTTGGAATGATGTGCAAAAGTTTTTGAAAAAACTGAACAAAAGCACCGGTGAGAATTACAGATTACCCACAGAAGCAGAATGGGAATACGCCGCCCGCGGTGGAGTAGAGACGAACGGCCGTTCGTCTCAAACCAAATACGCAGGCAGCAACAACATAGACGAAGTAGCGTGGTATGGTGATAACAGCGGAAGTAAAACGCACCCGGTTGGCAAAAAGAAACCGAATGAGTTGGGTTTATACGATATGACGGGAAATGTGTGGGAATGGTGCAATGATTGGTATGATGAAGATTATTACAGCAGTAGCCCACAGAACAACCCACAAGGAGCAAATAGCGGTAAATACCGCGTTTTGCGTGGCGGTTCTTGGCTCAACTATGCGGGGCTCTGTCGGGTTGCCGCTCGCCTCAGGTTCAACCCAGGCAACGGGGACAACGGCCGCGGGTTTCGGTTGGTTTTGTCTGCTCAGTAATTATTATGAGTATGCTGTTTGCCATATTCTGTAAAACTCAAATTTCATTTTTTAATGAAATTTGAGAAAAGTAAAAAAATGAAACAATCACCGATATTTATTAAAGTGTATGATTTGAGTAAATGGTTATTGGAGCATTCTCAAAAATTCCCGAAAAGCCAACGGTTTGTAATGGCTAAACGGGTAGAAAATGCAATTTTAGATTTGCAGGATAATTTAATAAAAGCAGTAAAATTATCTAAAAAACAATCATATTTTCTCATTGCATCAGACATTGAGTTAGAAAAATTGAGAAAATATTTACGATTATGTCAGGATTTAAAACTACTGACATTTAAACAATATGAATATGCATCAAAAGAAATAGTAGAAATAGGAAATATGTTAGGAAAATGGTTAAAAGGGGAATAATCTATAAACCAGACGCGTTTTGCGTGGCGGTTCTTGGAACAACAATGCGAGGAACTGTCGGGTTGCCAATCGCAACAGGAACAACCCAGACAACAGGAACAACAACAACGGGTTTCGGTTGGTTTTGTCTGCTCAATACTATTTGTTCGCCAAAATATCAGTGGTTTATGGACGACTGTTTAGTGCAAAAAATAATACAAGATTATTCTCCTGTGAACGCAAGTTCCGAATATAAACCGAAAGTAGTAAGGTTAGTAACAAATGTGAAAATCTTACTGCTTTCACTCATTAAATTATGAAAAGAATAAATAATATTTGGGGAGAAATAATAAACTATGAGAATTTGTTTAATGCTCATAGAAAAGCTCGTTTAGGCAAACGAAGTAAAGATTATTGTGCAGATTTTGATTATAATTTGGAATATGAATTATTAACCTTACAAAATGAATTAAAAAATCAATCGTATAACCCAGGTAAATACAAAACATTTGAAATATTAGAGCCTAAAAAAAGATTGATTTCCGCCGCACCTTATCGTGACAGGGTGGTCCATCACGCATTGTGTAATATTATTGAACCTATATTTGAAAAAATATTTATTTATGATTCTTACGCCAATCGCTTGGGAAAAGGCACCCACAAAGCGCTGGATAGATTTGTAAAATATTTTCGTTCAAGTCAATATGTTTTAAAATGCGATATCGTAAAATACTTTCCGTCCATTGACCATAATATTTTGAAAAATCTCATTCGTAGAAAAATTAAATGTAAAGACACATTATGGTTAATTGATTTAATTATTGATAACAGTAATCCCCAAGCACCCATAAATGAATATTTTGAGGGTGATAATTTGTTCACACCTTTTGAGCGAAAAAAAGGTTTGCCCATTGGTAACTTAACGAGTCAGTTTTTTGCAAATATCTATTTGAATAAATTTGATCATTTTATCAAAGAAGAATTGGGAATAAAAAAATATGTGCGATATGTTGATGATTTTGTGATTTTTGAAAATTGTAAGAAGTCATTGAAAGAAATAAGATGTATAATTGAAATTAAGCTTGAAGAATTTCGGTTGAAAATCCATAATATTAAAAGTAGAATAACAAATGTAAATTTTGGTGAGAATTTATTAGGGTTTAGAATATATTTAGATAAAATTCGTGTTAATCCAAGGAATTTAAAGATAGCAAGGAAACGATTGAGAAACTTACAGAATGATTTTAAAGGGGGTGTTAAAAATATTGACGAAATTAATCAATCGATTCAAAGTTGGGTATCTCATTTGGAATACGGCGATACATATCGTTTAAGGGGAAAAATGTTTAAAGATTTGATATTTGTAAAATGAAATTGATAACATTAAACAATCCCGTAGGGATTAAATATTTGTAGAAAGAGATTAGCACCCGAATTCTGGTGAAAAAAGGTAAAAAATCCCGTAGGGATTAAATATTTATAGAATTGAATTAAAAATCAGGATAAACTCCGTAGGAGTTAAATAAATAATAGTTATATACAAAAAGGAGATAAAATGAAAAATAGAATGATAATCATATTTATTGGTTTAAGCGTATTATTTGCGAATAATGCGTTAGAAAAAATGCGTGCATTACAACAATTTCAAAATGTAAAATTTAGTGCGTCTCAACTCGAAACTGAACGAGATGCAAAAATAAATGAAATTACCACATCACCCAAAGGTGAGTTTGAAACTAATGAAATGTATAAAAAGCGCATGAAAGATGCAAGACGCCTTGCACAAGAAATTCGTGATGAATATACAGGCAAAATTGCAGATTCAAAACGCGAATTCGATAAATGCCAGCGCGAAGTTGAAATAGAAATTCAACAATTATTGGCTAATAGTCGAGAAGATGTGGAAAGTAAATTTACTCTTGGTAAATACGATGCGGATAGTGAAAAGTTTAGAATTACTATAAATCAAACGGGAGAAAACTATAAAATTTATATTCCACTATCCTATGCACAAGGCGTCAAGAAAAAAGCAAATCAATTAAGTGCAATGGGTCAACGGCAACTAACCCAAAATGGCGATTGGGAATATTTTAATTGGCGCGTTGATTTTAATGGTCAAAATTATGCATTTGGTGAAACAAAAGGTGAATCTCAAAAATTTGTAACATCTACAAAAAATATCATTCCACCAAATTTGAGTGTGCAATTGGCGTTCACAGAGCCATCTGGCGATGACCGTCTCGATGCAGAAGAAACGGCGGAACTTGTCGTAACTATCAAAAACAAAGGGCAAGGTTCGGCTTTTGGTGTAGAAATTTTGTGTAATCTTTCTGGCTCACACGCAGTAGATTATCCAAAATCTGCTTACATCGGTGAAATTCCATCTAGTGAAAGTCGCACAAAACGGTTAAAATTTAAAGCATCTGAGAATGTAAGTTCTGGAGAAGTTTCGGTAGTATTGCAATTTAAGGAATCTAACAATTTTGAGCCAAACGACCAAAAAATCACATTTGAAACAGAAGCATTGATTCCACCACAATTGAAAATTGTAGATATTGGCGTAGATGATGATAATGGAAATGCAAAAATTGAATCGCGTGAAGTGGTTTCAATAACAGTGAGAGTTCAAAATTTGGGTAATGGGTCTGCGGATGATGTGAAAGTCAAAGTTAATAAAGAGAGTAAGCATATTTACTTTTTTGGCGAATCTCAAGAGCAATTTAATTTGGGCAGTTTGCAACCCGGTGAATACAAAGATGTTTCATTTGAGATGGTGTCAAATAAAAAAGCAAAGGCAATGCCAATTTCTGTAACTGTTACAGAAAGTCGTGGTCGGTTTGGAATTTCAAATCATTCACTTGATTTAGCATTTAATCAAGTTCAAAAAGGTGTTGGAGAAATGACCATTGCAGGGAAATTTGAACAACAAGGTAATTTTACAGCAACAACTGGATTATCTATCGATATTGAAAAAGATATACCTGCATTAAAAAGCAACAAAAATGCACTCGCAATTATTTTTGGAATTGAAGAATATAAAAATGTATCAAATGTTACCTTTGCAAAACGAGATGCGTCCATAATGAAAGAGTATTTTGTTAATACGCTGGGGATACCTGCAAATCGGATATATTTTCAAACCAATGATGATGTGAGTAAAGCCGAATTTGACAAAGTGTTTTCAATAGATGGTTGGTTAGATAAAAGAGTAAAATCATCGTCGGATGTGTTTGTATATTTTGCGGGGCACGGTGCCCCAGATATAAAAAATAATGAAGCATATTTAATTCCGTATGATGGCGACCCAAATTATGCATCACAAACTGGATTTTCAATTAATAAAATGTATAGCATTCTAAATGATTTGGGTGCAAAATCAGTAACTGTATTTTTGGATGCGTGTTTTTCTGGGGCTAATCGTGAGAGTGAAATGCTATTAGCAGATGCTCGACCGGTATTTATTGAAGTTGAAGAATCTGCAGTCGGTGATGCCACCGTATTTTCTGCAAGCGGTGGTAAAGAAATATCATCTGCTTGGCCAGAGAAAAAACACGGATTGTTTTCATACTTTCTGATGAAAGGGATGCAAGGTGAAGCAGATACGAATAATGATGCCAAACTGACGATAAATGAACTTGGAAATTATATCAATGAAAATGTATCTGAACAAGCAGGAATGTTAGATAGATACCAAACACCAGAATTGCAAACAACGGATGAAAATAGAGTGTTAGTAAAGTATTAGATTTATAAAAAACAGTAGTTCTTCACAATAAACGATACTTTTTGTTGTGAAGGTTTCAAAGCTAAATGTAAGGGCGAGTGCAAACTTGCCCTTATTTTTTGAATAAAGTTAATGGACTTAGGAACGACACCACTTCCATCTACTTTCAAGTCGGGGGTATTCATAAAGAGATAACAGTATTAATCTCAATTATTAGTTTAGCTACTTGTTCTTTTTCTCTTGACAGAAAAAGAACCAAAAAGGTCAAGGCAACACTCAATTTGCTAAAACAAATACTTTCATTCCTAAAAGAAATAAACTTGTCCGTCAGTTGACGTACTTCAGACAGCATTTCTTTTTAAACGGAATTCAACTTTTGTTTTTATACGCAAATTGAGTAAGGCCAAAATGAATAAAATAAGATGAGTGAAAAAAATATCAGAATCCCTGTACAGTCGCAAGCTCCTTACAGGGCAGGCAGGATGAAATGATTGACAGGATGAAAAAGTAGAAATGGTTTTATTCCCCTCTAGAGGGGTGGATGCGAAGCAGACGGGGTGTTAAAAAGCATTCAACTTTGGCAAGATTTGTTAAACACCTATGGCGTTAGAATATTAAATCCTGATATTTCTACAAATATGAGACTCCTCCGGAGTCAAAACATTAGTAATAAAAAATTGATATTTGTAAATTGAAAACATTAAGAAATCCTATATGGATTAAATATTTATAGCAGGAGATTAAAATTGATTACAATCCCGTAGGGATTAAATGTTTATAGAATAAAAATTAAATGAAACTCCGTAGGAGTTAGATAAGAGATGTCAAAAATAATTTGTATAACACCTTTGGCGTTAGAATATTAAATCCTGATATTTCTAGAAATATGAGACTCCTACGGAGTCAAAACATTAGTAATTTAAAATTGATAGTTAACAATTGATAATCGAAAATTGGCATATCCAAGTTTATGTTCGTAATTCCAGTAATTGACTTTGTTGGTTATAGATATACCTTGACTTGTGGTTATTTTTTGCAGATGCTCGCGGTAAACTCAATCATAAATCATATAAAGTGGTTAGTTCTTAATTGTATAACTCTCAAACTCTCGGTAAATTTCGTCTTTAGAAAACCTAAGAATGAGATTATTTGATACAAAAATTATAGCAGTTGCAAATCAAAAAGGCGGTGTTGGGAAAACTACATCCGCAGTCAATATTGCCGCATATCTTGCGGTAACGGAAATTCCTACGCTTCTTATTGATATGGACCCGCAAGCCAACGCTACTACCGGTGCTGGGATTGAAGTCGGTTCTTACAAAAAATCCATTTATGATGTATTAATAGGTCAGTCTAATATTGAAGAATGTATCCAAAAAACAGATATGGAATATTTGGATGTTTTACCTTCAAGTGCTCAATTGGTTGGTGCAGAAATTGAACTTGTCGGAATGTTCTCACGGGAATTGATGCTCAGAAATGCGTTATCCGAAATTGATGGAAAATATAAATATATCATTATTGATGCTCCACCATCTTTGGGATTATTAACAGTCAATGTTTTTACTTCTGCAAAATCTGTATTGATTCCGATTCAATGCGAATATTATGCTTTGGAAGGTTTATCCCAATTATTAAACACAATCCGTTTGGTACAGAAACATCTCAACAAAGATTTGGAGATAGAGGGCATTTTAGTAACGATGTATGACCACCGATTAAATCTGTCTAAGCAAGTTGTGGGAGAAGTAAAAGAATATTTTGGAGATAAAGTTTATGATACTTACATAAAAAGAAATGTTCGTCTAGGAGAAGCACCAAGCCACGGGAAACCTATTTTACTTTACGATGCATCATCAACAGGAGCCAATAATTATATGAATTTAGTATCTGAGATATTGGAGAAAAATGACTGACAAAAGATTAGGTAAAGGACTTCGGGCGCTAATTCCATCATATTCAACTGAAGAGAATGATAGGTATATGGATGGTTCAGTTCCTGTTGAAAATATTATCCCGAACAGAAATCAACCACGCCAATCGTTTTCAGATGATGGTATGGAAGATTTGGTCAATTCCATTAAGGAAAATGGAATTCTTCAACCACTAACTGTTCGAGATTTAGGAGAGAACAAATATGAACTCATAGCTGGTGAGCGAAGGTTCCGTGCCGCTAAAACAGTCGGGCTAAAAACTGTTCCGACTTATATAATTAGTGTTGATACCGATGTAGAAATGTTGGAATATGCGTTGGTGGAGAATGTCCAAAGAGAAGATTTGAATCCGATTGAAGAATCTGAAGGATATGCGATTCTTAGTGGAAAATACAATATGACTCAGGAAGAAATTTCTCAGAAAGTTGGTAAAAGTCGTCCTGCAATTGCAAATTCTATGAGATTACTAAAACTTCCACCGGAAATTAAACGAGGAGTAAAAACCGGAGAAATCTCAGCAGGCCACGCTCGAGCTATTTTGTCTTTGAGGAAATCTATGCAAATGCTTAACCTATTTCAACGAGTTGTAAATGATGGTTTAAGTGTTCGTCAAACAGAAGAACTTGCGAATCGGTTTTCAGAAATTTCTAATGTTAAACCAAAAAATAAGTCAAAAACTCCAAAATCACCCACACTCCTTCAATATGAGAGTGAATTAATTTCCGCATTTGGCACAAAAGTTACCATAAATCGGAAGAAAACAGGAAGAGGGAAAATCAATATTGAGTTTTATTCTGATGAAGATTTAGATCGGATATTAGATGTAATTTCCAATATAGAAAAAGTTGAATGAATAGTTGGTATTCCATATATAAAGGTTTTAATATAACCGATAATTTCAAAGCGTGAAAAAGAGATTTTACTCAATTATTATCGTTTCTGAAAACGATAAACAGCGGACATTTAAAATATCAAAGTTGCTTTTGCGCTTTGTTTTGATTTTTGGCATTTTAAGTATACTTTTTTCGACAATCGGGTTGATGCGAATTTTGAATAAGGATAAATTAACTTCAGAGCTGAACGAGTTACAAAAGTTCAAAACTAAAGCCTTATTCTTAATGGAAGATTTAAAAGTTATGGGACTATTTGATTCGTCAGATTCTTTAGAATATAACTTGAAGAATTTATTTCAAAATGATAGTCTTTCAATTCCACTTTCTGCTCCTGTAAGTGGATTCGTAACCCAAGGAATAAAACCTAATGATAATCCTCCTCATTATGGAATTGATATAGCAGCAAAAGAAGGTGATATTATCATTGCTCCAGCGAGAGGGATGGTGGTTTTTTCTGGGGAAAGTGGGCAATCAGGTAAAACCATAATTATAGCACATCCAAATGGTTTCTTCTCTGTTTACGCTCATAATGATACTAATCTTGTAACTGAAAGAGAAATGGTAGAATTCCAACAACCAATTGCAAAAGTTGGTAAAACCGGAGTTAGCGAAGGACCTCATCTACATTTCGAGATTTGGAAAAACAATGAAGTAATTAACCCAATAGAATTTATAGAGGAATATAAAAAGAAAGATGTTTCAATCCAATAAATCAGAAGGACAAATAAGTTCAATATTGAGTCCGGAAGTTGAAATTCACGGTGATGTAATTGCTTCTGGAAGTATGTTAATTTATGGGAAAGTACTCGGTAGCATTAAAGCTCTTGGGACTGTAAGAACAGCCAAAGGTTCTCTTGTAAAAGGGAATATATCAGCGAAAAATGCAATGGTAAATGGAACCGTTGAAGGCGATTTAATTGTTGAGAAAAAAGTAACCCTCGGTAGTAAGTCGAAGTTGCTTGGAAATTTGAATTCTCAAATTTTAGTCATAGAAGAAGGTGCTCAATTTGAGGGGATCTGTAATATGGCTGGACAGAAAGAAAAAAAAGTAACAACTACTGAAAAAGCTGAATAATTTATCAATGGCAAAAAAACAAATCCATTGGGGACATTATTCTGGAGCCGGGATTCAAATGGCTGTAACAGTGTTAATTTGTCTGTGGCTCGGACAAAAAATAGATGGATATTTTAACATTGAACCGTGGGGTAGTTTGGTGGGCGTTTTATTTGGCGTATTTGCTGGAATGTTTAATTTATTGAAAATTTTAAAGTAATTTGAAATCTTTTGTTAAAGTTATTATTATCGAAACCCTGATTATCATTTTGGTTGGGGTTTTTCCGTTTCTATCTTGGGGTAGAAATTATGTGATTGAGCTAACTTTGGCGTTTGGATTAAGTTTATTTAATGCATTTGTTGGATATTTTATTGTGATAAAATCAATTTCTTTAGAAAATAATTTGTTTTACAGAAATGTGTATGGCGGAATGCTTGTTAGAATGGTATTTATGCTCGGATTTGCTTTGTATATGATTTTAAATGGATTTGTGCAAACAGTTCCGTTTTTCTTATCACTTATGATATTTTATGTAATTCACCAATGGACGGAAATATCAAGTTGGATGAAAATTCTACCATCAAGAAAGGTGTCTGCTTCATAATGCAAAAGTTATTGAAATATTTTATTGGATTATTGATTGCTGGAACTATCATTTTTGCAGGTGGCCACGGACAAGATTTACATTCAACAGAAGCCGAACACAACAATCATCAAGTAGATGAGCATAGCGAAAAACATTCAGACGAAGGCGTTACTGGAAGTGTCATTATGGATCATATGTTGGATGATAGAGTTTTTGAGATTTTTAATCCGTTTAATATTCAACATCCGATACAAATAGAATTGTATCCAAAAGGTGGCAAAGCATTTTGGGGAATCAATAAACAAGTTGTAATGATGTGGTTAAACACTTTGTTAATTATTTTGTTACTAACCGTTGGATATAAGAAAAATAAAAAAGTGCAATCCGGTATTGGGAATTTCCTCGAAGTTTTGGTTGTATTCATTCGTGATGAAGTTGTTTATATCAATATGGGAGAAAAACAAGGTCGTCGCTTTTTACCTCTTATTCTTACATTTTTCTTTTTCATTTTAACAATGAATTTAATGGGTTTAATCCCTGGGACCACAACACCAACCGCAAACATTAATGTAACTGCAGCGTTGGCGATAATTACATTATTAACTTATTTAATTTTTGGTAATAAAGATTTTTGGAGACACATTTTTGCAACACCGGGAGTTCCATTATGGTTGCTACCAATAATGATTCCTGTTGAGCTACTAGGACTATTAACTAAACCGTTTGCGTTGGCTGTCCGACTTTTTGCGAATATGAATGCTGGACATATTATTATTCTTGCATTCTTGGGAATTATTATCAATTTACAAAATTATTGGGTAGCGTTGGGTTCAGTCCCAATGGCTATCGCAATAAATATGTTAGAAATATTTGTAGCATTTTTACAAGCGTATGTATTTTCACTGCTTTCTACAATTTTTATAAGTATGGCAGTGGTAGAACACAAAGAGCACTAAGCTCATTAATAATGAATAAAAAAAGGAGTTAGATAAATGGACGCAGTTGGATTAGCATATTTAGGTGCAGGAATCGGAGCAGGATTAGTTACTATCGGCGCAGGACTCGGTATTGGTAAAATTACCGCAGCAGCAGCGGAAGCTACGGGTCGTCAACCTGAAGCTGCCGGTGAAATTAGAACTACTGCATTAATTATGTCAGCGTTGATTGAAGGTGTAGCACTATTTTCAGCTGTTACTGCTTTCTTACTACAAGGTAAATAAACTAAGGGTATATTATGTTAGAAGTTCACGGCGGGTTACTTGCCTGGACCGTAATTACTTTCGTTTTGCTTCTTGTCGTTTTGAAAAAAGTGGCTTGGAAGCCGATTCTTGGTGCTTTAGAAGCTCGGGAAAAAGAAATTAAGGATGCTCTAAACGAGGCTACAAAAGCTCGGGAAGAAGCAGAAAAAGTTTCTCACGAATATGAAGAAATCGTGCAAAAAGCCCAAGCTGAATCTCAGAAGATTGTAGCAGAAGGCAGAGCAACTGGAGAACGGATAAAAACCGAAATCGAAACCAAAGCTCGAGAAAGTGCAAATGAAATATTGGAGAAATCCAAACAACAGATTGAAGCGGAACGCGAAAAAGCGATTACGGAAATCAAATCAACTGTTATAGATATTTCATTAGCAGCAGCTACTAAAGTAATCGAGAAAAATGTAGATTCATCTGACAATCGCAAGATTGTTAATAATGTTATCGAGGGAATCGGCGAAGCTTAATGAAAAATCAACGGGCAATTAGGAAGTATTCTAGAGCAGTTTATTCGGTTGCATCAAAATCGGAACAAATCCGAGAAACAGAAAACAGACTTTTGGCAATTATGGAGATTTACAAAACCAGTCCGGAGTTTAGACAATTTCTGTTTACAAAACGAGTTAAAACTTTGGAAAAGATGAAAATTCTACAAAAAGTTTTATCTAATTCAGTAACTGAGCTTGAATTAAATCTTCTGCAAATTCTCTTAGAAAATTCTCACATTGATGCATTGTCGGATGTAGTTAAACGATTTATCAGAATTGCAGAAACGAAATCAGATTTTGCAAAAGTTACGGTGTTTTCATCTCATAAGTTAAACGAAGAGGAATTATCGGATATCGTAAATCAGCTTGAGAAGAAACTCAGTAGAAAAGTATATACCAAGCTTGAAATAGACCCAACTTTACTCGGTGGAGTGAAATTGCGTATTGGAAATACAATTGTTGACGGCTCGTTAGCTCGTCGTTTGGAAAATTTAAAAAGCGCACTATTGCGTGCATAAATTGGAGTATCAATGGAAATAAAAACCGATGAAATTACCTCCCTGTTAAAACAACAGTTGGATGAATTCAGCGTAGATTTAGATGTAGCCGAAGTAGGTGAGGTAATTATGGTAGGCGATGGCGTTGCTCGCGTTCACGGTTTGGAAAATGTAATGTCATCTGAGTTGGTGGAATTGCCAAATGGTGTTTTCGGAATGGCACTAAACCTTGAAGAAGATAATGTCGGGTTAGTTTTGTTTGGAGAAAGCAAACTTGTAAAAGAAGGCGATTTAGCTAAACGAACCGGCAGAGTTGTTGAAGTTCCTACTGGGCACGAACTTCTTGGTAGAGTAGTAAATCCCCTCGGGCAACCAATAGACGGTAAAGGTGACATAAAAACTGAAACTTCATATCCGATTGAACGGAAAGCGTTAGGTGTTTTGCAACGACAACCTGTAACAGAACCTTTGCAAACGGGACTCAAGGCTATTGACAGTATGATTCCAATCGGTCGTGGCCAGAGAGAATTGATTATTGGCGACCGTCAAACTGGAAAAACAGCTATTGCAATTGATACAATCATCAACCAAAAATATACACAAACTACGGATGATCCTGTTTACTGTATTTATGTGGCGATTGGTCAAAAGGCATCAACTGTTGCACAAGTAGTTGCCGAGCTAGAACAAGCCGGTGCAATGGAATATACGACGGTTGTTTCAGCGAGTGCATCTGCCCCGGCTCCAATGCAGTATATTGCTCCTTATGCAGGTGCATCATTCGGCGAATATTTCAGGGATAACGGTAAACATTCACTTATTATTTATGATGATTTAACAAAACAGGCAGCAGCTTACAGGCAGATGTCTTTATTACTCCGTCGTCCTCCGGGTCGTGAAGCATATCCCGGTGATGTGTTTTATTTACACAGTCGGTTATTGGAAAGAGCCAGTAAATTAAGTGACGACTTGGGTGCCGGTTCACTTACAGCACTTCCAATTATCGAAACTCAAGAAGGCGATGTGTCTGCATATATACCGACAAATGTAATTTCCATTACCGATGGCCAGATTTATTTGGAAACAAATTTGTTTAACTCCGGATTACGACCTGCGGTCGATGTGGGAATTTCAGTTTCTCGTGTTGGTGGTAATGCACAAATTAAAGCAATGAAGAAAATCGCAGGTATGCTTCGTTTGGATTTAGCACAATTCAGAGAACTGGAAGCATTTGCAAAATTTGGTTCTGACCTAGATAAAGCAACTCTGCAACAGTTGACTAGGGGTCGCAGAATGGTTGAAGTGCTAAAACAGAATCAATATGTTCCTATGAATATTGAGAAGCAAGTTGCAATTATTTATGTAGCAACTGAAGGTTTTTTAGACGAAATCGAATTACCAAATGTGAAAGCTTTTGAAAGCGAATTCCTTGATTTTATGGAAGCGAATTATTCTGACACTCTGAAACAAATTAGTGAGACTGGAGTGCTTTCAGATGAAGTTGCATCGTCACTTAAAAAAGCTTGTGGTGATTTTAAGAAAGGATTCATCGCATAGTTTATGGCAAATCTGAAAGACATTCGTAATCGTATAAAATCTGTTCAGAGTATTCAACAGGTTACTAATGCGATGAAGATGGTCGCAGCTGCGAAAATGCGTCGGTCTCAAGAGCGAATGGAAAATGCTCGACCGTATGCTAATCGTTTACAGAATTTGATTCAAGACCTTTTGCCAGATGTTGATAGGTCATCACTCGACTTACTCAATGCGAGAGAAGTTAAACGGATTGCTTATGTGATTGTAACTTCAGATAAGGGATTAGCAGGTTCTTTCAATACGAACATTATCAAAATTGCTCAAGCGGATATTGATGAGTTTGGGAAAGATAATGTAGATTTATTCTGTATTGGCAAAAAAGCAGGAGACCATTTCAAACGAAGACATTACAATATCATCGAAGGTCATGTTAATTTTTGGAATGAGTTATCTTATGACCACGCCATTAAATTTGGGAACGGAATTATAAGTCATTTTCTATCAGGAAAAGTTGATGAAGTTCGTGTGATTTATAATTATTTTAAGAATGTTGCCGTACAGGAGCTATCAGTCGAAAAATTGCTTCCACTAACATTTGATAAGCAACAAAAATCAAATATTGATAGAATTTATGAACCATCAAAAGAAGAATTGGTAAAATCATTGATTCCGCGACATTTGAATATTCAAGTTTGGAAATATTTATTGGAATCTTATGCAAGTGAGCAAGCAGCGCGTATGGTGGCAATGGAAAATGCTACTAAAAACGCAGGCGAGATGATTCGCGATTTAAAATTAGAATTTAATAAAGCCCGTCAAGCATCAATTACAACTGAGATGTTGGAAATTGTTGGCGGTGCAGAAGCATTAACGAGTTAAGTTAGGAAATATCTGATGACGAAACAGGGTAAAATTTCACAAATTATGGGTGCTGTTGTAGATGTTGCATTCGAAGATGGACAACTACCAGAAATTTTGAACGCACTAATTATCGAGCGTGACAAAGAAGATAAGTTAGTTTTAGAAGTTGCACAACACCTCGGAGATTTTGTAGTTCGAACGGTTGCAATGGATTCCACCGACGGACTGGTGAGAGGGCAAAAAGTAACAGATACGGGTGCTCCAATTACAGTGCCGGTTGGCATGGAAACTCTCGGTCGTTTGTTTGATGTAACCGGAAACATCATTGATGGTAAAGGTGATATCAAAACAGAAATGACTTATCCAATTCACCGTTCAGCTCCAGATCACACAGATTTAACTACTTCCCAAGAAGTGCTAGTTACTGGTATCAAAGTAGTTGACTTGATGGAACCATATACTAAAGGTGGTAAAACTGGTTTGTTTGGTGGAGCTGGAGTTGGTAAAACAGTATTAATTCAAGAATTGATTCGAAATATTGCTACTGAACACGGAGGTTATTCAGTTTTCTCAGGTGTTGGTGAACGAACCCGTGAAGGTAACGACCTCTATCGTGAAATGACAGAATCTGGCGTTATTGATAAAACTGTAATGGTGTTTGGGCAGATGAATGAACCACCTGGTGCACGATTAAGAGTTGGACTAACAGGTCTTACAATGGCTGAATATTTCCGAGACGAAGAAGGAAAAGATGTATTATTGTTTGTGGATAATATTTTCCGATTTACTCAAGCTGGTTCAGAAGTTTCTGCTCTTCTTGGAAGGATGCCATCGGCGGTTGGATATCAACCAACATTAGGAACTGAAATGGGAGAATTGCAAGAGCGAATTACTTCCACCAAAAAAGGATCTGTAACTTCTGTTCAAGCGATTTATGTACCAGCAGACGATTTAACTGACCCGGCCCCGGCAACTGCATTTGCTCACTTGGATGCCACAACTGTATTGGAAAGAAAAATTGCAGAACTTGGAATTTATCCTGCTGTTGACCCGTTAGCATCTACTTCAAGAATTTTGGACCCTAGAGTAATTGGCGATCGACATTACAATGTTGCTCGGAATGTTCAAAATGTTCTTCAGAAGTATAAAGATTTGCAAGATATTATTGCGATTCTAGGAATGGATGAACTTTCAGATGATGATAAACAAACAGTTAATCGAGCAAGAAGAATTCAGAAATTCTTATCACAACCATTCTTTGTTGCAGAGCAATTTACAGGAAAACAAGGTCGTTATGTGAGTATGGAAGATACAGTAGCTGGATTTGAAGCTATTCTCAACGGTGAAGTTGATGAGCTTCCTGAAAATGCGTTTGCGTATGTTGGAACTATTGATGAAGCTATTGAAAATGCAAAGAAGAGCGCTGAAGCATAATGGCTAAAACATTTCAACTTGAAATAATCACTCCTGAATCTGCTCAAAATTTAGGACAAATTACCTATTTGCGAGCACCATCTATTGATGGTTTATTCGGGATTTTGGCTGGGCACGCTATTTCGATGATTGCATTAGGTGTTGGCGAAATTAAAGTTGAAAACGGAAACGAAATATCATATTGGGCAACGAGTGGGGGATATGCTGATATCCGACCAGAAGGTGTTCAACTACTGGTAGAAACTGCTGAAAAATCTTCTGATATTGACAAAGAGAGAGCACAAACTTCTCTCAAGCGAGCTGAAGATAGATCTAAGAATTCAGAAATGGACCAAGCTCGTGCAAGAGGTTCAATCGCACGGGCAAAGAATAGGTTAAATATTCTAAACCGATAACTGACTAACTTATTCAAAAAATCAAAATTATGGTGAAACTTTTTTGCAAGAAGTTCATTAATTACATCGTATAACAAACATCAAAAAAAGAGGAAAAATGTATAAAAATATAATTATCACATCTATAATTGGTTTAATGGTAATAACTGGATGTTCAAAAAAACCGGAAATATCTCCTGAAGAAATATCTGAACCACAAATCGAACAAACAGCAGAACTTGAACAACCAATAGAAATTGAGAAAAAGACAATTGCACCTGTTGAAGTTACAGAAACAGTAACACAGGTTAACGATTCTGAAATTAATGACAATGTAGAAATTAGCGAAATTGAAGAAGTTCAAGTTGTAGAAGTTCCAGTAGATAATTCTGTATTAGAAACTCTTCCTAAAGCAACTGATGAAAGTGAGGAAGAAATATCATCTCCACAAGTTGCTATTAATCCACAGTTCGATTTTGACCAAATATTCCCTGATAGCGTTTGGACAGATTATATGATCAAACCGGGTGATTATCTGTCGTTAATTGCATATAAAGAATATCGAAATGCTAATGAGTGGCGTAGAATTTACGAGTGGAATAGAGAAAAAATTGGGGATAATCCAAATTTAATTTATCCCTACTACGAGCTTGATTTGAAAAAACCTAGGGAAGAAGTTGTAGAGTGGAAATATGACCACACAATTCATCTTGTTGAAAGTGGAGAAACACTTTGGACGATTTCCAAAAAAGAATACGGTGATGAATATGCTTGGATTGTATTATTTTGGGATAATGAAAAAGTAATTGAAGAAACTGATGGAGTGTTGTATCCAGGTATGGAGATAAAAGTTAGAACGGAACTTTGGCCTAAATTATAAATTAAGGAACTATCAAATTCAAAAAGGGCGACTTTGTCGCCCTTTTTATTAAGGACTGATTTTTGGATTACATCAACAATGCTGATGTAAAAATATTAACACATTTACTGACTCAAAATATCTACTTACAAAAAACAGTAAAAGCTTTTGGAATCATTTTAACATTTATAGGAGTTGATCCTAAAATTTCACCATCAATATTGAGAATTTCGTCATCTACCGGAATTAGTGAAAATTCTTTAACTTGGTAATATTCGACGATTGGATTTTCAATATGAGAACCATCAAAAAGTTTTGGTAGTAAACTCAATAACTTGAACCTACTAATCCCATATTTCACGACTACAACATCAATGAGTCCGTCATCAAGTTTAGCTTTTGGAGCCATTTTCATTCCTTTTCCTGTGTGGATTGTATTACAAGCAATGATAAATGTATAATCGTCAATAATTTGTTTTTCATCGAGGAGTAATTTTGCATATCTCGGAGATTGAGTAATAACTTCAATCAAGCTTGTAAAAGTGTAGCGACTTTCTCCGAGCCATCGAAATCTCTCAGCTTTTTTACCGACATCAGTTACCAAACCCCAGCCAATGATATTAACTGCATACTTTGTAACATGATTAATTTTAACTTCGGCAACATCAATTTGTCGAGTATTTCCATCAATGATTGCTCTTGCTGCTTTTACGGGGTCCAATAAATCTAAGTCGTACATAAAAGAATTTCCTGAACCACCTGGAATCACACCGATTGGAATCTGTTTTTTGTCGAATCTAGGAAGCAATCCATTTACAACTTCGTGTATTGTTCCATCACCACCAATTGTAATAAATCCGTCATAGCCGGAAAAATCTAGTTGATTGGCTAATTCTCTAGCGTGTCCTGCGAAAGTGGTTTCTATAATTGAAAGTTCGATACCTGCAGATTCAAAAATTGGTTTGACCAATCGCAGTAATTTTTGTCCATTTTTCCCACCACTATGAGGATTTATAATTAAGTAAAATTTCATAGATTACTCCGTAATTCTTGGGTAGAATCTAAGGGAATATAATTATTATAACAAAAGGAAAGTTATTACCCCTGATATTCTCCAAAAACTTCACGAAGAACTTCGGATATTTCACCAAGTGTGGCATAATTCTCAACAGCAGTTTTGATATGAGGAATCAAATTATCGCTAGATTCAGCTACTTGTTTTAATTTGTCGAGTGCAGATTCTACAGCAATCTGATTTCTATTTTTCTTCGTTTCTGCTAGACGGTTTAATTGTGATGAAATTGCTTTTTCATTAATTTCTTGCGTTTCGGGAATTTCTGTTTCTTCTGAAGTGAATTTGTTTACACCAATGACTATTTTCTCTTTGTTGTCGATATCCTGTTGATATTCAAATGCACTGCGAGCAATTTCATTTTGCTGAAATCCTTGGTCAATCCCAGAAACAGCACCACCGAGTTTGTCAATTTTATCAATTAAAGCAAATGCTTGTTTTTCAAGTTCATCAGTTAGAGATTCGATATAGTAAGAACCTGCGAGTGGATCCACAACATCAGGAATTCCAGATTCATATCCAATTATTTGTTGAGTTCTAAGTGCTAATCTTACAGATTCTTCTGTTGGTAATGCTAATGCCTCATCTCGTGAATTGGTGTGCAAAGATTGAGTGCCACCCAAAACAGATGCTGTTGCCTGTAATGCTGTTCTAACCACATTATTATCAATTTGTTGTGCAGCTAAAGTTGAACCAGCAGTTTGAGTATGAAATCTACACATCATTGCTTTTGGCTCGGTAGCACCAAATCGTTCCTTCATAATGTGTGCCCACATTCTCCGAGCTGCTCGAAACTTGGCGATTTCTTCAAAAAAATAATTATGACTATTGAAAAAGAAACTTAATCGTTTACCAAACTGGTTGATATTCAGTCCGGATTTTATTGCTGATTCAACATAAGCAATCCCGTTTGCTAGAGTAAATGCGAGCTCTTGCACTGCAGTAGAGCCAGCTTCACGGATATGATAACCTGAAATCGAAATGGTATTCCATTTTGGCATATTAGAATTGCAATATTCAAAGATATCCGTAATAACTCGCATACTTTGTTGAGGTGGATAAATATAAGTCCCGCGAGCAATATACTCTTTTAAAATATCATTTTGAATAGTTCCTCGTAGTTGAGATGGATCAACTCCTTGTTTTTCTGCAACAACTGAAATCATAGCTAATAAAATTGCTGCAGTAGAATTTATTGTCATTGAAACTGAAACTTGGTCTAATGGAATTTTATCGAATAAAACTTCCATATCAGCAAGTGAAGAAATAGCCACACCCACTTTTCCGATTTCACCTTCCGCCATTTGATGGTCAGAATCATATCCGGTTTGTGTGGGCAAATCAAATGCGATGGATAAACCCATCACGCCCTGCTCTAACAAATAGCGATATCGCTTGTTACTCTCTTCTGCAGATGCAAATCCTGCATATTGTCGCATTGTCCACAATCGACCGCGATACATATTTGGATACACTCCATTAGTAAAGGGAAATTCCCCTGGTTGAGATTCCTTAGAATCTCCGTAATAATTTCTTAATTCAATACCGGAATGTGTTTTTTTAGTCATTTAGTATTGACAACCTTTTAAGCAAATCCATGTTCTTTTTTAATTTTTTCGTAAGCATTGTTTACTTTCTTAAATTTCTCCTCAGCAAATTTCTGAAAATCCTCTCCAAGATGATGCACCTTGTCAGGATGATATTTAGTTGCCATTTTACGATATGCTTTTTTAATTTCATCAGCAGAAGCAGATTCATTAATTTCCAAAACTTTGTAACACGAAGCAGTATCATTATGGAACATAGCTTGAATTGATTCATAGTCTTGTGAGCTAATTCCCAAATAACCCGAAATTGTTTTTATCACTTTGACTTCATCGGGATGAACTTGACCGTCTGCTTGCGATAATCCAAACAAAATGTGAACAAGCTCCAATCGAGCAGGATGGTCCATATGTTTTTTAATTTGATGACAAACATCCTTTAGAGGATAATCCTGTTTTATAATTTCCTTAAAAAGTAGAATTCGTTCTTTAGCATATTGTTGCCCAAATTGTTGAACAAAAAACTGCTTGACATAATCGAGTTCTGCTTTCAAAACTTGGTTGTCAGCTTTCATTACGGCACCGAAAAGCACCAATAGTGAAAGTCCAAAATCACCTGCACGAGTATTTGGATATTTAGTTTGTGAAGAGTGCATTTGTTGACGAGGTTTATCCGACATTGATGCCATCGCAAATCCCAATATTCCCCCGATTGGTCCGAACATCGCCCATCCTAAACCACCCCAAAGCCATTTGCCCATACTCATATTTCTATCTCCATAATTAAATCATTTTTTTCAACTGGTAGCCCGATTTCAACTAAAATATTTTTCACAACACCCGAAACTGGTGATGAAATTTCATTCTCCATTTTCATCGCTTCAAGGATAAATAGTTTCTGTCCTTTTTCGATTGAACTCCCAATCTCTGCATAAATCTGTGTAACCAACCCCGGAATTTGAGCGTGAATTTCGCCGGCGTGGTCCTCATCAGAATCCGAAAAACCGAATTTGTCCAAAAGAAGTTCAGTTTCATCTTTTACTTTTACTAAATTTGTATGTTGGTCAACAGTTACTTCAAAGCTGTTGTCATTTTCAGTAATTGTCAGATAATGAGATTTCCCATTTAAAATTAATGAAAACGAATTAGAAGTTAGTGGACGACAATCAGCATCAAGATTATTATCGTTAAAAGAAATATCCAAACCACAAGCCGTTTGTTCAACATCGAAATTTAGAATTTGTTCATCAATGATTGCTTGGAATTTCATCTCAAATTATCCTTTCTTCCACTTGTCGCCCAATTTGATATTTGTTTAGTTTCGGTGAAATTGGAAGCGGAACTTTGATCAGTTAACAGATTTTTTTGAATTGCTCCGATACTTGCCGCAACATTCAAATCATCAGAATACTCGCGAAGTGTTTCTAATAATTCCTCTTTTATTTCCTCAAGAGTTTTGGTTCCGTAATCACCATTTTGAAATCGAGGATGTTGAATAAACATTTTACAGAATGGAATAGTCGTTTCGATTCCAACAATGTGAAATTCGCTTAAAGCCCGAATCATTCGAGCCATTGCTTCTTTCCGAGTGTTTCCCCACGATATTAGTTTACCAAGAAGTGGGTCGTAATATGGAGAAATCTCTTGTCCTGTGCGGATTCCGTCATCAAGTCTAATTCCCAAACCCTGCGGAATATCCATTTCGAGAATATTTCCGACGGATGGTGCAAAATTATTAAATCCGTCTTCAGCATACAATCGACATTCTATTGCATGACCTTTTGGATGAATTTCATTCTGTGAAATGGAAAGTTGTTTACCATCTGCTACACGAATTTGTTCTTTAACCAAATCAATTTGGTTTACCATTTCTGTAATAGGATGTTCAACTTGAAGTCGAGTGTTCATTTCTAAAAAATATAGATTTTTGTGTTTATCAACCAAAAATTCTACTGTTCCGGCACCGATGTAATTGCATTCACGAGTTATGTTGATAGCAGTTTCATTTAATTGTTTTCGCAATTTGTCGTCAATAAATGGAGATGGAGTTTCCTCAATAATTTTTTGATAACGCCGTTGAACTGAACATTCTCGTTCACCAAAACTCACTACATTCCCGTGATTATCAGCAAAAACTTGAATTTCGATGTGATGCGGTTCTTCAAGATATTTCTCTATGTAAATTCTGTCATCAGAAAACGCCTTGCCAGCTTCGGATTTAGCACGATTGATTGCATCTTCAATTTCTTGTGCCGATTGAACAATCCGCATTCCCTTCCCGCCACCACCGCCTGCGGCTTTGATGAGAACAGGATATCCGATTTTATCAGCAATTTTAATAGCTTTATCGAGTGATGATATCGGTTCGGTTGTACCTGGGATAATAGGTGCATTAACTTTTTTTGCCAATTCTCGCGCAGCCATTTTATCACCCATTGTGATAATTGCATCCGACGGAGGTCCAATCCAAACTACTCCCATTTTGGCAATAGTATCAGCAAATTTTGCGTTTTCAGATAGGAATCCGTAACCGGGATGGACTGCATCCGCACCAGATATTTGAATAATTTCTAAAATTTTCTCAACATTTAGATAAGATTCGGATGACGGAGCAGGTCCAACACAATATGCTTCTGTTGCCTTTAGAACATGTGGAGATGTTCTGTCTGCTTCCGAATATATGGCAACGGTTTCAATGCCTATTTCGTGACAAGACCGAATTACCCTAACGGCAATTTCTCCGCGATTTGCTATAAGTATTTTTCTAATCATAAATCAAAATCTGTATTTCCAGTTGAATATACGAACTGTAATTTACACAAAAGTTAGTAAGAATTGACGAGAAGAAAAAAAGAGAAAATCAAACTATAAATTTGACAGTTCCTAAATATTGTTATAAATTAATACAAATAATTACTGTTAAATCAAACAGAAAGGGAAGTTGACATGAAGATAACAATATCTGTTTCACTACTATTATTAGTCTTTTTTACAGGACTTGTTTTAACACAAGATAGCATCACTTACAATCTCAAAGATGGCACAACTATAAATGGTGTTTTAATTGAAGAAACTGCAGATTATTTATTAATCAACACATCATTTGGCGAAGTGAAAATTGAGAAAAGTAATCTAGTTCAAAAAGAATATCAGATTACATTAAAAAGTGTGGAAAAATTACTTGGGAGCAAATCAACAGAAACTGGGGAATTTATAAAGTTTAATACTTCTATTGGTGAGTTAACCATTTCCAAGGATGATATAGTAGAAATTCAAGAAGTTGTGGCTCAAAAACAGCAACAAATTTATTACCCAAGAAATAGGGGATTATTAGACTATGTATTTGGGTCAGGTCCAATTGACAAAACTACTGAATTTAGTTTGGGTGAAGAGCAACTGACTGACTTATTCTTTGACCCAACAGGATATACTTTTGACAAAAGTACTCTGTATTTAAGTGGGCTATCTTTTGGATTTGGTGTTACAGATAATTTCCAGGTTACAGCAAAATGGTGGGAATTCATCGGGGGAGATATGAACATCAGACCGAAACTACAAATATTTGAATTTGGTAATTGGGAAAGCCAAACTTCATTATCTGTTGGTGCTCATTATCATTCGCGATGGAGCCCAAATAAATATGAGTGGGCAAGCGGAGAATTTGAATGGAAAAACTACGAAGGACATTATGATAACTCGGGCGATTGGGTTGTGGATGGCTTCACTACTCAAACAAAGTATTGGGGTGGATTTTATCCAGTGGGAAGTGATCTAATTATCGAAGATGATACTGCAAGGGGTGATTTTGAGGCTTATATTGACAGCAAAGAAGTCATGGGTGAGATATTTGGTGCACTAACCTATTCACACGCGCGGGAAGGCATGCGAGGTAGAATTTCTCATACAATTGGTGGAAATGTTCAATATGTCCCCAAATTAGAAACATTACTTTATCGTGGTTATTATGGTATAGATGTTGATATCAATCCAAAACTAAAAATGATTGGCGAAGTGTTCTATGATCCATTTTATTTCGAATTCTGGCAAAAAATGGAGTATCAAGTCTACGAATATGATAATGATTTCTCCGATGTGCCTGTGCCTGTCGAGCAGGAAGATGTAAATCCTGTCCATCTGGATTTTGGGTTTATGTATGCATTTAATGAGTCATTTAGATTTGGGATACATTTTCAGCAACCGTGGATAGCATTTTATTGGAAATTTTAGTTTATAAAGTGGCTCAGATTTACACAAATATTCCTGACTAAGATGTTTAATCAATTTTATCTGTGTTAATCAGTGTCCAATAAAAAAAGGAAACAACATGAAAAAAATACTACTAATCTTAACTTTAGCATTAACACTTAACAACTGCGACATCTTTAACACTCAATTTGAGGATTTAGAAGATGCAGTCCTATATCAGGCAAGTTCACTAACTGAAGCACCAACTTCTGTTGACTCTCTTATTGTTATGACTTGGAATGTTAAATTTGGCGGTGCAAGAATTGATTTTTGGTTTGATTGTTACGGCGAACGCGTAATTATGACTGAAAACGAAGTAATGGATAACATAGAAGCGTTAGCAGATTACATTGAGGAAGTTAATCCAGATATTGTGTTGCTTCAAGAGGTAGATGTAAACTCCAAACGCAGTGCATATATTGACCAACTTCAGTATTTGTTGGATAATACCGATCTAAACTATGGTGCTTATGCATCTCAATGGAAAGCGGATTTTATTCCATCGAGCGGACTTGGGAAGATGGAATCTGGGAATGCAATTTTGTCAAAATGGGCACTTACTGATGCAGAGAGAATTGCCTTACCGCTCATTTCAGAAGATGATGCTCTGACTCAGTATTTTTATCTCAAACGAAACATTTTGAAGGCAAAAATTGATTTGCTTGGCTATGATAATTTGTGGGCATTAAATATACACGCATCTGCCTATTCGAACGATGGCACAAAAAAATTGCAACTAGATCAATTCAAAGATGAACTTGATTTTTTGGATAGTTCAGATGAATTATTTATAGCAGGTGGAGATTTTAATTCGTTACCTCCAAACACAATAAAAGTGAACGAATTTGATGATAGTATTTGTGAGGATGAAGATTTTCAAGGTGACGATTATTCTGAAGAATCTGAGTGGTTAGATGAGTTCTACACAGATTATGAACCCGCAGTAACTTTGGATAAATATGGAACAACTGAAGAAACACAATTTAACCATTATTCTCATACTGTTCAAGGTCCACCTGAAGGTTTTTGGAGCCGAAAACTAGATTATTTGTTTACAAATTTAACTTGGGTAGAAAATTCAGATTCAACACATCAAGAAACAATGGATTTATCTGATCATGCACCGTTGACCTCAACATTATCACTGGAGAATTAAGATGAAAAACACAATATTATTATTAATTTCATTATCATTTATTTTAGCATTATCTAATTCAGAAACTGCGAATACTATTCCTAAAGGACAATTTGAGGTAGGACTATTTCAACCATTAAAATATGGGATGACCGAAAAAGTTGAGCTATCTACTCATCCATTAGCATTTTTCTTAATGCCAAATTTAACAATCAAAAATAAGGTTGGTGATGGCACGGCTGCACGCTTTTCAATTTACTATCCGACCTATCTTTTAAGATTATTAACTCGGGAAGGATCCGGTGGATTGATTGCACCAGACCCAACAATACCGGGAATTCCACATATGGTATCGATAAGGCAGGAACTTTTGGTTACAAAATCTTTCAGCTCGACCATAATCACCGCAAAAGCAGGATTTTCAATTGCAACTAAATTTGGAGGTGAGTTAGATTCACGAACTGAAATTGAATTTCCAACGATTTATCAAAGACTAAATGTTTTCTACAATGGCCACGGATTTAATTCAGGACTGGATATTAGACATAGTTTTGGCAAGTTGGACATTTTAGCCGATGTTGATATTTTTTATCTGCCAGAAGACACAAACACCACATTTATTGAGCATAAATCTATGTTAATTTGGAATAAGTCAAATAGATTTCAAACTGCTGTGGGTTATAAATTAGTGTATGGAGAATATACTGACGGAAAAGATTTGGATATTGTTCCTGTCTTTGATTTAGTATGGAGTTGGTAAAAAATCTTTTCCTAAATATGCTCAAACCCGTCCATAAACGGGATTAACTTCTGTAATTCATCTGGAGTTACAGAACTGTTCCAGTGGTCGGTGAGTCTGGCAAGAACCAAAAACAAAAGAAAGCCACCAACTACAACTATTGATATTTTTGTGGGTGACCAAAAATTGGATTTTACTCCAATCATCTGAAATTCGAGTGTATCTTTTACAGGGCAAACTTCAGTGCACGAAATACACCCAGTGCATTCTGCACTTAAAATTTGCGATTTTTTGTCCACCGGCAAATATGCAGGACACGCCTGTTCGCAAAGATTACAGTCAATACACGATTCTTCATTTCTTTTAATTTTTGTTGGACTTATTAGCGAAAACAATCCAACAAATGCTCCATAGGGACATAAATATCTGCACCAGAAATTCCGAATGAGCAATGACATAAAAACCAAATAAATTAGAATTATCCCAGTAACCAATGACATATCAGTGAAAAATGCCAACATTTTCACATCAGAAACTTTCCAATATGGAAGTTGTAAAAATTCCGCTAATGCAGGGATGCTCATTTTCAAAATTGCCCACACAAAAAACAGCATCAATAGATATTTAATGCTCCTTAGTGGAATATCTAACCATTTTGATAACTGATAGTTTTTTCCATATATTTTCCGCCCGAGTTTCCATAACCATTCTGATATTGTTCCAACGGGACAAAACCACCCGCAAAATGCCTTTTTGAAGAATAAAGAGATTAGCATTGCAAACCCCATAATTACAATCCCTGCTGGGTGAATTGAATCCCATGTTCCGGTTGATAACCAATATTTAAGACCAATTAGTGAACCGATTGGTAGAAATCCTTCAACTCCCGGAGGTCGTGAAATTGTTATGACATCGCCATCAACAACCTGCTGAACATATAGATAAAATTGTATCCCGATAAAAATGGTAATGAGCAACACTCCAAGTTGAACAGAATTTCTGACTGTCCATTGGTATAGTGTTTTTCGTTCGTTTTTTGATTTTTTGTTAATTGTCATCAATAATATTCGTGTATATTTGTGAAAATTGTAGCTTATATTATAAATCAACTATTAAAATTATTTTTTCATTATTTCTCAACACTTCTATGCTAATTCGTTGTCCAACTTTGAAATCGGCCAATCGATTCATATAATCATAGATATTGCTGACAGATTTCCCTTCCATTGAAATGATTGCATCACCTTTTTGCATTCCTCCAATATGAGCAGGACCATTTTCAACAACATCATCAATTCCAAACCCATTACCGGAAAATGTGAAATCAGGAACAACTCCAAGTTTCACTTTGTATTTTTTGCGAGTGCCGGAATTCCCCTTTGGACCGGATTCTTGGAATGTAAGATTAGTTTCGCGATTTGTGGCATCCATAATCAAGCTGTAAACAAAATCTACAATGTGCTTTTCACCTTCAAAATTGATTTTTTCAATATCATCAGCAGGAGTATGATATTCATCGTGAACTCCTGTAAAGAAAAACAGAACTGGAATGTCTTTCAAGTAAAATGAAGCGTGGTCGGATGGCCCATAACCTCCCGGAGAAAATTTTGGAATAAAGTAATTTTCAGATGAGTGAGTATTCAGAAATTCTTCCATTTCGGGTGCTGTTCCAGTGCCGCCAATGATAAGTTCTTTTGAATCAGGCTTCAGCCGACCAACCATATCAAGATTGAAAACCAGTTTTATTTGTTCTAAATCTATTAACGGATTTTTAGTAAAGTATTTAGAACCGAGAAGTCCCATTTCTTCTGCTCCGAAAGACATAAATAAAATACTCCGTTTTATGTTATTTCTATTAGCAGAAAGTTTCTCTGCTAATTCAATAATTGCTGCAACTCCTGACGCATTATCATCCGCACCATTGTGTATTTCGTGAAGCTCCGGTGTTCTTGAACTTGTTCCTGGGCCGCCAAATCCGAGATGGTCATAATGAGCTCCCAATAGAATATATTCGTCTTTTAAAATTTGGTCAGAGCCAGGCAAAACTGCAACTACATTTTGTGTTGTTACCGGTGTTAATTGAACATCTGTTTGAGCGTTGATAATTTGATTAATCTCAAAAGAAATTGGATTTCTATTTGCATTTAGCGTTGCTTCTAAATCCGAAATTGTAGTAGATGAATTTCCCAAAAGTTGATTGGCAACATTTCGCGTAATATGAATAGCAGAAATTTCAGCTCTAGATGGAACTTGATCATAAATTAGTGGTAATAGTTCATCTTGCTCATCCATTTCATTACCTGAAACAAATAAAACTCCAACCGCACCAAAATCTTGTGCAATCATCACTTTTTTTCTTTCGGAAGAATATGGGATAAATTTGCTTTCCGAATTTTCAAGTTCAGGATCACCTCTTAGAATAATAACCAATTTCCCGTATGCATCAATATTAGAATAATCGTTCCACTTTAGAGAATCTTCGTTTATGTTAAATCCATATCCAGCAAAAACTACTGGAGCAGAAACAGATGCGTTTGCGGTAAATCCCAGTGGAGTAAAATCTGTGTTGATAACACCTGTGAAATTTCCAAAGTTGAGAGAATTATTTATTCCTAAATTCAAAGATGTAACAACTTCAAAATACTGGCAACCATTATCACCTATTGGCTGGAATCCACAATTTTTAATTTGCTCTGTGATGTATTCTGCAGAGATTCTACCTTCGGGAGTTCCTGGTTTCCGTCCTTTTAGTGAGTCCGATGCCAAAAATCCAATATGCTCTCGTAATTCTTCAATAGTAATTTCCGGAGATGAGGAAGTTTTGGTTAGAGTTCCGCAATTCCATATTGCAATTAAGATGATTATTGATAGTAATTTATTTTTCATTAAACACTCACTTTCGTTAAATCCAATTTTTCTGTTTTGGTTGTAAGCATATTGTGAAATTCAAGTAATCCATTTTTTTGTTGTGTCCACAAAAGCAAATCTGAGGCTTCTTCGATTGGACACCATTTGTAATTGGTGTGTTCGTCGGATAAAGAAATTTTACTCTCAGAAACTTCCACGCCAAAAATTGGAATAAAATTCATTCTATCCAATTCTGCTTCGTAATAGTGATTTACTTGATCAATCGTCCACATTGCTTGTGGTTGCAATCCTGTTTCTTCGTGTAATTCTCTGATAGCCGTTTGATATGGTTTTTCGTTTTGTTCAATTTTCCCTGTAACACATTGCCAGATTCCTGGATAGATAACATTATCCGCTCGTTTCAACAACAAAAATTCTGGAATATCATTATTCCACCGAACGATGTGGCAATCAATTACTCTAACAACAATATTTGTCACAGCTTTTCTCCCTCGTAACACATTAGAAAATCGTTTGCCCATTTTTCAAAAGATTCATTAAGAATTTCTTTCCTCATTTTATTCATCAACCAAACATAAAATTTCAAATTTTGCTGAGTTGCAATTCGATATCCTAAAATTTCTTCAGTTTTGAACAAATGATGTAAATATGATTTAGTGTAAATTTTTGACATTGGAGAAATTCCAGAATCGTCAATGCAATTAAAATCATTTTTAAATTTTGCATTACGGATATTGATTTTTCCATTTGCGGTAAAAAGTTGTCCGTTTCGAGCGTTCCGCGTAGGCATCACGCAATCGAACATATCAACTCCACGAGCTACATTTCGCACTAAATCAGCAGGGGTTCCAACTCCCATTAAATATCGTGGTTTCTCTTTAGGTAAACACTCATCCATCAACTGAACAGTATCTAACATTTTAGGTTTAGGTTCACCAACAGCAAGTCCACCGATTGCATAAGCTTCTGCATTTAGTTCAACTAGTTCGTCAGCAGACTGTTTTCGCATTTCAGAATTTGTCCCTCCTTGAACTATTGGTAATAAAATTTGGTGGTAACCATAAATCGGTTCGGAATTTCGATAATGTTCCATCCCGCGTTTTGCCCAAGCGGTTGTCTGTTTTAGAGCATCCATCCAGACTTTATTATCAGCGTCACCTGGCGGACAAACATCGAGCATCATCATAAAATCTGAGCCGATAATTCTTTGAATGTCAACAATACGCTCCGGAGTAAAATGGTGTTTTGAGCCATCAAGGTGTGACTGAAAGGTTACGCCATCATCAGTTATCTTACGAAAACCTTCCAAACTGAAAATTTGGAATCCTCCAGAATCTGTCAGAATAGCACCATCCCAATTCATAAATCCGTGAAGACCACCAGCTTGTTGCAAAATTTCAGTTCCCGGGCGAAGAAATAAATGGTAAGTATTTCCCAATAATATTTTACTTGGTAAATCTGCTATTTCTTCTGAGGATTGTGTTTTGACAGCACCATAAGTTCCAACCGGCATAAAGAATGGAGTTTCTACTTCTCCGTGACCTGTTTGAACAACTCCTGCTCTTGCAGATGTAGTAGAATTTAATTTTTGAATTTTAAAAATTGATTTCATATATTAGATGGATTTTTCAATTGCTTCGTAAACACTGGATACGCCAATTAATCTCATTTTAGTTTTCTGATTGAATTTCTGCAAATTCGATGCCGGGCAAATAAATTTTTCAAACCCCAATCTTTCCGCCTCTTTTATCCGACGGGTTAGATGTTGAACTCCACGAACTTCACCGGATAATCCAATTTCCCCTGCTGACACAATTTTCTCATCAATCGGGATATCTCTATATGACGATGCAATCGCTAACACTATTGCTAAATCGAGTGCAGGCTCGGTTAGTTTTAGACCGCCAACCATATTAACGAAAACATCCTGCGTGCCAAGTTGATATCCCAGTCGTTTATCTAAAATTGCCAATAGCATAGATAATCGACGCATATCAAATCCAGTTGCGTTCCGTTGAGGATTCCCATAAGTTGCCGGAGATACTAATCCTTGAACTTCAATCAAAACTGGGCGATTTCCTTCCATTACCGGCACCACTACTGAGCCGGAAGTCTGGACAGAGCGTTCTGCAAGGAACATTTGGCTTGGATTTTCAACAGCTATTAAACCAGCTTCTGTCATTTCGAAAATTCCGGTATTGTGTGTTGCCCCAAACCTATTTTTTGTGCAGCGTAAAATTCTGAAATCCATTCGATTATCGCCTTCTAAATTCAACACAACATCAACCAAATGCTCAAGCATTTTAGGACCGGCTATTTTCCCATCTTTTGTTATATGTCCGACGAGAATAGTTGTAATTCCTCGTGGTTTGCAAAAATTAAGAATCTGTGAACCACATTCGCGAACTTGACTCAATGAGCCTGGCAAACCATCAATCGATTCAGTGAAAATTGTTTGGATTGAGTCGATAATCAGTAAATCCGGTTTGTGGATTTCCAGTAATTTGCTAATGGCTTCCCATCGATTCTCACTAGAAATATTGAGTTTTTCTGAAGTAATGCCCAGCCGTTTTGCTCTAACTGCAATTTGGGATTCGCTTTCTTCTGCGGAGATATATAGCGTTGACTGGATTTGTTTGGTTAGTTGAAATGCCAAAGTGGATTTCCCAATTCCAGGTTCACCGCTTAGTAATACTATAGATGATAAAGTTAGTCCACCACCGAGAACATTATTAATTTCGCTAATTCCAGTGTCAAGAAGTGTTGTAGGTTCATCTGTTAGGATATCATCTAATGAAACTGGTTTTCGAGGTTCAGCTGCAGGTGATTTAGTCCGTGAAGATTCAGTAATAGTCATCTCAGATAATGTCCCCCACGCACCGCAAGTTGGACATTTCCCAGCCCACTTGGCGAAATCGTCACCACAATCATTACATAAAAATACAGTTTTCTTTTTCATAATTTATTTCCCTTGCGTTCTTGGCGTTATTCGTAGAGTTCCTTCCGGTTTTTTTTCAACGTTGAACATTAAATATATATTAATTTATCTTCGTGCCTTTTGTGGTAAAATCAAAAATCAAGACCAATTGACAAATACCACATTCGTTTTGTTTTTTTAGTGGGATTAAACTCCCACGCATAATCGAGTTTCCAAGGCATTCCTAAGAAGATGAATCTTGGACCAAAACCGTATGTCCATACAAAATCTTTTGGACTGGACTTCCAGCTTTCATCTTCCCAATATTGTGGATATTGCCCATCCCAAGCCAAGCCAATGTCGGAAAATATAACAGCACTAATCTGTCCAATATATTTTATAGTTGGGAAATAATAAACCAAAAAAGGAAATCGCATTTCAGCGTTGATCAATAATGTGTGTTCACCAAATCGTTCGTTAATTTGTGCTCCCCGAACTGGCATCACATATTTGGTAAAAAAGATTTCTTGAAGAATATTGTCGTAGTCAGGCGTTGAGCTGTAATAATCTGTTTCATTTGAAACCGCCCAAGGTAAACCTCCAACTCTGAATTTTTCAGCATTGTCTCCCCAACTTGTCCCGGCGTAAAGTCTAGCTGCAAAACTAATTCCTCTACCTGCATTAAAATATTTTCGTAAATCAAAAGTTATAGTTTGAAAATCTAAACTGCTATCAAATAATTTCGGACTCATCTCATATTTCAAAAACATCCGCGAACCACTAACAGGATAGGTTTGAGACCAAATCGTATTATCCCATACATATCCAACCGACGGAATTGCAACATTCAAATAATCAATTATGGAATCTTTCACAGCTCCATCCCAATCGACTTCAAGCTCTGCTTGTTCAACATAACGATAATCCAAACCAGATTCAAATCTTTGGAATCTTGATAATGGATATGATAGATAAGTCCCTAACCCAAGTTGTCGCAGACGAATAGCTTCATCGTAAGAATATGGATAAATGTCTGCATTGTGATATAATTGAAAATTGATATCCAATTTGTTTGGAAGATAACGATACAATAAATAATAATTAGAATTTTTCAGAGAAATTTGCATTTCAGTTGCCAAATAAATTTTGTGGTCACCAAGCATATCACTAAACATAAAAAATGCCATTGCTTCGGGATTATACATTGTGCTGTAGTAAAAATATCCCTGAATTAAATCCAGCGTAAATTTTGTCTTGTAATTGTGACTGATAAAATTTCCTGCACTGTCTTGTGTAGTTTCTTCCGTCAATTCAACTTTATGAGATGTAGTATCTGGATGGGATTGTGCATATTCTGAAAATATATAATTCTCATAAGAAACATCACCATTGGTATCTCTGATTAAATCTTCTCGAGTGAATAGTGAAGATACTTCCTTTTGACTTTTCCATTTTGCAAGTTCAACGGTCAGCGAATCCGAAATTTTGTCTAATGGGTTTGACATCAAATAAATATCATAACCACTTTTTTCCATTCCGGAAAACAGTAATGCAGAATTATCTTTGCTCCAAGTTAATTGAGTAATTCCAGTTAGGGCATTTGTGATTGGCTTTGGATGTGTGAGTGTATCATTTTGGATGTAGATATTGTGTATCCCAGACTCATCTGAAATATAAATTATAGATTGTTCATCTTGAGAAATTAGTGGATATGTTTCATTATATGGGGTATTGGTTAATCGAGTAATTAATTTTGAGTCCCGATTGATTTTATAGATGTCGGTTTGATCGATATTATGTAACTCGATTTCTTCGGGATATTTCTGGTTTAAAACTCCATTTCTATCAGAAATAAACAATAGAGATTCTCCGTTTGGTGTCCACGAAATTTGGTCATCTGTAAACCAATCGTCAGTCAAATTAGTTAGAGATTCAGATTTCAAATCGAATAGATAAATATCGCTTGTAATTCCATTATTTCCTATAAATGCAATTTCGTTGTGTATTGGATTCCACGCAGGACGGAATATACCCTCCATATCAAATCGGAATTTTTGGTGACTGCCGCTGGCAACATCAACGATGAACAGTGCATCAGATTTTCCAGATTTTCCTGCAAACGCAATTTTGCTACCATCAGGAGACCACGAAATTCCCGGTTTCAAAATATGTAATTCTTCAAATTCTGCTGTTCGTTCGCCTTGAATCACTTTTTTAATGAAGTTTCCATCGTCAACTGAAATTAAGTATAATGCCATACTCCCGGATTTGTTGGAAAAAATTGCAATTCGACCTCCATCAGGAGAAATTGCAGGTGCTACATTGTATGAGTTTTTAAGTTCTTCGTGGTCTGTTAGCTGTCGTGCAATGTCTTTTAGACTACTGCGAGTTGAAATGTCCGACCAATATTCTTTTTTGAGATAAGTATGCCATTGTTCTGATAATTCTTTCATATCTAAGCCCAAAGCTTTTTTTATTCCTTTTATAACGCTTTTTGTTCGTTTTATTTGATAAAATATTTCAGCAATAGATTCTTCACCCCATTTTTCTGTAATAAATTTCCAAACAGATTGACCTCCACGGTATGCCATATATCCGTATAAAAATTCGATTGGAGGTAATTCTCCACCGTTTATGGCGAGGTCTCTCATCCACATATCGGAGTTTGTGTCCCAGCGAGAAGCAAGATATTCTGCCAATCCTTCATTCATCCACATTGGAATTGAAAATTTTATTTGGCGTGTAATCAGACTTTGTAGATTTCCACCATAAACGCAATCTGTCACAAAAGCGTGAACGAGTTCGTGATGAATCACATGCTTAAATTCTTTGTTTGAGCCGTCAAATGGAATTACAACTCGGTTCTTGAAAAGTTCTGTAACACCACCTATACCTTCGTACATATAAGAATCAACAACATTCGTTTGTTGAAAATCATTATGCGAATTGTAAACAATTATAGATACTCGATTTTTCAAATCCCAATTGAGTCGTGAGGAGATTTTGTCATAAGCTCGTTCTGATTCAATAGCTGTAAATTCAGCGTGCGATTTACCATTTGCATAATAGTAAATGTCAAAATGTTTAGATTGTAGATATTTCCAATCGAAGTTATCATATTGGACAATATTCTGTCCAAATTGCCCAAGTAGAATTGTTGTTGTAAGAAAAATCAGTAAATATTTTGTGTGTTTCATAATTTGGTAATGTCTGAATCTTTCAAAAGTTCTTGTATAAAAGTTAACGAATTATGGTGTTATGTTTTTAGATAAAATTGAGATGAGTGAAATCAGCAAAATTCTTCTTTAGAGTGTTTAAGAAATCTCCGTAACTTTTATAGTTATGAAATACCCAATCTATTTTGTGTCAGACAGTCATTTTAGAATGACTTACGACCATAAAGAAAAAGTTAGAAGACAAAAATTGTTTAACTTATTCTCTGAAATTAAATCCACAGGTGGAACACTCATCATCGGTGGAGATTTTTTCGATTTTTGGTTTGATTATAATTTTGTCTCACCAAAAAGTTATTCGGATATCTTCGAAAATTTAGAATCATTACGGCATAACGGAATAGAAATCCACTATGTGGTTGGAAATCACGATTATTGGGATTTTGGTTACTTTACAAAAAAGTTTGGTGCAATAGTTCATAAAACTGATTTCGAGTTTGAAGTTGATAATAAGAAAATTTTGGTAACTCACGGTGATGGTATATTAAAGAGAGATAATGGATACCGATTTATGAAAAAAGTTATAAGAAGCAAAATCAGTATTTTTCTTTTTAAAATATTGCATCCTGATTGGGGTTGTGCTTTGGCAAATTTTGTTTCAAAAACTAGTAATGAGCAATGTCGAACTTTTGGTAATCAAGACGAAATGCTAGAAGAATTGGTGCAATTTGCCAAGGGGAAATGGGCAGAAGGATACGATACAGTTTTAATGGGCCATTATCACCAAACAGGAATATTTTCAGAAGATAATCATAAACTCATCCATTTGGGTGATTGGCTAAAGCATCTTACCCTTACAAAATTAGATGAAAATGGTTGGACTCAAGAAAGCTATGGGAAATAATTTTATGATAATAGACTATTTCTATTTCATAACATTCAATATCACTTTTTTGTAAAATCGATTAAATAATTTCATTAAATTACAGTCAAGATATTAGTATCATTTATCAACTTGTAAAGAGAGAATTAATAAATTATGAATACAAAAACACTTATTTCATCCTTTCTAACATTGATGTTTTTCTTTGGATGTGCTCCGCATCAAACAACACTTACGCTTGAAGAAGTTGAAAAACATCGTTTAACTTATTATGATAAAGGAAAAGTAAAATCCTTGTCTGTCTTGATTGATGTTTATCGAGATACTAGCCAACCTTTTGATGTTAGGATTTCAGCTTTGGAAGCAATCTCGGAAACCAAACATCCACTCGCGCTAGAAGCTATTAGAGAATCGGTTGCTACCACAAACCTCCTTGAATTAGAATTAATGACGAAAGCAGTTGATTTATTGGCAAAGTATGACTCTTCTGAGTCTGTTGAATCCTTGATTACAGGACTTAAAACTACTGAAGTGAAAATTTTAACAATTCGAGAAACTATTATCAATGCAATCGGGGAAATCGGTAGTGAAGATGAAATTATGACACTTATTGATTTGTATGAAATTAGTCGTTCTAACCACGCTCGGATGGATAAACTTCTTACTCAAACTCTTGGAACGATTGGAGATGAACGAGTTATTCCAGTATTAATAGAAATTGCGAATAATTCCGATATTGATATTGCAATTAGAAATCAGGCGATTGAGATTTTGGGTAAAAAAAATGCACCTGAAGTTGTAGATTTTTTCTTAAATGTTTTAGGTGACCCAAAATCCAATATCAATCTAAAAGATTTCGCGTATAATGCAATGGGTGATATTAGCGAAGAAAGAATGATTTTAGCATTGGTTGAATCCTATCAATCAGGAAAAAAAGAGTATTTTAAATTGTTGAATACATTGTTATTAGCAATGGACGAATTTGAACATCCAACACTAAAACCTGCACTTCTTGAAATTGCAAAGTCAAATGAATTTCCGAAATCACTACGACTAAAAGCCATAAGAAATCTGTCGAAATTTAATGATACAACAGTTTTGGATGATTTAGTTAGCATGTTAGAATATCCCGAAAATTACATTTTTTATGATGAAATTCTAACAATTGTAAATAACTTGAACGAATTCGAAGAATATAAAGATAAATTACGGATGGCGTCTTATATTGCAATTCAGAAAACTAAAACCAATAATGAGGTAAACGGACAATGAAAAAAATTACAATTTTAATATTTATAGTTGTGTTTGCAGGACTTAATTGTTTCGGAAAAAAGGATAAACCTTCACCTGAAGATTCTGTTAAAACAACCCAAAATGAGTTTATTTCACAACAAGATGATTTATTTAAGGTTGGTGATAGTTCTGCTTTATCTGGCGAAGGGTATTCTATTGATGCAAAGTTTTATCCACTTCAGAAAAAAGTAGAAGATGTGGAAGATGAAATTGCAGAATTACGAGCCAGGGTCATTGAATATGAATCTCGTTTAAGTGCTCCACAAATCAATACTGATATTTTGAAACTCATAAAAATTCCACAACTAAAACACGAAATTACTTTAACCAACGGAACGATTGTACAAGGTGCGATTATTCACGAGAACGCAGACAGGTTGATTGTTCAAACACAAATTGGACAACTAACAATCGAGAAAGGCGAAATTACAGATATACAAGAAATTGCTGTACCAGTAGCAAATGTCATTTTTGAAGGTGAAGCAATTGAAGAAATCTACTCTGACCAAAGGAAATACAAGGGTATAGTTATAAATGATGGGCAGAAAAGAGCTGATTTCGTCCGTGTGATTTACAAATTATGGGCAGAAGATACCCAGCTAGTTGGTGTTGATTCATCATTTGTAGATGGTTCTCAAATTGTTTATTCATCTGAAGTTATTTCTGATTGTGCATTACAACCAGGGGAGGTTGCAAGTTTTGAGATTATTGTCGCTATTGATGAATATGAGAATGTACAATATTTTACAAAGGACGTTAGATGGGAATATTTTGAATAAACAAATTCGTGTTATTATATAACAAAACTAAGCATATCTATTTCCTGTAAATTACTTTAATCTATTAGAACATTCTAATCCTGCCAATAATCTTTCCAAAAGTAGATTGATATATCTTAAATTTCACACTTCGATAAACTTGATTATATAGAAAATTTGGTATATGAGCAAAAGAGATAATAATATATTTACTAAACTTTGGAATCTACTGGTTTCAATGAAATTTGCGATAATTATCCTAATTGTATTGGGTGTTGTATCGCTACTATCAATGTTGATGGACGAATATCCAGACTTCTTCGGGAAATCTTCCATTTTATACACAATGTTGCAACAACATTCTCCATATTCTTCTTGGTGGTATATGGCATTGATTTGGCTATTAGTATTATCTTTGTTTCTATGCGTTATACAAAATGTAAAGCCGGTTTTCAAATCTATGTATAAACCAAACTTAAAACCTGCTGATGAAATTGAGAAAATGAAATTAAATTTATCCGTCAAAAAGAAATCTGACGATAGCTCCGTTAAAATAATTGAATTGTTGAAAAAGCAATTCTATTCTATAGATACTCAATATGATGATGTTTCTACTCAAATTTCTGCAACTAAATTAAGGTGGAGTAATTTAGGACATTTAATAACTCACATCGGATTACTTGTGATTGTAATTGGTGGAATGATATATAGCACAACTGCGAAAAAAGAATTCCAATATATGATTGCTAAAGAACATAAATCTGATTTCACAGAATTCATCGAAAAATATCCGAGTTTTTCAGCGTGGAATATTCCAACTGCAGAAAATGAATTTATTACAGTTGTTGTTGATAGTTTTCGTTTAGGTTATTACAAAGGCGGAATTGGTACAGATATTTCTGATTTCCGTTCATTTATACAAGTATTTGACCATAATGGAGACAAAATCAGAAATCACGAAGTAACTGTAAATAGTCCGTTTTTGTATAAAAATTTAAGTATCCATCAATCCGATTATAAACCACTTGAGTATATTCAAAACAATCCAAATTGGAAACAAATTCAAGAAATGCGAAAAAATATGAAAGATAGAAAGAATTGGATTACAGGTTTCAGTTTGAAAAAAAATAGTGGTAAATCCATAATTTATTTAGGAATGTTGTTTGGAGTTGTAGGTATGATGATGTCATTCTTCTTTTGGAGGAAAGATATTTTTATTGCAATTACAAAACATAAAATTCACATAGGTGGAAGAACTACTAAAAACAAAATATCATTTGAAAGAGAATTAATTACATTGAGCGAAAGGATTAGAAGTTTATGAAAAATAACAAAGTTTTTGTCATTCCTGCTATAATATTATTTATAGTTTTGGTTGTAATCGCATTTAAAGATGAGCTTATAGGGAAATCGCCAACTCATCAAATGTTACCGCAAGAGGCTGTGCCACATCAACACGCAGAACAACCACAAATGGAAATTATCCAAGAAAATGTGGAAATTTCCTTTGGAGAAAAATATCAAATTGATGATGAATGGGGCGTAGAAATTATTCAATTTGAACCTCATTGTATGTTGGTTGAACCAATTGGAAATGGGAAGATAAATTCTCAATCAGATGCAGAAATGAATCCAGCAATTAAGGTGCATTTTGAGAAAAACGGTGAGTTTAAACATTATCAAATTTGTTATAGTCAAATGCCGGGGATGCATACAGTAAAACCTGAACAAAAGTATTTTGTGGAATTCTTGGGATATCAAGGTTATAAAAAAACTACTGACGGAAAATATATCATAGAAATGGCGACTATTCAAATTGGTAAGGTGCAATAATGGAAAAATTATATCAAGACTTATTTTGGTTTATGTTTATTGCGTATCTGATTGGATTTTTCAGTTATGCCTTCTTCTTTTCATTCAAAAAAGCTATCTTCCAAAAAACTGGTTTATGGATGTTTGCAGTTGGATTGTTTCTACAAACTTTCGCTTTCGTTGTAAAATGGGGGATAGTAGGTAGTATTCGTTTCCAAAATATGTTTGAGCATTTGATGTTAATGTCTTGGGCAGGAGTTGGAATTATGATATTTGTAATCATCCGTTATAAAAGTTCGATTGTGGGAGTTATTATTTCACCAATAATTGTAATGCTGAACGCAGCTGCAGCTTTACTGGATAGCACTCCTGCAGAAAATTTGATGCCAGCGCTACAAAGTAATTGGTTGACAATTCATATTTCTATGGCGGCACTTGGTTCGGGGGCGTTTATTGTTGCAGGAGCTGTTAGTCTGTTGTATTTATTAAAAGATCACAAATATAGTTCCGAGATTGGTGAGCAAAAAAAGATGTTCTTTTCGCAAGCGATGATTTTTATGGTGTATATCCCATTGGTAATATTTTTGATTTTGAAAATTACAAATTTAACACCACATCATACTGCGTATTTAGTAATGCAGAAATTTACTTCAAGGATTGATTATGATTCTGCTAGAACAATTTTAGGGCAATTGGTTGCTATTCTCGGATTGTTAATGGTTCCGATGCTTGGAATATTTAGTTACTTTTTCAAGCAAAAATCAGATAAATCTGGTTATGGTGGAATTTTGTTCGCAATTTATATGTTATCGTTTGCTTTAGGAAGTTTGATTGTTGGTATTTTGTCGCATAATGGAATGATTCTAATTACTCCAGCACAACATCAAGGAAGTATTTGGCGTTTCTTTGAATTTTTAGGTTCGGTATATGTTCTGATTCTTGTTTTATTTCCAATTTTGTATTATTTCATTTACATAAAACTTGGTCCAAAAATTAATAAAATGGAAGGTAATCAAGATTTGTTTGATGAAATCAATTACCGAGCAGTTTCTTTGGGCTATCCGCTTTATACTGTTGGAGCATTGTTTGCAGGTGCGATTTGGGCAGAACAAGCTTGGGGCTCATTCTGGAGTTGGGACCCAAAAGAAGTTGGAGCATTGTTGGTTTGGTTTTTCTATTCTGCAGCACTCCACGCAAGATATAATCGCGATTGGCGCGGTGGTCGCCTAGCAATTTTGTCAGTTATTGGAACTGTGATGATTTTTATTACTTTCTATGGTAACTATTTTTTCGGGGGACTGCACGCCTACTCATAGATAAGTAATTTTCTTGCATAATATTTTGTGTTATTGTTGCTGTGTTTTTGCAACTCAATTAAGTTAGATTTGAAAATAAGGAGAATATCTATGCAGAAAATTATAATTATATTGTCAATTATTACATTTCTGTATTCATCTAACATTCCAACAAAAGAATGTCAAATCAAGAATCAAAATTCAAATCCAATTGAATTTCATCGAGATTTATTACCAGAACAAAATGATTATGATGTACTAAGCTATGTGCTAGATATCCAAATTGATCCAGAAACTCAACAAGTTGATGGTTCAGTAATTATAGATGTATCCATAAAAAACGAGACACATGAAATAATTCTTGACGCTAAAGACCATCTAGATATTGAAAATGTGTCAGTGTTTGTAGATGATAATCAAATATCAGTTTTATCCGAAAATCATTTTAACAATCGTATTAATTTGCTTTTTGAAAGTAATTTTTTGGAAAATGATACTCTATCAATTACAATTGAATATTCAGGCGCTACTGGTTCGGGCGTGGCGTGGGAAGGTGGCATTGTATATTCTAGTGGAGGGTTTTATTCTCTTAACTGTCCTTACGGATTATCCGATTGGGTGCCTTGCAAAGATCATCCATCTGATAAAGCAAATTATGTTGATTTAAAACTTACAGTTCCAGATGATTTGATTGTTGCTTCAAACGGTGTTCTCCAAGAGATAATCAATAATTACGATGACACAAAAACTCACCATTGGTTAGAAAATTATCCAATTGCAACTTACCTGTTTGTTGTGAATGTTTATCCGTATTTAGAAACAATAGAATATTTTCATTACGCCGAAAATGACTCGATGCCTATTATTTATTATACAACTGGCACGGTTCCATCAGGATTTCACGATGTTGAAACGGCACTTCCGATCTTCTCTGATTTGTATGGACTATATCCTTTTGTCGATGAGAAATTTGCGATTGCTAAAGTCACAAATAGTAGTTGGGCTATGGAACATCAGACTTGTGTAACCACGGCGACAACGAGCGGAATAGTGCAGGTTCACGAACTTGCTCACCAATGGTTTGGTGACAAAGTAACTTGCAGAGATTGGCAACACGGATGGCTTAATGAAGGATTTGCAACATATTCCGAGGCACTCTATGTAGAAAATACGAGTGGTGTAAATTCATATCACAACTATATGAATAGTATGGAGTTTGGATGGGGTGATTCGAGATCAGTGTTCACGATTGATACAATAGGAGTTTGGGATATATTTGACGGAATTATTTACAACAAAGGGGCGTGGGTAAACCATATGTTGCGAAAAGTGGTGGGAGATGAAATATATTTTGCTTCACTTCAGGATTATCTTGAAATTTATGCCTACCAAAATGCAGTTACAGAAGATTTACAAAGTGTATTTGAATCACACTATGGAAGCGACCTAAATTGGTTTTTCCAAGAGTGGATTTATGGTATTGGAAGTCCGGATTATGACTATGCAACATATTCTTCCGAGTTGACAGATTCTATAAAAATTACTTTGGTTTCTTATGGAAGTGAAACAACATCTTTTAATATGCCAATTCCGTTTGAAATGAGTGGTGTAGAATATTCTGTTTGGAGTGAAGATGGTGTAAATATTTACACATATTTTTCTGAAATAGAATTCCCAAACATTGATTGGGACCCAAATAATTGGGTATTGGATCACGGATTTTCGGAGCAAATTCCAGAAATCGAAGAAGCTAATAGTAATCGCGATGGCTCTGTTATGTTAATGTGGGAAGAATATTTTGATCCAACAATTGAAGGTTTTAATGTTTATCGAAAATATGATTCAGAAGGATGGACACAAATCAATACTGAGCCAATTACTGAAAACGATTATAATGACACAAATGTAATTTCAGGAACAGAATACCAATATAAAATTGTTGCAATACTTGACACGAATTTGGAGTATTTTAGTAAATTCTCAAATGAAATTTCAATGATTCCTGTGGAGTTTACATTTGATAACGGAATTTTAATTGTGGATAAGACAAAAGATAATTCTCAGAGTAATCCATTTCCAACAGATGAAGAAGTTGACGACTTTTACGATTTGTTGTTATCTAATTATCTAACCACAAATTGGGATGCAGACGATCAAGGACTGCCTGAATTATTCGAAATGGCAAAGTATTCTTCAATTGTGTGGCATAATGACGACATCAACAACAATCCGCTTGATAGTGATACATACAATCTAAAACAGTATATTGATGCGGGTGGGAATTTACTACTTTCATCTTGGAAACAATTATCGAATGAAGATGAAGCATTTTTGCAGGATTATTTACATATTGCAAATATCGAGTTTAATACTTCAGAAGATTTCTTTGGTGTTTTTGGGGATACTGGTTTCGCAAATATGGAAGTTGATTCTTCAAAAGCTCCGTCTCAATGGGATTATAAATTAAGAAATGTTAATAAATTTGTTCCGTTGAATGGTGCTGAACCAATTTATCGTTTTGATTCTGATTCCGATGATTCCGAGTGGGAGAACGAAGTCTGCGGAATTAGATCAATTGGTGAGAATAAAGTCTTCGTTCTTGGATTTCCGCTCTATTTTATGGAAACCAGTTCTGCACAGGAGTTTGTTGAAGTTGTAATGGACGATTTTGGAGAAGAACAATTGGAGAATAATTCTCAATTATCATTTGTTAATTATCAATTGCTAAATGCTTATCCAAATCCATTTAATCCCAAAACGGTTATTGGTTATAGTGTTCCAATGGTAGAAACAAACGGCCGAGTGTCTCTACAAATGTTTGATATAAATGGTAGATTGATAGAAACTTTGCTAAATGGTATAAAAGAAGCTGGATATCACGAAGTAACTTGGAATGCATCAAATTATCCAAGTGGGATTTATTTTGTAAAACTGCAATCTGAGAATTTTACACAAACACAAAAATTGTTGTTATTGAAATAAACATCAGTCAAAAGGTGAAAGCAAAAAGTAGTGTGAGTCGTTGATTTGTCCCTATTTATTTTCAGAAGTGTATGGGAATTTACTAATTGTGAACTTTTATAAAACTATCAGTCTTTCCTATAATTCTACCGATTATTGCAACTGGTGTTACATTTTGTTTTTTCAATTCTTGTATGAGTAATTGACATTTGTCTTCCGATACAGAAATTAACAATCCACCTGAAGTTTGTGCATCAGCAAGCATCAATTTTTGATGGTCTGCAAGTGCATTATCAAACTTAATGTTAGGAGAAACAAACTCAAAATTTCGTTTTGAACCACCAGGTACAATGCCCTTTTGAGCAAATTCAAATACACCTTCCAAAAATGGAATCGAACTAAACCCAATTTCTGCAGTAACCTGACTGGATTTGCACATCTCTAACAAATGTCCCAATAATCCATAACCGGTAATATCTGTACAAGCATTTACTCCAATATCTGTCATCACTTCAGAAGCTGTGTTATTGAGAGTTTTCATTACATCTTGCACAGACTCAATCATCTGTTCATCTGCAAAATTTTGTTTGATTGCAGTTGTAATAATTCCAGAACCGAGTGGTTTAGTCAAAACCAGCAAATCATCTTGTTTTGCAGAATCGTTTCTAGTCATATTTTCTTTATTAACAATTCCTGTAACAACCATTCCGTATTTTGGTTCTTTGTCCTTGATTGTATGCCCACCCAAAATTGAAATTCCAGCTTTTGATGCAATATCTTCTCCGCCAAGCAGAATATCAGATAGGACAGAAATCGGTAAATCATCACTTGGGAAACCGACAACATTTAATGCAAATAGTGGCTTTCCACCCATCGCATAAATATCGGAGAGTGCATTCACCGCCGCAATTTGTCCAAATGTAAATGGATCATCTACAATCGGAGTGAAAAAATCCACAGTTTGCAGGAGAAATTGATCATCATTCATCGGATACACAGCTGCATCTTCTGATGAATCGAATCCGATAACATTTCCAGGTGTAGTTGATTTTAATGTGCTCAAAACTTGAGCTAAGTCCGATGGACTTAATTTACATGCTCAGCCAGCACCCGAACTAAAACTCGTTAATTTTATCTTCTTTGAAGTCATATTACTCGCCTATCAATATGTAAAAGTTAAGAAAGTTATAATGTGAAATAAAATAACTAGAATCATTTGCCGAACAGAAATAATTGAAATCGTTTTGGACAGATTTTTATATACTGGAAACTTAAAGAGATTATTTTGGTCTGCAACGACTTTATACCGTAAATTCTCGTCGTATTTTTACAGAACAACTATTATTTTTGAGGGAATCAATGAATCATTTCGACATAAAATCAGCAATTAGCGGAATTAATATCAATGCAGAATGGATTGGGTTACGCGAAGTTCGTGAATCGACAACTTACAGAGTTATCCGTGATGGTAAACCACAAGCAAATTCTAAAGATACAACTCACGGAGTTATGGTTGAAGTTTTATCTAACGGTCAGTTTGGATATTATGGAACACATCAGCTTACTCGTAGCGCAATCCAAAAAGCCGCTGAAAAAGCATTGAAGCAGGCGAACATTGCATCCAAGTATTCGCTTCATCATTTTACAGACAAAGTTCGACCAATTGCAAAAGGCAAATATATTTCGTCTTACTCGCAAGATTTGAACACATATTCTGCAGGAGACTTAAACAATTTACTTCTTAAAGCTTATGATAAATTGAAATTATCCGATAAAATCGTTAGTGCGTTTAGTCTTTTCAGATTCGTTGAGTCTGAAATGAAATATGTCAGCTCAAACGGAAGCGATGTTGAACAAAAACTTCTAATTATTTCAAGCGATTTTTCTGCAACGGCTCAAGATGGTATTATCACACAAACTCGCACAGATGGCGGATTGATGGCAAACAGTCACCAAGTTGGGATGGAAACTATCAATGAAGATGAAATTCTTCAAAATGCTGAAAAAGTCAGCAAGCAAGCAATAGAGTTGCTAACTGCTGAGGAATGTCCAACAGGGAAATTGCCCATTGTACTATCACCTGATCAAATGTTAATACAAATACACGAAAGTGTAGGTCACGCGACTGAACTTGACAGAATTTTAGGCGATGAAAGAAATTATGCAGGTTGGAGTTTCGTCCGAGAAAAAGATTTTGGGAATTTGCAATACGGCTCAAAATTAATGAACATCACTTTTGACCCAACGATTGAACACCAACACGCATCGTATAATTTTGATGATGGCGGGATGAAAGCTACAAAAGAATATATCATCAAAGATGGTGTTTTACTCAGACCTCAAGGTGGGATGGAAAGTCAAGTTCGTTCTGGTATGCAGGGGGTAGCAAATTTCAGAGCGAGTTCGTGGAATCGTGCTCCGATTGACCGTATGGCGAATTTGAATCTTGAACCGGGAGAATCTTCGTTTGACGAAATTATATCATCAATAGAAAAAGGCGTGTATATGGAATCAAATCGGTCGTGGTCAATTGATGATTATCGCAACAAATTCCAGTTTGGATGTGAATATGGTAAATTAATCGAAAACGGTAAATTCACAAAAGCAGTAAAAAATCCGAATTATCGAGCAATTACTATTCCATTTTGGAATAATCTGAAAATGGTTGGGAATAAAGACACTTTCAAAATGTATGGGACTCCATATTGCGGAAAAGGTGAACCAAATCAGGCGATTCGAGTTGGACACGCATCACCGGTTTGTCTGTTTGAAGATATTGAAGTTTTTGGCGGAGTGTAGGGGAAGCAGGAGACCGAATTTCAAGTATGAATATTGTAACAACTTTGTGGTAAAAATTATTGTAAATAAGGGAAAATATGAAAAAGTTATTTAATAAAATAAGTGATGCATTACTTAATCAGATTTCAAAAGATGAGCATCTAAAAATATCATTTAGTGGAGAAAACAGCCAATTTATTAGGTTTAGTAAATCCAAAATCCGACAAACAGGATTGGTTGACGAAGTGAGCATCTCCCTCGAACTAATTCACCAAAACAAAACCTGTAGTGGTGGAATTACCGTTACCAGCGATGAAAAATCTGATATTGCTAATGTGCAACAAGAATTACAGCGACTTCGCAAGGAAGTTGTTCATCTTCCGGAAGATCCTTATATTGTTTTACCAGAAGATACAGGTTCAAGTGAGGAAGAACATAAAGGTAATTTATTACCAATTGAAGATGCTGTAAATGCTCTTACTCCAGCAATGCAAGGTGTGGATTTATCCGGTATTTGGGCATCAGGGAAAATATTTATAGGCAATGCAAATTCAGCAGGGCAGAAACATTGGTTTTCCACAGAAACATTTTCTTTAGATTATTCTCTTATCACATCAGATGAGAAAATGGTGAAAACAACCTTTGCTGGTTCTGAATGGAATCAAAAAGATTACGAAACAACAATGGCAGATTCCATCAAAAAATTGAGAATGATGGAACAACCTGCTAAGAAACTTAAACCCGGTAATTATCGGACTTATATCGCTCCAGCAGGTGTAGCAGATATTTTGGGTATGTTCTCGTGGAATGGTATCAGCGAAGCATCAATTCAACAGGGACAAAGTGCTTTCGGGAAAATGCGAAACGAAAATGCAAAACTATCTCCTTTGTTTGGATTATCTGAAGATTTCAGGAAAGGACTTGTTCCACGATTTAATGGAAACGGAGAAATTGCTCCGGAACAGTTATCACTTATCGAAAACTGCAATCTTGAAAATACATTGGTTAGCACACGAACCGCTAAAGAATATGAAAAAAAATCCAACAATGCTGGTGAAGGTGAATCACTTAGATCTCCAATAATGAAAACGGGAACTTTAGACAAAAAAGACATTTTCCAAAAATTGGACACAGGAATTTATTTAAGCAATCTGCATTATCTAAATTGGAGCGACAACATCGGCGGAAGAATTACAGGGATGACACGATACGCCTGTTTTTGGGTAGAAAATGGAGAAATAGTAGCACCAATCGAAACAATGCGATTTGATGATAGTTTGTATAATTTCTTCGGAGAAAATTTAGAAGAAGTGGATAATGTAGCAAAGTTAAATCTAGATGTTGAAACTTACGAAGGTAGAGCTTTAGGTGGAGTCGTTTGTCCTGGAATTTTGCTAAAATCGTTTTCACTTACACTGTAAGAGTTGAAAGTTTATAAAGTAGAAAGCTTATAAAGTCAAAATCGGAAAAGAGAAACCAAAGGTAGATTATTTTGGGTCTTATCGACTTTGCGAGATTCAGCTCCTTGCTATTAACTAATAAAGGAAAATTATGATTAGAAAAGATTTAACACAGTTTACAAATTTATTCAAAGGATATACAGAGTTGCGAGTTCAAGAAAATCGTAGTGATGGTATATCAATAGTTGAAGGAGATATTTGGGGAAATACCAAGTCTGCTAAAAGTGGTGTGTCAGCACGAGTATATAGCGAAGGGAATTGGGGACTTGCATCAAATCCAAATGTTTCTGACGAAGAGATTAAACGAGTAATAAAATCAGCTTCAGGAAATGCAACATTCTTGAGTTCAAAAGAAAATTTGATGATGAACGATTTACCATTTACCACTGGAAATTATGACATTGATTTTTCAACTAAAAAACAAAAATTATCTCGTAAAGAGTTAATAGAATTTCTCAAAACAATTGATGATCACATTAATAAAACTTATCCAAATCTTGATTCGCGAGCGGTAACGATGTCAGGTTTAGATATGGAGAAATTAATAATTACTTCCACCGGTTCGCATAGTTATTCTATGATTCCACGCGTGATATTTTATATCGATATGACGGTTGTAGTAAATGGAGAACCAATTAGTTTGTATGATGTTTATGGTGGATTAGGACAGTTTGAGGATTTGTTTACATCTCCAAAAGATTTGTTCCCAAAAATTGCTGAACAATATGAACATCTAATGAAAAAATCAGAAGGAGTTCACGCAGAAGCAGGTTATAAAGATGTTATCTTAGATGCAGACCTTGCAGGAATATTATCTCACGAAGCCATTGGACATACAACTGAAGGTGATTTAGTTTTGGGTGGCTCTGTTGCTGGCGATTATCTCAATCAAAAAGTAGCTTCAGAAATGGTTACTTTAATCGATTATGCCCATACTGCACACGGTAAAACTTGTCCAGTTCCACTTTATGTAGATGATGAAGGCACAACTGGTGAGGATGTGGTTATTATCGAAAACGGAATTTTAAAGAATTTTATGCACAATAAAGAAACCGCAATGAAACTCAAAATGTCTCCAACCGGGAATGCTCGAGCATTTGGATTTTATGACGAACCACTCGTTAGAATGCGAAACACAGCTATCGTTCCGGGAACTAGTAAACTTGAAGAAATGATTGCATCAATTGATGATGGATATTATTTGATTAAATCGAGTAACGGGCAGGCGGATTCTACCAGCGAATTCATGTTCGGAGTTGTGCTGGGTTACGAAATAAAAAAAGGTAAAATTAAACGAGCCATTCGCAATACCACAATTTCTGGTGTTGCTTTTGATATGCTCAAAACCATTACAATGATTTCAGATGATATGGCTTGGTCAAGTGGTGGAATGTGCGGGAAAAAGCAACAAATTCCTGTTGGTATGGGTGGCCCTGCAGTTAAATGCAAAATTAATATTGGAGGTAGATAAAATGACGAATCGAGAAATTGTAAAATATTGTATTGATGAAATTATCAAAGCTGGTGCAGATAAAGTAAGTTGCTCTCTTTCTGTGGGCTCCAAAAATGAGCTCAATGTTGATGCTGGTGAATTAAGTTTGTTTAGAACGACATTTAATAGAAATCTTTCACTAAAAGCTATCAAAGAAAATAAAAAGGGAAATATAAGTTTAAATAAATTAGACAAAGAATCTATTGACCAAGCGATAGTTGAATTGATGGATATTACTAACTCAACCAAGCCCGACACAGCAAACGACATTTCTGAATTCCAACCAGCTAAGACTTTTAATTTAGGATCAAAAGAACCAAATTTAGATTTAATGTATTCTCGACTAAAAGAATTTGTGGAATTTACCAATAACAAATATCCGAAAGTAATTTTGGAACAAGCAATTTTAGATTTTAGTTATGCTCAAACTATTTTGATGAACTCAAATGGTATTGATTTTACAATTAACAAGGGGGTGTATGGATTTGGCCCGATGTTTACTTCTAAAGATGGCAAGAATACTTCATCATTTAATTATGCGGGATTTTCATCAATAGAACTTGCTAAATCACTACACGAATATGCGAACATAGAATTATTAATGAAACAGTCAGAAGAACAAATTACAACTCAACAAATCCCTGAGAAATTTGTAGGCGATGTAATCATCACACCAGAATGTTTTGGTGATTTTGTTTCTGCATTTGAATCTATGATTAGTGATTATCCACTCATCTCCGGAACATCCATTTATAAAGATAAACTAAATGAGCAGATTGCTGACAAAAAGCTATCCATACATTGCAGACCAGTATCAAATGATATTGAAGTCGGGTATTTTGTAACTTCGGATGGATACGAAACAAAAAACAGTACAGTTATTGATAAAGGCGAACTGAAAACATTTTTGCTTGGACTATATGGTTCAAACAAAACTGGTTTAGAAAAAGCTGTAAATAGTGGTGGTGCGTTCGTAATTGATGCAGGAGACAAATCACTAGACGATTTAATTAAATCTGTGAAACAGGGAATTTTAATGGCACGATTTTCAGGTGGGAATCCGAGTGAAAATGGAGATTTCTCTGGAGTTGCTAAAAATAGTTACTACATTGAGAATGGAAAAGTGAAATTCCCGATTTCCGAAACGATGGTTTCAGGTAATATCGCAAAAATGTTTATGAACATCAAAAACATTTCTTCTGAACGAACAAATGATGGAACATCAATAATCCCGTGGATTCAGTTTAGTGGATTAACAGTTTCTGGAAAATAGAAATTGTACACTGCTAAAAACAGATTAGATATGAAAAAGGAAAACAAATGAAGAAAATAATTTTAATAATATCAATCATTTCACTATTTGGATGTGCGCATCACAAACAAGCAATTTGCAAACATAACACTCACAATAAACAAATGTTAAATTCTGAGATTGAAGTTCCTAGTGTAACACAATTTCCACAGAATACTCAAACATTTTATCTCGAAAATGGGATGGAAGTTTTGGCGATTCAGAACGATGCTTCTCCGATGGTTTGTTTGAATATGTCCGTTAGAGTTGGTTCAGCTTACGAAAATTATAGCACTTCGGGAATGTCTCATATGCTTGAGCATCTACTGTTTAATGGAACTGAACAAAGAACTCAAGATGAACTCTATGAAGAAACTGATTTCTATGGAATGTATTCAAACGCATTTACAGGAAAATTCTTCACTGATTATTTTTTGCTAATGCCATCTGAATATCTTGAAAATGGGATGGATGTCCAATCCGATATGCTGTTTAATTCGATAATCCCGGAAGAGAAATTTGAGAAAGAACGCGGCATTGTAATTGAAGAAATCCGCAAAGACAGAGACAGAAACGAATATGAAATCCAGAATTATTTTGACAGAAAGAATTTTGGTGATTCAGGTGTTGGACTGCCAACTCTTGGGACTCCAAATACGATAGAAAATCTCAACAGAGACGATGTATATGATTTTTTTAAAAACCATTATGTCCCAAACAATATGCTGTTAACAGTTATTGGTAGTTTTGATGAAACTCAATTGAAATTGATGTTAGAAAATAATTATGGCCAATATCAACCTATGCCTGTAGAATTCTATCAACCTGTTAGTTTCGCTCCATCTATGACTGTCAACCAAACGAATTTTGAAACAGACCGGATTCACGGACAAATAGTTTTTGATGCCCCTGCATTTTCAAAACAATATTCCTTAGAAACGGAGTTTTTGATAGATGTATTAACCGAAGAACTTAATACAACTCTTGGTGATTACAGCCCTTATGTTTCTTACACTAATTATCCATCTTTTGGGAAAGTGATTATTGATTTTACAGCTTCTGCCGAAGAAAATCCATCGGATATTTTAGTAAAATTTGACGATGAACTTTCATTAATCCAACAGAGATTATCAACGATAATTACTGCAGAAATGATATCACTTAAAGTGAATGAAATGATTGTAGAAGAAGCATCGTTACTCGACCAACTGCATTATTATCCTATGATGAAAGCACCGGAATTGGCAATGGGTGGCGGGGAATTTGTGTTGTCAAAACTGCAAAACATTCGCGAGTTAAATCCTTTACAAATAATTGAAGCCGGCGAAAAGTTATTAATCTCAAATCGGCATTATAACTTTGTATTCCCGAAAGGACTTACCACAAAAGACACAAAGGATACTAAGTTAGTTTATGATAAAACGGTACTGCCGTCTGGGGTGACTTTAGTAACTGCATCTGGTGGTGGTTCAGAAATGTTTGGGATGCACATTTTAATCAAGAACAGAAATGTAATCGAAGGACCTCTTTCCGGTGGAGCGGAAATCTTACATTCGTTGTTGGAATCCGGAACTGATGAATATTCAGCCGAAGAACTTCAAAAGAAATTGCAAACCATTGGTGCTAAAATAAAATTCAAGGATATGGGATTTATTCCATACGATAATTATTACAATTCACCGGAATTTGGTTATATCCGATTTGAATGTTTGGAAAAAGATGCAGAAGAAGGAATAAAATTATTGACCCATATGCTATCCAACACAATTTTGGCAGAAGAGAATATTGGTGAAGGAATTTCAAATGCAAGAATGAGATTGGGGATGCAACAAAGCACCGCAAGAGAAACTGCATCAAAAGAGTTTTGGAGGTTATTTCTTGGCAACAATCATCCCTCAATAGGGAAAGTTAGTGGCACGATGGAAGCTGTATCAATGATGAATATTGACAATTTAACATCGCTACAAAAAAGATATTTTTTACCTGAGAATTATATCATTTCGATTTCATCAGGAATTTCTCATTCTGAACTAACTAACATTTTTAACTCAATTTGGACAAAAGTTGCTGAACCAACAAAGAAATTTGATTCTGGTGTAGAACTATCAACTGACTTTAGTGAGAAAATAATTGATATGAGCAAGGAACAAGCTCAGATTAGATTGGGATATAAATTTGAAATTGAGAAAGACGATAAACCGACATTTTCGTTAATGACAGATTTACTATCGTATCGTATGATGTTTGATTTACGAGAAACTCAGGGATTGGCGTATTCGTTGGGAATGTCAGACGGTTACGAAGGTAATATTGGTTGGCTGACAGCATCAATTGGAACAGGAATCGAAAATATTGACATAGCCACTAACGGAATGAAATCGTATTTTAATCCGGATAAATTATTGGATATTTCACAAAACGAAATCGAAAAAACTATTAACTCGAGTAAAGGTCATTATATGATGAGAAATCTCACTCGGATTGGTCAAGCATTTTATATGGGATATTTTGAGTTTTATTCTGACGATTATCAAAAAGCACTTAACCGCTTTGAAAAATATGAAAAGATTACAGTTGAAGATATCCAAAAAGTAGCTGAGAAATATCTACAATTTCCAGAAAATCACACCCTAGTGATTGTCAAATAATTGATATTTTACACAAAACGCTTTCTGCATTTGCGTGAGAGAAAAAGGAAAAATATGAATAAATTAGTTTTAGTATTGGTAGTTGGAATTCGATTTCTATTTTCAGAATCAATTATTACTCATCACGATATTTTGATGAATATTAATCCAGCATCAAATAAATTAACTGCTGAAGATACATTTGAGATTACTTCTGATGGTAATTTCGAATTTTATTTATCCGATATACTTGAAATTCATTCCTTAACTATCAATGGGAGAACACGAGAATTTGAACAAGTATTTGATAAAAATGTTGGATTGAATCTAATTGTTATCCAACGAAAAATGATGGAATCCAAAACTGCTGATATTTCTGTTAATTATTCAGGTGTGATGTTGCAGGATACAGAATCATCAACATTCAGTCGCGAAAAAATTGCGATGGAAATTGACGCAACAATTTCTGAACAAGGCGTATTTTTGTCGCCATCTGCTGGATATTATCCAATGGCAGATGAGGACTTGCTAACTTTCCATACTAAAATTTATCTTCCCAAAAAATGGAGTGCAGTTTCTGAAGGGAAATTAATCCATCAAGGTAAAACAAATTTTATGTTGGATATTACATTATCTGAGTTTGAAACACTGCACAAAGTAGATGGGATTTTTGTAACTGCAGCAGAGTGGGTCATCAGCAAAAAAGTTGTAAATGATATAGAGTTTTACACCTATTTCTTCCCTGAAGATTCATCATTGGCAATAGATTATCTGAATAAAAGTATAGAATTTGTGCAAATGTATTCTGAAATGTTATCACCTTATCCATTCTCAAAATTTGCGGTTGTGGAGAACTTTTTTCCAACTGGATATGGAATGCCATCTTATACTGTTTTGGGGCGGTCGGTTATTCATTTGCCGTTTATTGTTTATACATCACTCGGACACGAAGTTTTGCACAATTGGTGGGGTAATTCTGTGTATGTCGGAGATGGCGGTAATTGGTGCGAGGGACTAACATCATATCAAGCAGATTATTTATATAAATTGCAAAAATCAAAAAATGATGCAGAACAGTATCGCAAGAATTTGTTGAAAGATTATTCAATCTATACTACAGTTGAAAATGATTTTGCTCCAGCAGATTTTATAAGCAGAACTGATATGTCATCTCGTGCAATTGGTTACGGGAAAGTAGCTATGATTTTTCATATGATTGAAGAATATCTTGGTCAAGACAAATTTATAGAAGCTCTAAAATTAGTTATAAAAAAACATCAATGGCAGAAAACTGGTTATGACGAATTTTTCAATGCTTTCGAAGAAATAAGTGGCAATGATTTAACTAAATTGAAACAAAAGTGGATTGATGAAAAGGGAAATCCTAAATTAGAGTTAATTAAAGAAAGTGATGATTTTTATGTCAAACAAATAGGTAGTATTAAACCGATGTTTGTTGAAGTATTAACTTTTGAAAAAGAAAACACAAACTTATCGAAAATCTTTCTTGATTCTGAGTTAACTAAATTGGATTTAAATCACGAAGTTGAAAAAGTAGTAATAGACCCAAATTACCATCTTATGCGAACTTTGGATGATTCCGAAATGGATATGACTATTAGACATTTGTTAGGTGAACCTGAATTTGGATTTGTTGTTCCAGAGAAATCAGATGAATGGACAGAACTTGCGCGGTCATTTAACGGACATATCAACGAAGAAAATATATTACAATTGTTTCTTACAACAGATGAAATTCCGGAGATACCCCTAATTTATTTAGGTGTAATTCCAGCGAAATTGAAACATCTTAAATCGAATGGTTCATTGGAGATTTACAAACAATCTATGACTTCCGACGACCACAGTTTTGTTTGGGCATTTAAACAAAATAATGGTAAATCAGGGTTGTTGTTCTATTCGTCCAATCAGCGAGAACTTATTCCTTTAGCGCGTAAAATTCCACACTACGGAAAATACGGTTACCTAGTTTTCGAGAATGGTAGAAATATCACCAAAGGCAATCACGAGGTAATAGAATCTCCATTGATTTGGGGAAAGTGAAGAATGTGGGGAGTCGGTTCGAGCAAGCAAGTGCACTAATTCCTAAAGTTCGGAACTACTTTGTTGAAACAATATTACATCTTCATTCTTTTCAAAAGTAATGTATTGCTCACAACACTAACAGAAGAAAACGCCATTGCAATTCCGGCAATCATTGGATTTAGTAAATAACCATTTATAGGATACAAAATTCCCATAGCAACTGGAATTCCAACAACATTATAAATAAATGCCCAAAACAAATTTTGTTTAATTTTACTAACAACTTTTTTACTGATTTTCATTGCTCCTTTAACCAAAGAAAGGTCGGATCTCATTAATACAATATCAGCAGTTTCTATTGCTACATCTGTACCAGAACTTAAAGCAATTCCAATATTCGCCGAAGCTAGTGCCGGAGCATCATTTATTCCATCTCCCACCATTGCTACAAGATTACCATTTTTTTTAAGTTGAGTAATTTGTGTTGATTTTTCATTTGGCAGAATCTCAGATAGTATATTTTTAATTCCTATAGTTTTCCCTACATGTTCGGCAGTTTTGTGATTGTCGCCAGTAATCATCCACAAATCAACTCCATTTTTTTGGAGCTCATAAATTGTCTGTTCTGCTTCAATTCTAATTTCATCTGATAACCCAACGAGCCCAAGCCATTCATCGTTGCTTGCAATGTGGATTACTGTTTTTCCCTGATTTTTAAGTCGATCGTCCAAGTCTAAAATATCATCCGATAACTGGTTTATTGTTTCATTAATAAATGTCAAATTCCCAACAATAATTTCGCTGTTATTAATTATTCCTTTTACACCTTTTCCTAATATAGCTTTAAAAGAATTTACAGAATATTCATCAAATTCTTCACCTTTGGAAATATGGTTGACAATAGCTTTGCCTAAATGGTGTTCAGAGGGTATTTCTATTGAGTATAGTAACGAATAAAATTCTTTTTTGTCAATTGATGTTTTAATATCTGTGATTACTATCTCGCCTTTGGTTAGGGTCCCGGTTTTGTCAAAAACAACTATACCAGTTTTGCTTAAATATTGCAAAGATTCAGCGGATTTAAAATGAATACCATTTTGTGCTGATAAACCCATTCCAACCACTACAGCTGTTGGTGTAGCCAAACCTAAAGCACAAGGACAAGCAATAATCAAAACTGATACAAAAATGTTTAGAGAAAATACAAGTGGTTGCCCCAACGCTAACCACCCCACGGAACTTATAACTGCTAATAATAAAACTATTGGAACAAAAATTCCGGCTATTTTATCTGCTAAAGTTTGAATTGGTGCTTTAGATGATTGTGCTTCTTTAACTAATTTGATAATATTGGAAAATACTGTATCACTGCCTACTTTTTCAGCTACGAATATGATCATTCCGGATGTATTGATTGTTGCACCGATTACTTTATCATTCTTCTCTTTTTTCACAGGATTTGATTCCCCTGTAATTGCCGATTCATCAACAAAAGACAAACCTTCAATAACGGTTCCGTCAACTGGAATTTGTCCGCCAGGTTTGACCATTATAGTATCGCCAATCTTAATCTCCTCAACGGGGATTTCAATCCAGTCACTATTATTGTTAATCCATCCTGTTTTTGGAGCGGTTTCAAATAACTTTGAAAGTGCTTCTGTAGTTTTTCCCTTTGCTTTTGCTTCGAGAAATCGTCCCAAGGTTATAAATAATAAGATTACTCCTGCACTTTCAAAATAGAGTTTTTCAAATCCTGAAATCCCGAATTCTCCAATAAGATTAATTGAAGAAATAATAGAGTATAAATATGCGGCACTTGTTCCCAAAGCTATTAAGCTGTCCATATTGGGAACTAATCTAAGCAATGATTTGAATCCAATTACATAGTAATTCCTACCGAGAAAAACCAATACCGTTGCAAGTGGAAATTGAATAATTATTGATGTATTTTTAGAGACTATTCCTTGAAAAACCATCTCCCACATTGCAAAAAATAGTAAGGGAATTCCAAATACTGCCATTTGTAGGAACTTGGTTTTCCATTGACTAATTTCTTTTTGCTTTTTCTCAGCTGGTGGTATGTCTTTTTTATCTAAAATCAGTTGAAATCCAATATGCTCAATAGCAGATACTGCAGAATTGATAGCGTTTTTATCAGAATATTCTATTGAAACATTTTCCAATGTAAGGTTTGCGGATGCATCGATAATGCCATTTACAGAATTAAGTGTTTTCTCTACATTTGCAACACAACCTGCACAGTGCATCCCATCAATTCGAAAAGTCTTTTTTATGATTTCCATACTATTAACTCGGTAGTTAATTTATGAAACTATTTATGAAAAACTATTTTAAATAATTTACTTCAAGAGAAGTAGTTTTTGTGTCTCTGAAAATCCACCAATACTCAGAACAGCAAAATAAATTCCACTCGGCTGATTATTTGCATTCCAAACTACTGTATGATAACCAGCTTCTACTTGCTCGTTTACCAATGTTTCTACCAATTGACCAGTAATGTTGTAAATTTGTAGAGACAAACGGCCGTTTGACTCTACCGCATAGCTAATTGTTGTACTCGGATTAAATGGATTTGGGTATGCTCTCATTAACTCGTAATTCGTTATTAATAATTCGTAATCATCCTCAATTCCTGCAATTTCTCCATACTCAAACGCTCCCATATCTGGTGCTGAGCCAACATATTCATCTTCGCTCATATCAACTAAAGTATCGCCTTCAAACACAAAAAACGCTGTGCCAGCATCTATGCAGGGCGAACTTTCTTGAAGATGAAAATCTCCATTTTCTTCATCTACAAACAGCGGATCTAAATTTATATTGCCGTCTTCCCAATTAACTGTGCCGTTATCGTTTGTTACAATTCCTGCTTCGCCACCTTGAATATCAGAATATGCAATCATAATTGAATTTGGGTCAGAATATACATTAAAATAAACCTCCTGTGGTGCATCATTCCACAAAATACAATTAACCAAACTCGGGCTGGAATTGTCCCAGCAAAAAATTCCGCCACCAAAAGAAGCATAATTAGCCGTTATGGTCACATCAACCAAACTCGGACTGGAATTATTCAAATACATCCCGCCACCATTAGAAGAAGCCGAATTATTACTAATCGTCACATTCACAAAAGTAGGGCTGGAATTATTATAGCAAAAAACCCCGCCACCATATTCAGAAGCCGAATTATTACTTATCGTTACATTCGCCAAACTCGGACTGGATTCTTCGCAATAAATCCCTCCACCATATTCAGAAGCCGAATTGCCACTTATCGTCACATTCGCTAAACTCGGACTAGATTCACGGCAATAAATCCCGCCACCGGAAGAAGCCGAACCGTTTGTCAATGTCAGATGTGAAATTGTGGCAGAGGTAACATATCTACATCTCATCACTCCGGCAACACCTTCTGCATCTAAAATCACACCATCTTCAGATTCTCCTACAAGCGAAACATAGTTTATCACTTCCACAGGAAAATACTCACCGTTGGTGCTTGGACTGTAAATTCCATTCGCAAGATGAATCGTATGCGGATTGGTGCTGTCTGCAAGAATGATGCTGGTTGCATATTGAATCGTTTTAAGCGGAGTCTCTGCGGTTAATCCATCATTGCTGTTATCTCCATCCGGCGAAACATAAAGGTCTGCGTTGACTTGATCTTCTTCTGGAATAATCGAATTCAAAATATCAAATGTGAAATTATCCAAAGGTGATGCGTGATATTCAGTTGGAGTCAACACCGTGAATGTATCTACGATAACATCAATGACAGGACAATTATTTGCAAAAATATCCGCACCTGCTCCTCTGCTGTTTGATATGGTGTTGGAATAGATATTACAGCGATTCTCTGATGAAAAACTCGGACAGGAATAATTACGGCAATAAATCCCACCACCAACACCTTCAGCCGAATTACCAGAAATCGTCACATTCGCCAAACTCGGACTGGAAGAAGAGCAATAAATCCCGCCGCCATGATTATATGGATAATCTCCTTGTGCAAAACCGTTTTGTATTGAAAATCCAGTTATGAGCGTGGTTGTGTCAATATTACTGCTTGTAAAGCGTATCACACTTGCCAGAGAATCACCATCAATAATGCAATCCTCTTCACCGCTACCAATTAGTTGTATGCTGTTTGTAGCAGGCCAAGTGATGTTTTCGTAGTAAGTACCTGCAGAGACTTGCACGGTGTCGCCTTCGCTTGCTGAGTTTAAGCCGGCTTGTATTGTGCTGTAATCTGCCGGGATGTTTATTGTAGTTGCAAAAAGCAAACCGCTAACCAAACCACAGATTACACAGATTGCACTGATTAGTTTTGTTATTTTGTTATTCAACATTTTTGCTCCTTTTTAAGTTTGTCAAGTTATGGTTGGATATACAAAAATAGGTGCAGAAGTTTCTTGTGCTGAAACGGAAACGCACCAAATGGTCAATAATAATAATATAATTTTGAAACTTTTCATAATTAAATTGTGTTTTCGAGAAGTAAATTTACTTTGTTAGTTTTGTTAGTAGCAAGCAATTGTTTTAAGGTTTATAACGAAAACGCCCACCTGAAAAACATTGGCGGACAAGGCGAAGTTACGAACTTGCTTTATTTCGTCTGTTCGTTGTTTATTTTTTATTTTCTACTATTTCAACAACAACATCTTCTGTGTACTTACGAAATCTCCAGCAGTCATTCTAACGAAATATAATCCGCTTGGTTGATTTTCTGCATTCCAAACTACTGTATGATAACCAGCTTCTACTTGCGCGTTTACCAATGTTTCTACCAACTGACCAGTAATGTTGTAAATTTGTAGAGACAAACGGCCGTTTGTCTCTACCGGCACACTATAACTAATAACCGTTGTAGGATTAAACGGATTAGGGTAAGCGGTATGCAATTCAAAATTATGAATAATTATATTGGAAATATCTGTCTCTAAATTAGCATTCATTGTGCTTTCAAATAATCCAGTTCTTTTCGAATTTCCTCTATCCATTTTCCAATAAGCTCCGTCGTTTCCCAGATTTTTAATATCCACATTTGTTAAGTTGTGAGTAGTGCCAATTACAATTTCAAAATCACCATCATTGTCGGTATCAACTATCATAGGAGTGCTTTTATAGGAAAATTCTGACGGTATTGGAGTATTTTGGAATGGAGAACCATTCAGATTGAAAACATACATTTCTCCGGTATCATTACCTGACACAACCTCTGGGATATTGTCTCCATCAATGTCCGCAAAGACAGGCGATACAGTTACTTTTTCATTAAGATATTTAGGCCAACCCGGAGCATTAAATCCGTTTGTTTGCACAGCATACAGATATCCGTCATCTGAGCCGAAAAAGATTACCGGTCCGATATTTTCGATATCCACAAATCCTGCTGAAGTTTGAATATTACCATCAGTTTCAACTGAGAAACGAAGTCCTCCATCGCTGTTAATCGCATAAAAATTATCATCCATTGATCCTGCTACAATAATTTTATCATAACCAAATTCATCTTGTTCGTTTAGTTTTAACACAGATGGAGCTGTTTTAAATTGTTCTTCAGCTGTAAAAGGGAAACCATCGGCAATTATTCCATTATCGTAGAAAAGGAATATATTCCCAGCATCAGTTGTACATACGATATCTACTTTATCATTTTCATTAAAATCGGCTAATGCTAATCCATACAAAATTTTCTCATTTACAATTATTGGGAATCCCGGAACATTTGAACCATCGAGATTTATTGCGAATATACTGGAAGTTTCATTTGCAGTTGAAAATCCAGGGAATATAATTTCAAGTTCATCATCATCATCAATGTTTCCGATAGAAGCAGTAGCCATAAGATACATCTCAGTTTCAAAATCCAATTTTATTTCAGCAGTAGGAGTAAGCACAAAGAGATGTTTCGATTTTGATCCAATTATAATTTCCAGCTCTCCATCATTGTCTATATCAGCTACTGCCGGAGAACCCCAAACCTGATTCCCAGTATCAAATGGCCAGTTTATCTCTTCATTTCCGTTATAATTTAAATTATGAATTAAACCTGTATAATCAGCAAAGATAATCTCCTTTTCTCCATCATCGTCAATATCGATTACAATGGGAGAAGATTTCACTTGCTCAGAAGTGTAAAATGGGAATCCAGCTTGATGTAGAGAAATATTGACTTCAAAGTCAAATTCTTTTGTGTATTGTAGGTCATTTGTTAATACAACCAATTTAAAAGAATAACCACCAAGAGGAGTATCTGATGAAAATTCGGCAATAAAAGGAAATTCTAAATTGGTATAAGTTTCAGCAGAATCAATTTGTGCCAAAGAAATATAATCGTTAATAATTGTAACTCCGTCTTCTTGTGTTTCTAAAATCAGTTCAACATCAACTGCACTTGGCCAAGGTGGTAGGTTTTTCAAAGTAACAAAGATATTTGCAGTTTCTCCTGGATTAATCACCGCATCACCATCACCAGTTACTTCTTCACTAGCTGTTTCTGTAAGTACTAAATTTGGTGTTGATAAACTTTCTGGAATAATTCCCATTATTGCTGCTTGGCCTTCAGAAAAATTATATCCACCACCAGTTAAGTTATTGAGATAAAAATAACCATTTGCATATCCACCCCACCCCCAATTGCAGTGGAAATAATCGTTTTGATAACCATCAATATTCCAAGCGTGACCACCACCACTTTCAATATCATAACCACGATATACTGTTGGGCGACCTTCGTTAAGTTCAGTTTGCATCAGTTCTTTCCAAGAAGCATCTGAATAATTATCTTTTTCTTCAAAATGGATATCATCATCAAAGAGAAAATGATCATCCATTGCTGTCATTGCAGACGGATTTCCCCAACCTACATATGCTCCTGAGCCGTCTGGGCCATATCCCATATCAATGGCAACTCCGCAATGAAATAAAATTGTTTGAGTATCATCTGTTGCCGGTGCATTTGGAATATTTGACCAATCATAATGAGTATCACCAAAATTTGCAGATATATTGCCATAATCCCAATGATAATAATTGTGAGAACCGTAACCATAATCTGGATATGACCAATAGTGCATTACTTGAGCCATTGAAACCGCTACACATCCAACGAGTGCGCGTCCACCTGGACCACTTTGGTCTACCGGGCATTTTGCATTCCACGGATTTGGTTGGTCAAATCGAGCTTGGATTAGCGGAGAAACTGAACGAAAATTTCTATTGATTATAAAACCATTGTCAGAAATGTAATATCCCCATTGAGTTCTAATATTTTCAGTTGGTAAGATATTTTGTTGAATAGCTTCAATAATTTCAGATTTGTATTTCTCAAGTTTATTTGCAAGTTGTGTGGGAATTTTATCATTTTGTAATTGTCCTTCAAAACTATAACCGATAATTGGAGTTGCAATATCATCGGCGGATACAATTACAAATCCCGCAGGTATCATATTGAAAATGTAAAATAAATTATTCTTTCCGAATGTTTCTGTGGAAATATCAAGAATACTGATTTTGTCGATGTCAAAATCACTCCGTTCGGTAAAAAGATTCACTGCAACAGTTTTTGCTTGTTCAACATCCACTGTTTCTGCAGCTAAAAAACCAATTACTAATAACATTCCTAACAATAATTTTTTCATATAATTTCCTATTTTAATAATAATAATTTTTGTGTTTGTGTAAAATTATCCGTTTGCAGTTTTGCAAAATACACTCCACTTGGATAATTTGATGCATCCCAAACTACTGAATGATAGCCAGCTTCCTGTACGCTAACATTGCTTACTAATTCTCCAATAAATTGCCCTTGTAGATTATAAATAGTAAGTAGCACGGAGCTTGGAACAGGGAGTTGATAACTAATAACTGTTACTGGATTGAATGGATTTGGATAGTTTTGAGATAATGAAAATTCGCTTGGGCGATTACTTGAGAGGTTATCCAAAGTTGGCATTATTCTAACTGTAAATGTAAGCGTGTCAGTATAAACAACATAATCATCTTCGTTTGAAGTAAGTACAAGATCAAACGATACATTTCCGGTTGGAGTATCAGTTGAAAATTCAATGACAAATGGATCAATTTCATTCAAAGTCGCATCTCCAGGAGATACTGTTCCAAAACTTGCTTCATTGTTTATGATGGTCACAAATTCTGATTCAGATGATAAAAATCCAATAGCACCAACAGCAGTTCCCCAATCTTCATTATTGACCAATATAGTTCGTAATTCTGCTATTTCACCTGGATTAACATCGTTGTCTTGCCCAGTTACAGGGATAATGTCATTAGCAATAAACTCCAACTTTGGGAAAAGTCCAGTTTCAATAGCTTTCAAAATATCAACTCTTCCAGTTCCTAATCTCCCTTGAAGGTATGATTCAGAATTTTGGTTATAAATTACCGGATCAGCTGTTGCAACAATCATTGTTTCTAGTTGGATATTAGACCAATCAGGATATTTAGATTTTAGCAGACCAACACAACTTGCGGCAATTGGTGTTGCCATAGATGAACCATCCCAAGAAGTATAGTTATTTCCAATAATTGTACTTTGAATATTTTCTCCGGGAGATGATAAATCAATTGTCTCGTGGTAGGTTCCCCAATGGTTCCAATTATCGTTTGTTCCCAACGGAGCAACGGCAATCACATTTTCATAGCTTGATGGATAATGTGCGGTATATTCTTCTCCATAAGGCCAAGAATCTGAACCATTACCACCTGCAGCAAAAATGATTGCATTGTATGTGTCATGTGCAACATTTATATTTGCTTGTTCGTATGAGTTAAAACCACCACCACCCCAACTATTATTGATTATTGCAAATGATCCTGTGTTAAATCCAGCTTTAGCGGCATACAAAATACCAGAGAATCCATCAGTTATATAAGGTTCACCTGATTGATTTCCCCTGGATACTTTAACAGACATTATACTACAGTCAAACGCAACTGAAGCAATTCCTGTATTATTATCTGTTGATGAAGCTAAAAGTCCGGCTACATGTGTACCGTGAGCCCAAGTACTCCAATTGGATACTCCTTCTTTTGGTTGAGGATTATTATCTCCAACTCCACTCCAACCAGCAACATCCCAACCGATTAAGTCATCCACAAAAGTTGTGGGGCTATCATCCCAATCGTCGTCGTCAATTCCATTCAAATCGCCAGGATCGAGTATCCAAGTTCCATTAGAATATTCAATTGTATGGCCATCACCATCTGCATCTTCATTGAGATTTTGCCATATATTATTTCTTAGATCAGTGTGGTCCCAATCTACACCAGTATCAACTGAAGCGAGCAATACATTTTGGTTACCGGGATTGTCTCCTCCATCAATATCCCAAAAATTCCACGCATAATTAGCGTTTACTTGTTGCAAAAACCATTGCTGGCTGTATCGAGGATCGTTTGGTGTATAATATGGTTTTCTGATATATTCCTTTTCAGATGAATGTATAATTTCAAAAGAAGCAACTTCTTCCAGGATTTGAGAAAGTGATTTGGTTCTATTTTCAGGCAAATATAAACGATAAATTCTGTTTAAGTAGATATCTCCGTCGTGATCATCCTCTGTTGCAAATGGTATCCACTGCTCTAAATCAGTAGCTTTTATAGATTTAAAATAATCATTAAGTTCGCTGTTATTGACTGAAAATCCATCTTCAGTTTTTGAAATGGATAATAATTCTGAATTCTGATTCAAGCAAAATAGAATTACATTTTCCCTGACTGAGTTTGCGAAAACAACTCCAGTTAACATTACTAACCATAGAATTAATTTATTTTTCTTCAATTTTACCCTCTCTGTTCAATCAAGTAAGTTAGAATATTAACAACATGTGAAACTAAAATTATTGTGTAACTTATTGTAACAATGCCGAACAGTTTTGATTTTAGTTTTGGATGTACTTTTATTTCTTCTAAATTACTGCAAATTATGAGTAAGAAAATTAGCAGATTGAATAATAAATATGAAACTAACTTGGCAAGATAAAGAAGATTTAGGATTTGAGCTTTCTGAGAAGTATCCGGACATTAATCCATTAACAGTTAGATTTACAGATCTGCATAAAATGATTATTGAACTCAATGATTTTTCTGATGACCCTAAAAAATCAAGCGAGGGAATATTGGAGTCAATCCAAATGATTTGGTATGAGGAGTGGTCAGAAAACCAATAAGTTGTTTGGAGCCCAGCTAACCAGTTGATTGAAAATTTCTATATCAGATTTATAAAAAACAAGAGTTATTTATCCTGTTTTATTCGTAATTTTTGAACCAAAATTTTGTGTAAATATTGAAATTCTATAAATGAATATTGGAGAAAAAATGAAAATATGTGTATTAGTAAAACAGGTTCCGGATAGTGATTCGCTTATCAAAATTGCCGATGATAACCTGACAATAATAGAAGACGGCATAACATCTACAACAAACGAATGTGATACTTACGCACTCGAAGAAGCGTTGCTTCTAAAAGAAAAACACGGTGGTGAAGTGGTAGTTTGTTCAATGGGAAAAGATTCCGCTGTGCAAGTTGTTAAAGATGGACTTGCAAAAGGTGCTGACAGAGGAATTATGATAACTGACGAGAAGTTCGAAAATTTTGATGCACTTGCCACTTCAAAAGTGTTTGCATCTGTTTTGAAAGATGAGAATTTCGATTTAATTTTTACTGGTTTGCAATCAGATGATACTGGCAATGCTCAAGTTGGTGTTATTTTGGCAGAACTTCTCAATACATCACACTCATCGTTAGTTATTGGAACTGAAATGGTTGGTGATACTGTGATAAAAGTCAAACGAGAACTTGAAGGCGGTTGGGCTCAATGGACAGAGCTTGATCTTCCTGCATCATTGACAATTCAATCTGGATTAAACAAACCTCGATATGCTTCTCTTCGTGGAATTATGATGATGAAAAAGAAACCTCTACAAACTATGTCAGCTAGTGATATTGATTTAGATGATATCGCTACAAAAGCAGAAACCAAGCAGATTTATGTTCCACAAAAAACTAAGGAAACAGAATTCATTTCCGGTTCTCCTGATGAAATTGTTGAACAGTTGATGGAAAAACTCACTAACGAAATTAAAGTATTGGGGTAATATGATGAAAATATTTATATTTATTCAACAAGAAAATGGAACAGTAAATCGTGCATCATTAGAAGCACTTTCAGGAGCACAAAAAGTCGCTGAATCTACTGGTGGAAATTTATCAGCTATAACATTTAATAATGATGTAGCTCAGAGTTTAACTTCTTACAATTTATCGGAAATTTTGCTTGCAAATCAGTCTGAACTTGCGGATTATAATCCGCTAAATTATATTTCTGCACTTCAGCAAACAATTGATTCTGAGAAACCTGATATTGTGCTTTTTGCTCATACTTATGAAGCACGGGATTGGATTCCGCGTTTAGGTGCGAGACTTAATGTCCCGTTTGTTGCTGATTGTATTGGATTCAAAAATGAAGACGAGTTAATGTTTATTCGTCAGATTTATCAAGGGAAAATTAATTCTGATATTTCTGTTAGCAGTTCACCGATTTTGGCATCTTTCCAACCGGGAAGTTATCGAGTTGATGAAGTTTCCAAGGGTAATGCATCTATTCGCGAATTATCATTGGATTTATCCACCGTTGCACAAACAGTTCGACCTGGAGAGAAATTCCAAGAAGCAAAAGGTGAAGTGGATTTAAGTAGAGCTGAAATTATACTGTCTATCGGGCGAGGAGTTGGTAAAGAAGAGAATCTACCGGTGGTTAAGGAATTAGCAGAATCACTTGGAGCAGAGCTTGGTGCATCACGACCGGTGGTCGATTATGAATGGCTACCGCACGAAAGGCAAGTTGGTTCATCTGGGCAAACTGTTTCTCCAAAATTATATGTAGCAGTAGGAATCTCCGGAGCAGTCCAGCATTTGGTTGGGATGAAAGGTTCAGACAATATTATTGCAATCAATAAGGATGAAAATGCACCGATTTTTGAAGTTGCCGATATCGGAGTTATAGCGGACTTGTTTGAGATTGTTCCAAAATTGACTGAAGCAATAAAAAATCGATAATAATTCGAGACTCATAGAGAAGTTTAAGAATATCGATTAACAATTTTAGGACAGGACAAAATGAAAGTTACTAGAAACTAATACTTTTGACTTTCTAATTTAACTGAAATAGTGAGGTAAAAATGCAACATCACATACCAAATTCATTTTATATTTTTGCGATTCTATCAGGATTTTATTTTTTGTATAATCTTCGGCGATTATTCGTCATTCGTATTGGGAAAAAGGAAGAACATCGTCCTTTTAATTTCTTAAGTATTATTCGCAATGCTGTAGTTTATGGCTTTGCACAGATGCGTGTTAATTCCAAACAATTTACTTTTGCTACGGTAATGCACATCTTTTTGGGATGGGGTTGTTTTGAACTTTTGTTTGCTACATCAGTGGATATGTTTACTAAATGGGGTTTGTTTGTTGATTATCTTCCAACTATGGATACTCCTTGGTTTGCTTTCTTAAACGATTTGGGTGGATTGATGTTTACTGTAGGAATTTTAATGGCGCTTTATCGTCGTATTTTCAACAAACCAAAAGCATTGCCAAATGATAATTTATCTGGGCGAGGGATTCTATTTGCCGATGTGGGGATTTTAGTTTTTCTACTGATTATCTGTTTAACAGGATTCTTATCAGAAGCCGCTCGATTAGCAGTTGAATCTCCACAAAATGCTGGATATTCTTGGTTAGGATACCCAATATCAAAACTTGCTTCACCAGAATCGTGGGAATTTGTAAAACCTGCGTTTTGGTGGATTCACTCTATAATTTCTCTTTTAGCGATTGCACTCATTCCTCAAACCAAAATGTTTCACGCTATTGTTGTAATTTTGAATACTGCATTAACAAATACTGAAAAACGAGGGCTACTTCGTCCAATGTTCGTAAGTAAAATGATGCAAGATCCAGAAGCTGATATCGAAAATATCTCACTAGGAGTAAGCAAAGTTGAAGAGTTTTCGTGGAAACAACTTCTGGATAGTGTTTCCTGCACGGAATGTTCTAGATGTTCTACGATCTGTCCGGCTTATAATACGGATAAACCACTATCACCAATGAAAATTATCACTGATATCCGAAAAAATCTGTATGCAGCAGAAATGAACGACGGAGAAGTGAAACCTCTCATAAACGGATTAATTACAGAAAATGAACTTTGGTCGTGTACAACTTGTGGTGCGTGTATGGAAGCTTGCCCGGTGCTGATTGACCATATACCAACATTTACAGATATGCGACGATATTTGGTTTTGTCCGAAGGTAAACCACACGAACAAGCGAGCGAAAGTTTGGAGAAAACAATGCAAAGCGGTAATCCGTGGGGATTTCCGAAAAACGACAGAACTAAGTGGGCAGAAGATTCAGACATTGAACTTCCTATATTTTCGCAAAAGAAGAAAGCTGATGTACTATATTGGGTAGGTTGTGCTGGTGCGTATGACCCAAGAAATCAACAAATTGCAAAAGCAATGGTGAAAATTTTTGAGACTGCTGGAATCGATTATGCAGTTTTAGGAACTGAAGAATCTTGCACTGGAGACTCTGCTCGAAGAATGGGAGAAGAGTATCTGTTTGAAACTCTTGCTTTACAGAATATTGAAACACTCAGCAAATATGAGTTCAAAACTATTGTAACTCCTTGTCCGCATTGTTTCCATACATTCAAAAATGAGTATCCGGATTTTGGTGGTAATTATGTAGTTAAACATCATACAGAATTCATTGATGAATTGATAGAAAATGGGCAATTGAAACCAAATCAACATTTATCAGGGAAAGTAACCTACCACGATGCCTGTTATCTAGGACGCCACAACGATATTTATGATACTCCTAGAAATATCATCCAAGGAGTAATGAATGATGGCGAAATGGTTGAGATGGAGCAGAACAAAAATAACAGTTTCTGCTGTGGTGCCGGTGGTGGAAATATGTGGTATGAAATCAATGATGGTGAGCGAATTAATGTTGTAAGATTTGAAGAAGCAATGAATTCCGGTGCTGATACTGTTGCAACATCCTGCTCATTTTGTATAACTATGATGGACGATGCAATGCGTGTAAAAGGTCAGGAAGAAAAAATGAAAGTCCTCGATATTGCTGAAATTGTAGCAAACGGATTGAAATAATGGAATTCCTCGAGCTAATTTCTCCTCGTCTTTTGGGAGTTTTGATTACCGTAATTGGAGTTGTGGTACTTGTTCTTACCCTCCGTAGATGGCTGATTCGGAGACATTGATGAATTATGATTGAGCCTGCCTACAGCTTACTGCCATATCTTTCACTTTCCATCACCCCATCTTTACAGCATAAACACTAATTATTTCACTTGTTTGAAACTTGCTATTCCTCGTAGCTTTATTGGTTCATTTAATAACAATAAGGAGAAAATAAATGAAGAAAATGTTAGTAGTTTTAATAATAATGTCTTTTGGTTTTGGCCAATCATTTGATTTATCAAAACTATCTATAGGTGTAAACACTGGTTTTACAGCAGATATGTTTGGTTTATCAAGTGATTTTTATGACCAAAATAAAGGATACTTGACTGATGAAATAGCAAGTGACAGTATGGCAACTACTGTTTTTAGTCCAAATTCAGCAACTCTAGGATTTGATTTTTCATTAAATGCAACCTATGACTTTGGATGGTTTTTTGTGAGAGCTGATTATCGTACAGAAACACTCATTTCTGGTGGTGAAAATACTGTTACAAATACTGGACTTGATTATGGGGGTCTTGAGCTAATTAAAGAACAAACTACAGAAGGTTCTATTACATCTATGCCAATCTACTTGGGTGTTAATATACCAGTTACTGAAAAAGGTAAAGTGTATGCTGGACTTGGTTACGGTTACTATGTGGCTGATGCTAAACTAACGCTAGATCTTAGTGGTTCATACATTGATTATAATTCAGACTTATTTGACACATACTATGGTGCTACATTTGACAGGCAGGGTGTTTTAGAATTCAGCACAACAGGCACTGGTGTTGAGTATATTTTAGGTTTCGAAAGCAAAATTAATGACAATCTTAGTTTTAACTTCAACTATAGTTCTGGTGGTGGCGTAGAATATGGAGAATGTGAATTTGACACAGATGTAATTGGTGGAGATGGTGTTACGCCCGTAACTACAACAACTGACTATCAACTTGCAGAAGGTTTTGAAGAGCTTTCGAGTCAATTTGTATATTCGGAATATGGTGATGGTTCTAAAACTAAAGTTATGTTTCCATTGAAGACAGCTGGTTCAAAACTGATGTTTGGTATTTCCTATCATTTTTAATTTAGTACATTAATTGATTTAAGGGCAGTCTTTGACTGCCCTTTTTCTTATTATGCAATTTCTCATAAATTTCATACAATCAGCCGATCTCAACCTTTTTCATTTCATCAATCAATCGTTGTCCAATCCTGTGTTTGATTGGTTAATGCCAATATTTGACAATGCCAGAAATTGGATTATTCCACTACTAATTGTGTGGATTGTGTTGATGGTGAAAGATAAATCAAATCGTTGGAAGTTGGCTATTTTAATTCCTCTAATTATATTGCTATGTGATCAAACCGGGGGATTTATCAAATCATTTGAATTACGAGACAGACCTTGGTTTGCACTGGGAACTGAAGTTGTAAATCATTTAGGCGGTAAAGGAGGAAAGCATTATTCATTTCCGTCTAATCATGCAGCAAATATCACTGGAATTGCGATAGTGTTTTCTTACATCTATCGGAAATATAAATTGATTTTTTGGAGTTTTGCAGGAGTTATATCATTTTCGAGGGTTTATATTGGAGTGCATTATCCAGCAGATGTTTTAACCGGAATAATTTTAGGATGCATTTTTGGTTTTGGACTAACTACTATTTGGACGATGTGGATTGAAACTCGACGCAAAAATTGAACAATGGAGCTTGCCCCTCTGTTCAATTTTAATGCTTAATTAGGTAAAGTATCTTTAGGTACTTTAACTTCAAAACCTTGTCCGCCTGGCTTTACCATTTTTATTTCGCCGTATTTTTCTTCAAATTTTCTAACATTATCTTGCAAAATCATTAATAATGTTTTCGCGTGTGAAGGAGTCATAATAATCCTAGCTTTCACATTGGCTTTTGGTAATCCTGGTAAAACTTGAGCAAAATCTAGTATAAATTCTGCAGGAGAGTGTGTAATAATTGCTAAATTAGAATATTCTCCTTGAGCAGTTTCCTTGTCCAGTTCAATTTGAAGTTGATTTGGTTTTTTATTTTCTTTATCCATGTTTCATTCTCCAATCATCATTTTTTATTTTTTTCATCATTTTTTTTATTAAATTCTATCCAATCCTCTTCTACTCCGTCCCAGTCTCTAAACTCTTCTTCATCAGTAGTTTTTTCTTGGAGGTCCACATTTTCATCGTATCGTTCAATTTTTTCGGCTTTATCTTCAAATTCATCAGGATCAGTTTCATCTTTAAGTTCTTTTTCTTGCTGACCTTTTTTGATTTCATCACCGTACAGTTTTGGATCGAAAAAATCTATATTTGTTACAATTCCATGCATCATTAAGAATTCAAGAAATGCTAAATACTTTTTCTGTTTTAGATTTTTACCACATTTTGGGCATTCCAATTTCTCTGATAATTTTTCCTCATCAAGAGGGTTAGAGCAAATTGGGCAAATTAAACCTTCAAATTTCATATTTTTCTCCGAAATATTGGGCAGGAAATATACTTGAGTGGCAAAATATGGGCAAGTATTTTTAGAAAAAACTTCAGGATTTATGATATATTTTTATAAAAAAGTCTTTTTCTTCTGCAGAAAACTGACAATCCCTTCGTGATTTCACTATTTTACAAGTATCCAGAAATTTCTCTAAATCCATCTTTTGACCATCACTCCCCCAAGAAAATGATGGAATTGTTTTGTTTTGGAATCCAGATCCAAAAATATTTGCGCCAACTCCACAATAAGTTCCAGTGTTGAACGAGGTCGAAATTCCAGTTTTAGTGTAATCACCTATCATAACACCTAAAAATTGATGATCTGTTTCAATAATTTCTCTATTCAACTCAAAACGGATATTACTGTAATTATTTTTCAGGTCACTATTATTCGTATTGGCACCGAGGTTTACCCATTCTCCGATATAACTGTGTCCAAGAAATCCGTCGTGTTGTTTGTTGCTATACCCTTGGAAAATTGTATCTTCAATTTCTCCACCAATTTTACAATATGGGCCAATTGTGATATTTCGTCTTAGTTTGCATCCAGGATTCACAATCGAGTTTTTACCAATATAAACTGGTCCTTTTATCAATGCTCCAATATCAATAAATGCATTTTCGTCAATTATGATTGGTCCTTCAGTTGCATCTAAAACGACCCCTGCAGCAATTCCGCAACCTTCCGCTAGATAAATTTCTTCTTCATTAACCAAAATTACTGATGGATGTGGAATACCTTGCTTGCCAAAATATGAGTTATTAACATCTTCAATAATTTGAGATCCAGTTTGAAAAATTGCATCCCAAAGATATTCGAATAGAATTACATTAATTTGACTTGTTACTAATTTCGATTTTTCTTTTGTAATAGTAACATCATTAAAAGGAATATCATTTTCAGAATGAAAGGCAACCAATCGATTGTTATTACTAAAACTTCTTTTTTCCATTACATTTGCTAGCATTTCTTTTGTCCACAAAACAGCACCATTTAGCCAAAATCCTGATTCTACAATGTCTGGATTTACTAAGTATTTAGGAAATCTTTCTTTTGTAATATTCTTCAATTCAGGACGAACAACAAGAGTTAGAGTATCATTTTCAGATAGCAATGTTTGGAGCCGTTCTAAGTGCGTAAATATCCCACATCTAATTTCAAAAGTAGCATGTGTTAAAGTAAACGGATAAAGGTGATGATAAAAATCATCTTCAAAAACTATTATATTCATAATTCTGCCAACATTAAATTTATTTGCTGATATCCTCTCTCTAGAAAACCTGTTTTTGAGATATCTAATTGTATATTATAAAACTTGTCAGATAGTTTAGATCGAAATCCAATCTTATACTGTGATGAAATATTGCTGATTAATTTTGAAATTTCCAACTGAAAATTTGGATTTAAATCAATAACAAGATCAAAATGATTGTTTTGTTGGATTAATTTTATTTTAGAACTAATTTGTTCATCTAAATTTCCGTCTTCAATTCTGAAATATATTACATGCCCTCGAGGGAAATGAATTAGATTTTTGAATTCTTCTTTAACTAGAAAAATAAAGTTGATATGGGATAATGATGTTTCGTTGAATTTTCTTAAACTATAAGAGGCAACTCTAAATGACGCTTCATCTACGGGGAAGCAAACCAAAATGGATTTCATCTGAAAATTAAAATGTGGTAGCTCAATTCTAGAAGATAATTTTCCGATTTTGCCTCTTAAGGTTAAATACCGTATTTTTGCCCGTAATTTGAGTAGATTAAATTCCATAAATATGGATAATTTACGAATGAGGATTATACATTTGATATTAAATATCTAAATAAATTGAAAAATATTATGTTAAATACACCAAAATTTAAAAATACACCTGCAACAAAACTTAATTTATTGAAGTGGATTATGTTATTATTGTGTATTATTTTTGCACAAATTTTATATTCTAGTCCATATTTAACTCAAGAAATGAAAAGTTCTGTGAAAAAACTTCTAAACTATGAAGATATAGCTGTAACAATTGAAGATGAAGCTGAGAAAGCTGAATTTTACAATGTAGTTGCCGAAGAGATAATGTCTAAAACTAAGAAGTTAAAAACTGTTTACGCTCAAAAATTCCGTAATTATGAAATTCAGATTGAAGAATTTTGTAAAGTAAATAATTTGGAGAATATTGAGCTAGAAGTGTCTGATGATTTTCAGATTAATTATGAATATAAAATGGTTGAGCTATCCAAAGAAACTTTAAAAAAACAGTTTCATTACAAACAAGTAAAAGTTATGAAGAATCAGTTTATAAAGGGATACAAACTGTATAGAGCAATTGAAAGTAACTATAAAAAGCGAATCCAAGAATTAGATAAACAAATATTGAAATTAGCTGAAAATTCAGAGCAGATTACTCAAACACAAGAAAGTACAATTGACAATTCCGTTAGAGAACTCCCTCAGTTTTTCAATAAATATATTTGGCCATGCAATTCGGGGGAATATATTACGGGTGTTTTTGGCGAATTCCGAGAAAGGTGGTTTCACGCTGGACTAGACATTCGTACTTTTGGTAAAATCGGTTTTGAAGTTTATGCAATTGAAAATGGTTATTTAGAACGAATTCGAACAAGTTCAAAGGGATACGGGAAAGCTCTTTACATTCGTTTAGAAGATGGGAATATCGCAGTATATGTACATTTGGATTCATTTAAACCGACTTTTAATCAAATTGCTAAATTTATTCAAAATAAAGAAAATAGTTATACAATTGACCACTACTTTGAGCCATATGAATATCCGGTTAAGAAAGGAGAAATTATTGGATATACAGGCGATACAGGTGGAATCTCCGGTCCACACCTACATTTTGAAATCCGAGATGAGAGTAACCATCCACTAAATCCATTCCTGACGAATTTAAATATTATTGATACTAAATTACCAATTCCACAATCTTTAGCAATAATTCCAATAGAAAAACAAACTTTGATTGATGGGTTTCCGCAAACGAAAATAGTAGAGATTCTAAAAAATAACGACAGTAATTATCACATTTCTGATACAATTTCTGTACAAGGTGATTTTGGATTAGCAATCCAAATTAAAGATAAAATTGATAAGCAATCTTTTGATTTTGGTTTGTATGGAATGAACTTGTTTGTTGATGATGAATTGATTTATAATACTCAGTTCAATATTTTTGATTTTGAAGAAAATAGTTCGTTTTATGATCATCGTGATTATATGCTTCGTAGAGAAAACAAAGGGAAATTCTATCGTCTGTTTTCAGAGAATCCAAGTCAAATGTCATTTATTGATGAAGCATCTCGACAAATACCTAATTTAGAAAGTGGATATCATCGTTTTCTTATTGAAGCGTGGGACTTTTCACAAAACTTGGTTTCGATTTCAGGAGTGATTTCATTGTCATCTGTTCCGGATGTTTCTTTCGCTCTAACTCCCAGCGGAAAACAAATTAATGTAACTACTTATTCGGAAGAGCCAATACATACAAATATCACTCTTCTTACTCCATACGATGATAATCACACATTGAATCCAATAATCACTACAATAGAAAATGGTATTTTAACTTTTGAAAACTCAAATCATTTATATAAAGTTGTTGAGGTTATAGGAAACGCTTCTTCCGGTTTACAAAGTAAATCTCAGTATTTTTCTATTTCCTCTAATCAAGTTTTGAATCCGAAGACGACTCCAAAAATTATGCACTATCAACACGGAATTATTTTGGAATTTCACGAGCATGAATTTAGTGGTAGAAATGCTGATTTATTATTGGATAATTTTGACACTTTACGAAAATTCCCATTAGAGAGAAGTAGTAAAAATGTATTGTCATCGCAAGTATTTTCTCCTGCTGAATTATCCGAGTTTACAGAATATTCTATAAGATATCTAGGTGAACCAGACCTTGTTTACAAATCAAACCTATATAGTCAATTAACCATTCCAAATCGTTCGTTTGAATTATCGTTTGATGATGATAAAATAACAGTTTCAGGCGATGGAGATACATTTTCTGATACAACTTTGGTTTGGATAAACAAAGTATCATCACCAACATTGCCAGAAGGGAAAATGGTGTTAGGTCCATACTTTATTGGTCCGGATTTGATACCTTATTCTGATAAAATTAAAATTACATTTAATGTCCAAGGATTGGTAAGTGAATCCCAAAATGCTGGAATATTTTACTACGATACAAAAAAAGAGAAATGGTATTATATGGAAACTGAAAAACTTGATAATTTCTACTCAACAACCGCATTATCAGGTGAAATATTTGCCGTAATTTCTGAAGATACTAAACCTGAACTTATTGATTTAATTCCAGACATTGGCGGGACCTATAATAATTTATCTTCGCTGTCATTTTTTGTAAAAGATTCATTTTCTGGAATTGATGGTGAAAATAATGTTACTATAACGGTTGATGGTCAAAAGATTATACACGAATATGTTTCATACAGAAATTTGGTTAGTTATGAATTTGATGACAACCTTCCAATTGGAACTCATTTATTAACAATTGAAGCTCGCGATAATGTTGGGAATGTCAACCAAATATCAAGTACATTTTTTGTAAAATAAACAGTTAATTTCACGAAGCAATTTTAGCATATTCGTGGTCATAACAAAGAAAGAAATCTATGTTTATAGTGTCATTATATTCAATGTTCTTACTTGATTTGTATAATAGACTGTGACTAAAATTACTTGTTGTTTAGATTATAAAAGGAGTTGATTATGTGTGATGATAAGCGTGATGAAAATAAATGTTGTAAAACAAAAAATATTGAATGTACTGGGAGTCTGTGGGCTATTGGTTGGCTCTTTACCATAGGATTTGCTAAGATAACTGGTTGGAAATTATTATTTTCACTTATTCTATGGCCGTATTATTTAGGATCTGTGCTTAGTAAATAGAAATTAATTCAAAGAAACCCTCTGTATTAAACACTGCGGAATTGAATTTAATATTGACGCTAAATATTGCGTCAATTGCGGGTTTGAGCAAAATTCTGCTCGAAATAATTATTATAGTGATGTTGCCAGGACAGTTGATGGTCAAACGATTATACACGAATATGTTTCATACCGAAATTTGGTTAGTTATGAATTTGATGACAACCTTCCAATTGGAACTCATTTATTAACAATTGAAGCTCGCGATAATGTTGGGAATGTAAACCAGATATCAAGTACATATTTTGTAAAATAAACAGTTAATTTCACGAAGAAATTTTAGCATATTCGTGGTTATAACAAAGAAAGAAATCTATGTTTATTCCATATAAAGATGACAATCCTCGAATTTTAGTTCCTTATGTAACTTGGACAATTTTAGGAATCAATATTTTAGTATTCTTGTATCAAATTCTGTTAACACAAGAATCCTATTTTACATTTTTGATAAACTATTCTGCAATTCCAAATAATATAGTAGGCGATGGTAGTTTGGCTCTTAAAAATTGGGGATACTCAACTTGGGTTCATCCATACATTACAACTGTATCTTCACTATTTTTACACGGTAGTTTTATGCATTTACTGGGGAATATGGTATTTTTATATATTTTTGCCGATAATGTTGAAAGTATCCTTGGACATAAAAAATTCATCTTATACTATTTACTTTGTGGTGTAATCGCCACATTAACACAAGTTTGGATTTCGGGAGATTCTGTTGTTCCAATTGTAGGGGCATCTGGTGCAATATCTGGGATAATGGCAGGATATATGTTAAAATATCCGTCTGCGAAAGTTCACACATTAATATTTATTTTTCCGGTAATTTTACCGGCGGTAGTTGTCGTAGGATTTTGGTTTGCCACTCAGATAATAAATGGCATTGGAGATTTATATAGCACCGGCGATGGCGGAGTTGCGTGGTTTTCACATATTGGAGGATTTGTTGCAGGTGGACTGCTTATGTTAGTAATTTCTAGAGGTAAATTTTATTGGTTAAAAAGATGAAACCCGAAAAATTAATACAATCAGCACTAAAGGCACAGAATAAATCGGTGTCTCCTTTTAGTAAATATCCTGTTGGTGTAGCGTTATTGACTGAAAACGGAGATATCATTCACGGATGCAATATCGAGTCGAAAGCATATCCAACAACTTTATGTGCAGAAAGAGTGGCAATATTCTCTGCAATTGCACAAGGATATAATAAGTTTAAAGCAATGGCGATAGTAACTAAAGACGGAGGAATGCCCTGTGGTGCGTGTCGTCAAATTATCAGTGAATTTGCTGGAAATATTCCACTATATGTTGGAAACTCTCAAACAAATTACAAAACTACAACTATTGATGAATTGCTCCCTTATCCGTTTTAGTTAAATGAATTTCGTCGGAATTAAAGCGATGTTTTGTAGTGCAATTGCATCGTGGTTAACAGCTACAATTGCAGGGATTTCATTATAGAATATTTCTCTCATATTTTAAAATCAATAGTGCTAATTATCTTAAATTATTATAACTAAATTTTGAAAGGATTTATGAAAATGAAAATGATTTTGGTTGGACCTCCGGGTGTAGGCAAAGGAACACAAGCTAAATATTTAGTTGAAAAATACTCAATTCCACAGATTTCTACTGGAGATATGTTGAGAGCAAATATCCGTAAAAATACACAAATGGGAATTGAAGCACAAAAATTTATGAATGCAGGTAAACTTGTTCCTGATGATGTTATTCTTGGGATGATGAAAAATCGTTTGCAAGAAGATGATTGCAAAAATGGATATATTCTTGATGGATTTCCTCGCACCATCCCACAAGCAAGAGGATTAGATAAACTTCTCACAGAGATGAATGAAAATTTGGATGTGGTATTAGTAATTACCGTAGCAAATGAAGAAGTAATAAAACGATTATCTTCTCGTCGTTCTTGTAAGAATTGCGGAGCAGTTTACAATCTGATGTTTGATCCTCCCAAAACCGAAGGAATCTGCAATCAGTGCAACGGAGAGTTATATCAAAGAGATGATGACAAGCCAGAAACAATTACCAAAAGATTGGAGATTTACAGCCGACAAACAGAACCACTTGTGGACTTTTACACTAAACAAAATTTAGTAAAATCTGTAATTGGACTAGGAACAATTCAAGAGGTCAAAAACAACATTTCTTCTATATTAAATTAGGATTTATTGTGAAAATATCTAACAACAAAAATTTATTGGAGTTCACCAAAACTTATTTGGTTGGTCACATGCAATATTCCGACGGACAAGATTGGCGAGAATATGTAGAAGAAGAACTGGAAAAACTGAACATCACAGTATTTAATCCATACAAAAAACCATTTGTGAAAGATGTGAAAGAAGACGAGGAAGCTCGTCGCAAAATGCTTTCAGATATGGATAACGGACTTTTTTCTGATGTTGCTAATAGAATGAAAATAGTTAGAAGTTATGATTTGAATTTGGTTGACCGGTCAGATTTTATAATTGCCCATTTACTTCCAGATGTTGCCAGCTGGGGAAGTGCTGAAGAAATTGTAACCGCAGTTAGAATGAAAAAACCAATTTTTGTCAGTATGGAAGGAGGAAAGAAAAAAACTCCACTTTGGCTACTCGGAATGTTTCCCCATCATTTTATTTACGAATCGATAGAAGATGTTATGGTTATGATTAAAAAGATAAATTCCGGTGAGCAAATAATTGACAGCGACCGTTGGAGATTACTTAGAAAAGAGTTAAGGTGATGTTTAAACTAGGAATAACAGGTGGAATTGGTTCTGGAAAGACCACAGCTTCACAGTTTTTTGCTGATAAAGGGGCAGTAATTTTCAATGCAGATGATGAATCTAAAAATCATCTCCGACATTCGATTGCATTGCAACATAAAATAATCAATGCGTTTGGTTCTGCTGTGGTTGGCGATAATCATAAATTGAATTTCAAATCACTGGCAGAAGTAGCATTTTCCAACAAAATTGACCAACAAATTCTTAATGGGATTATGTGGCCGGAAGTTTTTGTGTTGATTGACAAAGCAATGAAAAAAGCTGAAAAAGAAAAAGTCAAGGTATTCGTTGTAGAAGCCGCACTTTTGATTGAAGCAGATTTACAGAATCTATTTGATAAAACCATCTTAATTACTGCTAATAAAAACCACAGAATTGAGAGGGTAACCAGTCGCGGAGATATTTCCCCAAATCAAGTTTTGAAGAGAATGGATCTACAAATTTCTGAAGAAGAAAAACGAAAACTGATTGATGAAACTATCGAGAATAATGGGACTATTGATGAACTTAAAAATGAGTTAGAAGAATTTTATAGCAGATTCATCTGAATAAATATTATCTTAATTTAATAACAGCTATCTGCTTCTCCGCGCCTTTGGTTTATCTAAAATTTCTTTAAGAATTATAGCTGTTCTGACATCATCATTTTTCTTTAATAATTTTCTATATGAATTTACTTTTATTTTCGGTTTGTATTCATCCAAATCCTGTTCTTTAGATTGAGGATTATCTAAATCATCTTCAGAAGAAATTGGTTGTTGTGCAACCCCTACTTTTGGGATTTCATTTCGTATAATTTCTTCCTTTACAATTTCAGCGGTTTTCCCAAATGATTCTGATACGGGTAAATTCTCACGAATAGTTTTGAATAAATCAAATGGGTCGGATTCTGCTGGGGGAGATGATTCCGCGTCCCCGGTTTTTTGCAGTTTCTTTTTCTTCTTGCCCAAAAACATTGAAACCAACCACCATATTAGTAGGATTATACCCCAATTACTCATTTCAGCAAAATAGACCACTAGCATACCTTACTAAAAACCGTTCCACCTGCTCCTGTAAAGTAGCGAGCACGGACAGGTAAAACGGTTTCGATAATTTCTGCTGGATCCGTAACCCACGACCTAAGCCGTGGGTTAACAGAAAAATAATAGATTATTAACCATCTTAATGGTTTATATTTAGAGACCATTATCTATTCGTTGGTTTTTTCTTCAGAATCTTGTCCAGCAATTGAATCTCTCATCTTGGTATCGGATTTGACATTTTGCATATTGTAATAATCCATAATACCCAAATTCCCTTCGCGGAATGCTTGAGCCATCGCTTTTGGAACTTCAGCTTCAGCTTCAACAACTTTTGCTTGCATTTCTTGGACTTTTGCTTGCATTTCCTGCTCTGCTGCAACAGCCATTGCTCTACGACTTTCAGCTTTTGCTTGAGCTACTTTTTTGTCGGCTTCGGCTTGGTCGGCTTCAAGATGCGCACCTACATTATTTCCTACATCAACATCTGCAATATCAATTGACAAAATTGAGTATGCTGTTCCTGAATCTAATCCTTTTGATAATACTGCTCTCGATATATCATCAGGATTTTCTAACACAGATTTATAAGATTTAGCAGAACCAATCGCACTCACAATTCCCTCCCCAACTCGTGCAATCACGGTGTCGTCCGTTGCTCCACCTACAAGTTGGTCAATATTTGTCCGAACAGTTACACGAGCTTTTGAGTGAAGCTGAATTCCATCTTTTGATACTGCAGAAACTTTACCTTCTTTAGGACAGTTAATCACTTTTGGATAAACGCTTGTTTGCACCGCTTCTTTCACATCTCGTCCTGCTAAATCAATCGCAGCTGCAGTTTGGAATGTCAGTTCAATATTTGCTTTGTCAGCAGCAATTAGTGCATCCACAACATTGATTATGTTACCACCTGCTAAAAAGTGTGTTTCTAAATCTTCTGATGTTATATAATCCAAACCTGCACGATGCAAATTGATAACTCCGTCAGAAATCAACTTTGGTGGGATTTTTCTGATTCGCATTACTACCAATTTGATCATCCCTACTTTTCCCCAACCAATTGATACTCCGGTTTGTATCCACAACCCGAGTGGTACAAGGTAGAAGAAGACAATTACTACTAAAAATATAATTGGTCCCACTATTAAAATTCCATCCATTTTACTTACCTTTCTTTTATTTATGTTTTTTTAACTGTTAATTGATTCTCGTCAATCCCTAAAACCACTATTGAAGATTCTTTTTCAATATAATCTCCGAGGCTCATTGCTTGATAAATTTCGTTTTCTATAATGACAATACCTGTTGGGCGAAGGTCAGTTTTTGCAACGCCTGTATTTCCGATAAGTTTTTCATAACCTTTAGAAATAGAGTATCCAGCATCTTTTTTCTGTGATGTTATCGGAATAATCTTTTGATATAATTTGGATTTTGTTAATGCTTTAAACAACATAATTCCAGCAAAAAACGCGACAACAACTCCGAAAGAAAGTCCGTAATAAGCATTTTTCAGATCATTTGGAGTAGGATAATCTCCCACCAACATTTTGAACAAACTCCATATAACCAATGCACCCCCTACAATTCCGGCGATACCGAATCCGGGTATAACAAAAATTTCCAACAGAATCAAAATGATGCCAGTTATTAGTAGTAGCATTTCAAATACATCTGCCAAACCTACTAACAAATGTGAGCCAAAAAATAATGCCAAACATAGTAACCCGAATGCTCCGGGAAATCCGAACCCTGGTGATTTAACTTCGAATAATAATCCGAGTAATCCGAGTGTCATCAATAACGGTGCAACTGTTGGATTGGTTAGAAATCGAACTAAATTTTCTGACCACGATGCAGCGATTTCAACAATTTTTGCATTTGTAAGTTCGAGGTGAGTTAATATTTCCTGAATAGTTTCCAATTCTTGATTTGCAACACCTAGAAGTAAAGCATATTTTGTAGAAAGTGTAATGAGTTTACCTTCTTTAAATCCCTCAATATTTTCTGCAAAAATAGTGTCGGCATCCGTGGAAATATAAAATGGGATTTCGATTTCTTCGTCCACCATTCCTATTGCAATATCGCGAGAACGACCGTTTGCCTCTGCTGTTGATGCCATTTCCTCTCTCATATATGAAATCACTTTTTCGGATGCTTTTTTGCCCTCAATGTCAACAGCAGTTGCAGCACCAATTGTTGCTCCGCTTGTCATAAATATTGAATCACATGAAAGCGAAATCAACGCTCCTGCAGAAATTGCTCTACGATTAATAAAGGCAATAGTTGGGATTTTACAATCCAAAATAGCATCTTTTATTTGTGTTGCAGCATCTACACGCCCACCAAATGTATCAATATCAAAAATGATTGCAGTAGCATTTTGGTTTTCGGCTTCATCAATTGCTCTTTCGATGTAATATGGAAGTCCCATATCAATTGTGCCTTCGATTGGAACACGAACAACAATTGGACCTTGTGAAAATAATGATGTGAACAACAACAACAAATATAGAATTGTAGATAACTTCATATCACAATTTACATTTAGTTACTAACAACGGACAATAATTTAGTGAGGAATATTTTAGTAGGCAATCTAACCTTGCTAGAGTTTTGAAACCTTGCAAGGATAATATAATTGACAGTAGATACTTTAGTTCTCACAAAATACAAAAGTTGAATTTATGTTATATTTCTACTTAGCTATAATTGTTGTGTTTTTTTAATTCGTAACTGATAATTCTATTCGGTGTTCAGTATCCTTTACATTTCTTCCTTATAAAATCGTGTTGTTGGATATGCAAAATCTATTTCTTTTTGATTAGAAAATTGTTTAAGAACTTCTTCCCAAATATCTTGCTCGCTATCTCGGCGTTTCCTTGGATTACATAAATACCTAATAGTCAGCAACACTCCACTATCTTCCACTTTAGTATAAACTGTAGGGGCAAAATTGGGTTGATGGATGAGGAACTTTTTCGTTGTTAATTTTAGTCTTTTGGATGCCGCTTTACTTAAATGCTCAGCGTGTTTTTTTGAAATTTCAGAAAGAATATCTTTAGCTTTTTCCCAATTACTCTCAAAGGTGATTAGCACGGGAATCTCGTTCCAAATATACTTAAATCCTTTACCATAATTTGCTAAAGTTTCTGTGAATACTTTCCCATTTGGTATATGAATTATGCGACCGGTATTTTGGTCAGCATTAACCCAATTCCCGATTTCCATAATAGTAAATTTGAATATATTCACATCGATAACATCACCTGCGTGTTTCCCAACTTGAATTCTATCCCCAACTTCCAACGGACTTCGCCACAAAATAAAAAGCCACCCGGTAATATTTGTTAATGGATCTTTTAATGCAATTGCAATACCAGCTGATAACAATCCCAAATAAGTTGCTAATGATTGAATTCCTTTAAACCATATTCGTCCTATAATAATCATCACAATTATAGCACCGATATATCCTGTTGTCTTTTGCCAATTATACCGAATTTTAGGGTCATCGGTGGATTTCATCACAAATTTTAAGATTATTTTTCGACCAATGAAATAAACGAAAACAGCCAATACGGATGCAATAATTTTGACTTGGATAGATGAATAAGTGAAAAACTTTGTAAACCAGTGGAAATAACTGTCCATTTTAATATTTTCTACTTTAAATTAATGAAAAACGCACCAATATTGCGCAAGAATATAACTCAAACTTTTAGTTATTTTAAAATCGATTCGGAAATTATGTAAAAAATTCATAAATAATAGTTAATTTTAACCAAAGAATTGATTTAGTTTCATTAACAAAACCACTTAATTATAGAGGATATTATGAAAAATTCAACGATAACTTTTGTCTTAATGGTCTTTATCTCACTACTGTCTGCCGGAAAGATTGCAGTTGTTACAAAAACTTATGGTGATGTTTTTCTATTGAAAATTACTGACAAAGAATTTTCAAAGGGAATTCCAGTTGGAACCATCTTAGAAGAAAATGACAAGATAAAAACAGAGAACGGTTATCTAATTCTTGTATTGCTTGATGATAAGACTCAAATTAAACTTAGACCTAATACAGAATTAAGTTTGAAAGGTGATCCAGATTCAAAGCTTTATCAATATCGTATGAATCTTGATTTTGGCACAGTTTTTACTAGCTATGAAAAAGCCGGTAATGGAAGTTTTAGAATTGCTACTCCAACTTCGGTTGCATCTGTTAAAGGTACAGAATTTTGGGTTGAGTCTAAACCATTAGGCGTTGATAGAATCTGCGTGATAACCGGAGCTGTAGATGTGTTAAACAATTCAACAGGCGAAATCGCCACAGCAAATTCAGGTGAGACTGTCAAATGTTCAAATTCGGGTGAATTATTGTTGGTCCCCTCAGCAGAAACTCCATTAGATCCTGAAGAAGAGTTTGGAGCAAATGAGCCTATCGATGAAAACAAACAAATAAAGGAAGAACTAGAAGAATTGGTCGAGAATAATATATCTGATGAACCTGATGAGATTCTTACAAAAGAATCTCAAACATTACTTGAAACAGAACCTATTATTACTGAACAATCCACTCCTGTATTCGAATTAGAAGAATTGACTGAAGCCAACATACAACCTATAACTGAAGAAGATGCACTTACCCAAGAACAACCAGAAACATCTGAACAACCAAAAGAAGAAAAGTCAGAGCCATTATTTGGTGAGAATCTTGATATGAAAGCTGGTTTTGGTGCTGTTACAATTGATGGGGATCTCTACAACCAAATTGCACTTCGTCCTGATATTTCTTTTGGGAAACTCGGTATTGGATTGGACATAGTTTTATATTTGGATCAAGATGGGAATCTCAGAGACGAAGACTGGAACGAATTTTCGGATATTTTCGATAAAATCATGTATGTTCGGTGGGGTCAACAAGGAGATCCATTTTTTGTAAGAGCTGGAACAATTGAAAAAGCAACTCTCGGTTATGGTTTGATTATGAACAATTACTCTAATAGCATCGAATATCCAGATGTTAAGAAACTGGGATTGCATACAGGATTTACTTCAAATGAGGTTGGTGTTGAGCTAATGATATCAGATTTGAAATGGCATTCCGGTTTGATAGGTTTAAGAGGAACCTATAACATTGGGCAATTGAAGTTCGGCACATCATGGATTTCTGATTTTAATCCGTATTTGGGATTAACAGACAAAGATGGAGATGGATATCCGGATATTGTTGATGACTTCCCAAATATTGATGAATGGTATAATGATACAGATGGAGATGGCATCCCTGATGAACACTTTGACGAAGATGTGGTTATACCAGAAAGTGGTTGGGATATTGATGCTGATGGAGATAATATTTTAGATGCTGATGAAGATGATGTTGATATATTATTAAATCCAATTCCTTTCAATGTAAACAAAAATCGTCATTCACTTAATTCACTAAGTTTTGATATTGGATATCCAATTTTCAGCAATGATTGGGTAAATTTAACTGCATATTCTGAAGTCGGGACATATTTTGGTGAAAAATATGATTTCTACAATATAGATAAACAACTCGACAATCTTTCCTACGGTTGGGGTATGGTTATGCCGGGATTGAAAGCTAAATTCCTAAAATTGTTTGATATTAATATAGAATACAGACGCTCCGCAGGTCATTTTGTTTATGGACTCTTTAATCATAATTATGATGTCGAAAGAGTATCATTTATTGATCTTACAGAAGAAACCGATACAATTGGACTTCATCCAATTACAAAATATGAGCAACTTTATCGCGACACAAAAATGAGCGGAGTTTTTGGTAGTATATCTTCAAACATTTTTAATATTGCTAGTTTGTCATTCGGGTATCAAGATATGAGATCTTCCGATAGCGAAACAGTTAAAGGTATTGAAGGAAATCTAAGTATTTATCCGAGTTTTATTCCAAAATTGAAAAGTGCAAGCGCATATATCAATCGAATGAATGTGGATGATCCTTGGGAAATCAAAAGTGAAGGGACTTTAATTGGCTACAATGTTTCAGTTGATATTGGAGGTGGAACAATTATGAGCTGGATTTTCCAACAATCTTATCGTGATATAAATGGTGATGGAAAAATTAGTGGTGAAGATGAAACTATTACATCAACTTCTATTGAAACGACAATTGAATTTTAAGATCCACGATTGAATTTGACAATATTATAAATTTGTTAAAGTTGATTAACAAAAATCTACATCTCCAATTGAATACAAATCTGAAAAGGATCGATTAAAACTAGCTAAAAAGCAGTTAAAACTCCATAAGAAAAAAGTAAATAAATACTAAATTTCAACTAAATAGAATTTCCTTCTTTAAGAAATCATAAAATTCAAGTAAACTTACACCTATATTTATGTAATAATTTTATGAGATTTGAATAAAACTGACAGGAGTAAAATGTCAAACAGAGAATTAGCAAAAATCTACAATCCATCTGAAGTTGAAGATAAGTGGTATTCTACTTGGGAAAAATCTTCTGCATTTGAGCCAGATATGACTTCGGATGCTGAAACATTTACAATAATGATTCCACCACCAAATGTAACTGGAATCCTTACTATGGGGCATGTGCTAAACAATACAATTCAAGATGTTTTGGTTAGACGAGCAAGGATGCTTGGCAAAAATACATTGTGGCTTCCAGGGACTGACCATGCTTCCATTGCTACTGAAGCAAAAGTCACCAAAATGCTGAAAGAGAAAAAAATCAGTAAACGGGAAATTGGAAGAGATGAATTTCTAAAACACGCGTGGGAGTGGAAAAATCAATACGGTGGAATTATCATTAAACAGCTTAAAAAATTAGGTTGTTCTTGCGAATGGAATCGAGAAAAATTCACGATGGACGAAAAATACAGTCGTGCAGTTCTCGAAACATTTGTCAAACTATACAATGATGGTTTAATCTACCGTGGTGAGCGGATTATCAACTGGGACCCAGTTGGACTTACAGCCGTTTCCGATGAAGAAGTTATATATCAAGAATCTCAAGGAAATCTATGGTATTTCAAATATCCAATCAAAGATTCAGATGAATTTCTAACAGTTGCGACTACAAGACCGGAAACAATGCTTGGTGATACTGGCGTAGCAATCAATCCTGATGATGAGCGATATCAACATCTTGTGGGGAAATCTGTAATTTTACCAATAACTAACAGAGAAATCCCAATTTTTGCAGATAGTTATGTTGATAAAGAATTTGGAACCGGTTGTGTAAAAGTAACACCAGCACACGACCCTAACGATTTTGAAATGGGTGAACGAAATAATCTTGACATAATCAACATTATGCACCCTAATGCAACTCTTAACGATAATGCCCCAAAAAAATATCGCGGAATGGATAGATATGAAGCAAGGAAAACAATAATAGAAGACCTTGATTCACTCGGCCTATTAGAGAAAATTGAAGACTACACCAATAATGTTGGTCATTCAGAGCGAACTAATGCAGTAGTTGAACCGTATTTGTCTAAACAATGGTTTGTTAAAATGAAACCACTAGCTGATGTTGCATTAAAAGTTGTAGCTGATGGACAAATAAAATTTCATCCTGAAAGATGGACAAAAACTTATAATCACTGGTTGGAAAATATCCGTGATTGGTGTATTTCTCGTCAACTTTGGTGGGGGCATCGAATACCGGTTTGGTATAAAGGTGATGAAATCTACTGTGGCATTGAGCCACCCAAAGATGATGGTTGGGAGCAAGATTCTGATGTTTTGGATACTTGGTTTAGTTCGTGGTTATGGCCGTTTGCTACACTCGATTGGCCGGAAGACACAGAAGATTTGCGAAAGTTCTATCCATCTAACGATTTGGTAACAGGTCCAGATATCATATTTTTCTGGGTAGCACGAATGATTATGGCTGGAATGTATTTCAAAAAAGATATTCCGTTTCACAATGTGTATTTCACAGGAATCATCCGAGATAGCCAAGGTCTGAAAATGAGTAAATCTCTCGGAAATTCTCCAGACCCATTAGACTTAATTGAAAAATACGGAGCAGATGCTATTCGTGTTGGACTGATGCTAATTGCACCTCAAGGAATTGATATATTATTTACTGAAGATAAAATTGAGCAAGGACGCAATTTTATGAATAAATTGTGGAATTCCGCTAGATTTGTTTTAATGAATTTGGACGATAAACTTCCACCATCACTTGCTGAAATTGATAAATCCAAACTCGACCAAACTGACAAGTGGATTCTGTCTAAGCTGAATCGTACTATAGAAAATGTTGAAATAGCTTATTCACGGTATAGAATTAATGAAGCTATTAAGTTAGTTTATGATTTCACTTGGGGAGATTTCTGCGATTGGTATATTGAATTTGCAAAATCACGGTTTTATGGGAATAATCCTGATGATAAAATTGTAGCACAATCCGTTTCGGTATTTGTGTTGAAAACCATTTTGGAATTATTGCATCCATTTACTCCGTTTATTACCGAAGAGATTTGGTCATTTTTCAAGATGGATGATGAATCGATGATGATTTCTACAAATTGGCCAAAACCTGATTCTCAGTTTATCAATGATGCGGTAGAAGATGAACTTCAAACGGTTATGGATGTAGTTTCTGCAATTCGGAATGTTCGGACTAATCTGAATGTATCTCCCGGTAAAAAGGCATCGCTGTTTGTCCGTGGAGATGGTAAGTTAACTACAATTCTAAAAAATCATAACGATTATTTAGATAGACTTGCTAAAGTTGAACGGTTAACTGTTGGAGAAAAACTAGAAAAACCGGAGCATTCTGCTACGGCAGTTGTTCGCAAAATGGAATTGTTTATCCCGCTTGAGGGATTGATTGATTTTGACAAAGAAATTGAGAGATTACAAAAACAAATTGAAGATACCGAAGGTCGGCTAAATGCGGTAAACAGAAAACTTGGTAATGAGAATTTTGTATCACGAGCACCGGATAATGTTGTAGAAAACGAACGACGTAAACAATCCAATTACCAAGAAAATCTCAAAAAATTACAAGAAAATCTCAAATCGCTTATGTAATGCTATGTTTATGTCAAGTTTGAATAAAGAGTGGGGGAATATTTCACATTACTTTGGTTACTCATAATAGTCGAGTCAGCGAACGAATGAAACAGAATAATATAAAATCGTGTCAACAGTTCTACAACAGAAACGAAAAACTGGTTTCAAATTAAATGGATACTCCGCAATCATTTTATCAAACCAATCTTGAGACGGATATTACTTATCTGAAAGGTGTTGGTCCGAAGCGAGCTGAAGCCCTTCAAAAATCTGGGATTGAAACAATTGCCGACCTTTTACACCATTATCCACGACGATATTTAGACAGAACTACTATAAAATCAATTGCAGAATTACGCGTGGGAGACGAAGCGGTCATTATTGGAAAAGTATCTGCATTTGGCTATCGGAAAACACGAAAACGAAATTTCTTTCAGATGGTTTTGTCTGATTCAACAGGTAATCTTCAATGTGTTTGGTTTAACGGAATTTCGTGGATTTCCGATAAATTTACCGTTGGTGATCATATAGCAGTTTTCGGGAAAGTGGAATTTTTTAACGGATTTCAAATAATCCACCCAGATTTTGATATGTTAGATAAAGATGAAGACCCAGTAAATACTGGAAGAATTTTACCTCTTTATCCGGGTGGTGCTGACCTTAAATCTGTTGGACTGGATAGCCGAGCGTTTCGTAAACTCATCAAAACTGCATTTGAGAAAATTGGTAAAATACCAGACTATTTTAGTGACATAGTCGTTAAAGAAAACGCACTTCTTGAATTAGAAAAAGCACTGCGTCAAATACACCTTCCAGATTCGAATGATGAATTACATTCTGCGATTTACAGATTAAAATACGACGAACATTTTTTTCTACAAATTTTAATGGCACTTCGTAGGAAATCTGTCAGAGAATTGCAAGGTAGAATTTTTGATAAACGAGGTGCTTTCGTAAAGGAGTTGTATAGACAAATTCCATTTGAACTTACTTCTGCCCAAATTAATGTTTTGCGAGAAATCCGTAAAGATTTATCATCACCTTCGTGTATGAATCGCTTACTTCAAGGTGATGTTGGTTCAGGGAAAACGATTGTAGCCCTTTTGACTTCTGCAATTGTAATTGGAAATGGAGCACAAGTTGCATTGATGGCTCCAACGGAAATTCTTGCCGAACAACATTATAAGAATTTTAAACAATATTGCGACAAAATCAAGATTGTTTCTGCGATGCTCAAAGGTGGAATGAAAAAATCTGAACGGACAGAAATTCTTACTGGACTGAAAACTGGAAAGATTCAGATTATTGTTGGGACACACGCATTGATTCAATCAGATATCGAATTTCAGGATTTGGGATTAGTGATAGTTGATGAACAGCATCGGTTTGGAGTTGACCAAAGAAAAACACTCATCGAAAAGGGATGGAATCCAGATGTGTTAGTGATGACGGCTACTCCGATTCCTAGGACTCTCGCAATTACTTATCACGGTGATATGGATGTTTCAATTATTGATGAACTTCCGAAAAATCGTATTCCTATTAAGACAAAAGTTACGGAACCAACGAATCTTGAAAATGTATATGATTTTATCCGAAAGGAAATAAAAAATGGTCGGCAGTGTTTTGTGGTGTATCCGTTGATTGAAGAGTCGGAAAAAATGGATTTAAAGGCGGCGGAAACAGGATTTCAACGATTTAAGGAAAAGATTTTTAAAGAGTTCAAAGTTGGATACATTCATGGTAAAATGAAAGCTGATGAACGAGATGAACAAATGGAATCGTTTGCAAAAAACGAGATTCAGATTTTGGTTTCTACTACTGTAATTGAAGTTGGGATTGACATTCCAAATGCGTCGGTGATGGTTATCGAAAATGCGGAACGATTTGGTTTATCGCAATTGCATCAGCTTAGGGGAAGAATTGGGAGAGGAGAGCATCAGAGTTATTGTGTTCTTGTCCAGCGTAAACATACACAGGAATCCGATTATCGTTTAAATGTGATGTCTCGAACTATAAACGGATTTGAAATTTCTGATGAGGATTTAAAATTGCGTGGCCCAGGTCAGTTTTTTGGGACTCGGCAACACGGATATATGAAAGCAAAATTGGCGGATATGGTTCAGGATGGTGCAATTATTAGGCAAGCGAGACATTTAGCATTTCAGATAATTGATTCGGATTCGCATCTAAATCAACCTGAACATAAGCAAATTCGCAATCGTTTTTTGCGAGAATACAAAGAAATGATACCGTACATCAATATCGGTTAAATGTTGTAAGTTGCAAACCAAATTTATTGTATATTTTACGGTAGATAGTTATAGAATTTTATAAAAGGGTAAGGAGTGAGAGTGCAAAATACTAATTGCTACAAACTCACTGCTATAAACTAAAAAAGGAGATTATATGTCAGAACACAATGTAGATAAAAATTCACAGTTATTTGTTGGACTTGTAGCATCGTTAAGTTCACAGGCGTGGATGCAAATGGGAAAAATCAAGAATCCAATGAGCGACAAAATTGAAAGAGATTTGGATGCAGCATCAATGTCAATTGATATGATTACGATGATGAAAGCCAAGACCGAAGGCAATTTATCCGACGAAGAAAAGAATTTTGTAGAGCAAACACTTCGTGATTTACAAATGAATTTCGTAGCAGAAAAAGCTAAACCTGAACAAGAAGAGAAATCTGAAGAAGAAGAATCTTCCAAAAAAGAAACTGTTGAAAAGGATTCTTAGAATCTTTTCGCAACTCACGACTATCGTGGGCTACTGACAAGAAAGAAAGCGAGAACCATTAATGGTTTATTAAAGTTGTTAAATGACATTTTTATTTATTAAAATTTAGGAATCTATAATGGAAACTAATCCATATTTACGGACAAACCGCATATTAGCCGGTGTTGTATTTTTATTTTCACTGGTTGTTTACTTATTGACGATGGCACCAACTACATCCTTTTGGGATTGCGGTGAGTTCATCGCCACTTCAACAATAATGGGAGTTCCCCATCCACCGGGAAGTCCGTTTTATTTGCTGTTAGGGAATGTGTTTTCGCAAATCCCATTTTTTAGTGATATTGGTGCGCGAGTTAATTTAATTTCTCCACTTGTTAGTGCATTAGCAGTGATGTTGCTGTATCTCATTATAGTTCAATTGATTGAGGAATGGCGTGGAAGAGTTTCAAAATATTCCGATGCATTGATTGCTTTTGGGAGTGCGTTTTTAGGAGCATTAACTTTCGCATTTACAGATTCTCACTGGTTCAACGCAGTAGAAGCTGAAGTCTATGCAATGTCCACATTTTTTACAGCAATTGTAGTTTGGCTCATTCTAAAGTGGAGTCAAAACGAAGGGCAACATGGAAATGTGCGATATATTTTGATTATCGCCTACATAATCGGTTTGGCCATAGGTACGCATCTACTAAATCTTTTAGCGTTGCCATTTATAGCTCTTGTGATTTACTATAAAAAATTCAAATTTAGTTTTCTATCTTTTATCGTTCTGATGGCAATAACAGGATTGGCATTTTTGATTATCTATCTAGGAATCATCAAAGGTTTACCGAATATGACAAATAAATTCGGCTGGCAACTTCCGTTGATTTTAATTATTTCTGCGATTGTTGGAATGATAGTCAGCATCAAAAAGAAACAATTCCAAGTTGCAACTTTATTAACAAGTTTGGTTTTAATTTTGATTGGATATTCAACTTATACTGCAATTTTTGTGAGAGCAACACAACATCCCGCAATAAATGAAAATAATCCGGATACATTTGCTGGAGCAGTATCTTATCTCAATCGTGAGCAATACGGAGATTGGGATATTTTAGACAGAGCAGCAAGTTTAGAAACATCAGCTTATTCCAATCGATATACCAGAAATCCACAAAATCCCAAGTCTGTTGAAGTTCGTAGTTTTTTCTGGGATTATCAAGTCAAAGAAATGTATTTACGATATTTTGGTTGGCAATTTATCGGGCGTGGTGGGTTTGATTGGGAAGTCAAAACTTTATCGGGTAAAGTCCTAAAACATTTAGAAGGCATCAACTGGTTTAGGTATGGATTACCTTTGGCTTTTCTACTAGGACTAGCAGGATTAGCTCATCATTTTTTCCGAGACTGGAAGAATGCTTTAGCAGTATTGACACTTTTTTTACTTACCGGATTTTTGATTATCATTTATCTAAATCAATATGACCCACAACCTCGTGAGCGAGATTATTCTTATGTGGGAAGTTTCTTTGCGTTTTCTATTTTTATTGGCATCGGGATTGCAGGTTTATTGGAGCGTTTGAAAGAATTTATAAAAGATAATGGAACTACGAGAATTTTATCGTGGATTGTGATAGTTCTTCTCTTTATTGCAATGCCTGTGAAAATGTTATCTAGAGATTACGATGAACATAATCGTTCGGGGAATTTTGTTGCGTGGGATTATGCGTATAATATGCTTAATTCTTGTGAGCCGAACGGAATTGTTTTTACCAACGGCGATAATGATACATTCCCGTTATGGTATCTTCAGGAAGTGGAAGGTGTTCGGAAGGATGTCCGCGTAGTTAATTTGAGTTTATTGAATACACCTTGGTATATTGAACAACTGCGAGATGATGAACCGAAGATTCCTTTAGTAATGGCTGATCAAGATATCAAAAATATTATGCCAATTCAGTGGGACACAAAAGAGATTTTCATTAACGGACCAACAGCTAATAGTCCAAAATTTTCGTGGAAACTCAAACCAACTTATGCTGGCAGATTTTTGCGTGTTCAGGATTTGATGATTTATCGAATTATTAAAGATTGCGAATGGAAACGACCTATTTATTTTGCTGTTACTGTGTCTGGAGAAAACAGGATTGGTTTGGAAAATTATCTTCAAATGGAGGGGATGGTGTTTAGAGTTCGTCCTGAAAAAACTACTCAACTCAATCCTGCCAAAATGCGACAAAATATTACTGAAACAAACAATTTAGACAATGTGATAAGAACGCCTGAGGATTACAAAGAACATATTGAAACCGGTGATGGGGTTTACCGATATTATAATTTGAATAATCAGAAAATCACTTTCAATTCAAATATACAACGGTTAACGCAAAATTATCGCTCTGCATTTTTGCAATTGGCTCTTGAAGATTTGTATTCTCAAGACTCAATAAAAAAAGCACGAGCTGTTGAAACTCTCAATTTAATGGACGGCTATTTCCCATCTGAAATTCTTCCATTTAATAATCCCGAGTTAGAACTTCAAGTTGCAAGGATGTATTATCAATTGGGGCAAATAGAGGATTTTAAACTTAGGTTAGATAAAATTTTGAACAGACCTGGACTTCCAATGGATACAAAATATTATGTTGGGCAATTATATCTTACAGAATTAAGGGATTTTAACAAATCCATTGAGATTTTTAGCGAGCTTCATACTAAACATAAAAGTGTCCCGGATTTTATGACAGCACTGGTTCAGGTTTATGCACAAGCTGATAGCATAAGTGAAGCGATATCGGTTTTGGAAAATTGGTTGATTTCATATCCAGCGGACAACGAAGCGAGAGAAATGCTAAAACTATTGAAACCTGATTCATTGTAAATTTATTGTGAATACCAAAAATAAATATCCGTTGGTTTCAGTTATAATTCCGCATTACAACGGAATGGATATTTTGTCCGAATGCCTCGACTCAATTAGTAAATCCACTTATTCCAACATTGAAATAATTGTCGTAGATAATAATTCTGCAGATGACAGTGTTCAGCAATTAAAAGAGAAGTATCCTAGTATTAAATTACTAGAAAGTGCAGAAAATCTTGGTTTTGCTGGTGGGTGTAATCTTGGTGTTTCACACTCATCAGGAAAATATTGTGTAATATTGAATAATGATACAATCCACCAACCAAATTGGATTGAACCACTTGTAGAAATGATGGAATCTGATGATAATATTTCCTCAGTACAACCGAAAATTTTGAATTATTATAATCACGATAAATTTGATTATGCTGGTGGTTCTGGTGGATTTATGGATTATCTAGTTTTCCCGTTTGCTCGTGGGCGAATTTTTGATACGGTGGAAACTGACAATGGCCAATACGATGATGCTCGAGAGATATTTTGGGCATCGGGAACTGCTTTTATTACTCGCACGGAGATTTTCCAAAATATTGGTGGATTTGATGAGGATTTATTCGCTCATTTTGAAGAAATTGATTATCATTGGAAATGTCATTTGATGGGTTACAATGTTTGGGTTCAGCCAAAATCGGTGATTTATCATAAATGTGGAGCAACGCTATCAGATACATCTTCGTTTAAGACTTATCTCAATCACCGAAATAGTATTCTACTTTTATTAACAAATTATTCTGGTTGGCGTGGATTTTGGTTGAGTATTCCACGAATGGCACTCGAAGGAATTTCATTTTTAAAAGAATTATTTACAGGTCGTTTTAGCCACGCATTTGCACATGTTAGAGCTAAATCGTGGTTAGTGTTCCATCCGCAAATTATACTAAAAAGAAGAAAGTTAGTCAACTCTCTTAGAAAATTAACAGATGAAGAATTAAAGAAAAAACTCTATCAAAAAAGTGTAGTTTTGGATTATTTTCTGAGGAAAAGGAAAAGTTTATGTCAGAATTTTCACAAATACAGCGATTAGTTAGAATTTTACAAATATTAACTTCTCGGAAGAATGTTACAACTAAAGAATTAGTTGAACGCTTTAATTACTCGGTTTCTAAACGAACTATACAACGCGATATGTTGGCGTTATCTGAAAATGGTGTCCCATTGGTTTCAGAGAAAATTAAAGCAAATGAAAATATTTGGTATATAATGGATCATTTTAAACAATTTATTCCTGTTCCATTAAACACTAATGAAGTATTAGCAATGCAAATGTTGAAAACAAATTTGTATATTTTCAAAAATACTAAAATAGAATCAGATGTGGAAAAACTAATCAAGAAAATTGACCAAATTATCCCAGAAGAAGTATTTTTGGAATTAGAAAATGTAACATCAGAAAATCTATTTGAGAACTACTCAAAAGCGCAATACGAATATTCCTGCCACAACAAAACAATAACTGATTTGATATTAGCGATTACAGAAAAAAGAATTTGCAAAGTGTTGTATCATAATCAATCCAAAGATGAACATAAAAGATTTACTTTTGAGCCGGTAAAACTTATTACTTACAACGGTGGATTATATATTATTGTGTTTATCAGAAAATACAAGTCATTTATTTTTCTTGCTATACATCGCATTGAAAAACTAGAAATAATGGATAAGAATTTTGCAGATGACCATAATTTTGATGAAAAGCGATTTATGAAGAATCGTTTTGGATTATACTCCGGTAAACCTGTAGAAATTAAGCTGAAATTTGATAAATCCATTGCTCATTATATTGAAGGAAGAAATTGGCATCATACACAAGAAATAGGTTGCTATAAATCAGGAGATTTGTGGATAACACTCTTGACAGGAATTACTCCGGAATTGATAGCGTGGATAATGAGCTGGCACAAAAATGTAAAAGTGATAAAGCCTAAAAGTTTGGTTAAAGAGATAAATTCAATAATATGTGATATTCAGAAATTGTATTAGGATTATTTTGGTCGCAGATTGAACTGATCTATACTTTGGAAGAACTTTAAGTCCAATTCCATATCTTTAAATTTGATACTCGTGCAAATTCACTTTCGTTATTTGTAACCAAAGTTCTGTTGAGTGCTAAACAATGGGATGCAATCAATAAATCCATTGAACCAATTGTAGCTCCAACTTTCTCGAGCTGATGTCTGATTTTACCATAAAATGGCATAGCTGTATAATCAAAATCTAGAATATCAAATGGTTGCAAGAACATTAATAATGCAGCTTTATTCTTTACACGAAATTTACTCTTAGCTATACCATATTCCACTTTCCGTAGGCGAAATATTTTTATTTCCCCATTTAGTTTACTTAGTGATTTATAACGACACATACTGACTAGTTAAATTTGTAGTTTCTTTTTAGAAATAAATGATTATAATAACAAAGTAAGAAATAATAAAAGGAGAATACAATATTGAAACAAAAACAACCACATGAATTATTAATACAAATATACGAAATAATATCAGACGAGGAACCGGGAGAAATACTTACGAGCCTTACAGATGAACTTACACAAGCTATTGTAGAATTTCATAAAGTAAAAGAATTCAAACAGTATAAATTAAGCGATCAAGATGTTTTGTTAATTGCAATTTTATGGGATGACCAACTTAATTCCAGACATCCTGGAATTAGCCCTACAGACTTGTTGGGGCGACTCTATTCCAGTATATCTGATTCCATTAATGATTTACCTGTAATTGTTAAATTGCTTAACAAACAGGTCTTCTATACACAAAAAAAAATAATAAAAGGTAGAGTTTTAAATTATGGTGGTGGGGAAGAGGTAAAGGTTGAATATACAAAACAAAACCTGTTAGAACATGATGTAAGTTTGCATCGAGATATTGTTAAAATTCTGCTAAATGAATTCGAAGATATTCACGCAGAAACATCAAATCCATATAAAAACAATAGAGAATTTGTATCTGATTGGTTTTCATACATCGAGCAAATAGAAGAATTCTCTTTTCATTCTTTTACTCAAAGAAAATATGGATCTACACAAGATGAATCGGCTGCAAATGATTTACTGAAAGCGTTGGAATGGAAAAAAAGGATTGTTAATAGAACAAAAATTACTAACAAAACTTTCCCAATGGCTGATGTTGTTAACGAATACAATCTTGACGAAAATGAGAATATTATTCTGATGTATTTACTCAAAGAAGAGATGGAAAATAACAGAGTTGATGAAGACGATGTGATAAAACTAATCAGTGCCGATCATCAGGAAATGTATCAAAACAAATCATATATTTCAGAAGAGTCTAAATTGGTGAGAAATGGAATTGTTGAAATTTCCGAAAACATCTTTTTTATGGGCAACGGAGGATCGTTAAGAATATCTCCTGATATTACTCGGCAAATTATCATGAAAACGCCGATAAATGACGAAGAACGCCTTCATCAAATATTAAGTGGGAACGATATATTTACATTGCTCGACCCTTCACAAACCATTGAAGATTTAGTGTTGGAATCTGAACTGAAACAAACCATCACAACATCATTAGAAAAATATGATAATATCATTGATGACACGCTAAATAGTTGGGGGTTATATAACGGAGGAACTGAAGTTGTTGGAAGTGTTAAAACTAATACAGAACGAGGGTTATTAATGCTTCTCCACGGACCTCCCGGCACAGGGAAAACATTTTCTGCGGGTGCAATTGCCAATAGTATGGGTAAAAAGTTATTGGTTACAGACATCTCAAAATTAAATTCTAAATGGGTAGGTGATAGTGAAAAAAATGTTAGAAGATTATTCACCATTTTTGAAAGAATTGTTAGAAGAGTAGATAATCCCCCAGTTTTGTTGCTCAACGAAGCCGACCAATTTTTAAGCAAGCGATATGAAAATGCAAATACTTCTGTTGAGTCTATGAAAAACGCAATGCAAAATCTATTTTTAGAAGCATTTGAAAACTTAAAAGGTATAATGATTGCCACCACAAATCTAAGAACAAGCATGGACCCTGCATTTAGCAGACGCTTTCATTTGAAGCTTGAACTTCCAAAACCCGAAGCCACAGAACGACAAAAATTATGGAAATTGCATTTACCGAAAACGATTCCGGGAGCAGAGAAAATTGACACAAAAGCACTCGCAACTAGATATAAACTAACTGGTGGACAAATAGACATTATTGTAAAAAATGCTACCACAGAAGCGGCAACACGAAAAGGCAAGCAACGCAAATTACTTCAAACGGATCTCAACAAATATTGTGAACTTGAAATTGCGAGCACCTTTGAAAATAATAATAATAGAATTGGATTTTCATAGAAGAGTACACTATGAAAACCACAGTAACCACTAAATACAAAAAAACAATTGTTTACAAAACATTTGGGATAACAAAAATAATATGTTAAATTTAAACAAAGAATTATAAGGAGAGATGTGACATCACGGAAATCCCAACGATAATTTATTTTATTAACAAAATGGAGGTAATTATGGCAAAATTATTAACAGTTTCTGGTAGAATGAGTGTAGGTAGGTTCGAATACAAAACAAAACCCGAAGAAAAACTAAGATCAAATTTCTCACAGAGAAAAAGCAAGGGCTTAAATGGTTTTGATGATGTTAAAGATTTTCTTCATTGGTATGAACATCAAGACAAAATATGTTATTATTGCGAACTTAAAGAAGAGGAAATGCAGGAAATTGTTATTGGTGGTATATTAAAATCTAATAGGTTTCCACAAAATGGAATTATCGGAAGAGGTCAATCAAGAGGAGTTTGGCTTGAAGTTGATAGATTAAACCCAAAAGGAAATTATTCACGAGATAATTGTGTTTTGTGTTGTTATTTCTGCAATAACGATAAAAGCGATGTGTTTCACGGAGATGATTACAAAGAATTTATGGAAAATAGAGTTGGATATTTAAAGCAGAAAATAGATAAAAAATAAAGAAATAAATATACCTCAAAGAATATTGGTGATAGAACATCACACTGTGAAAAAATAATTGCGAAGAAGCTAAAGAATTGGATGTTCGGTTTGAGATTTAGTGAAATTAATTTAATAAACAATGAGAGCAAGAGATGAATCAGCGATTTACAAAAACACACGCGAAAGAAGAAATCACAAAATTAGTTCAGAAATTTAAAGACGATTTTCATGATATAAAAAATCCTCAAATGAAAGAGGCACAGTTAGAAGACACATATATTAAGCCTTTATTTTCTTTTCTGAATTGGAACATTCATAC
>JACKQG010000149.1_pt1 | contig 100613 bp, 87 predicted proteins | sample 8237621 | NCBI WGS metagenome assembly JACKQG01 (sample SAMN15677084, study PRJNA649215) | marine metagenome | biome: marine; feature: Black Sea; material: saline water; isolation source: suspended particulate matter (SPM) from the Black Sea western gyre | collected 2013-06-09/2013-06-10... | reverse complement strand
TGGATTCTCAAGAGAAATAACATTATCCTTACTCATGGTGGTGCCTCCTTTGTTTGAATTGCTTTTTTCACAGAAAACAATTTTACAACAAAGGGGACGCCGCCTCCTCATTCCTCATACACCAGAAATGAGCATAACTCACCTTCCAGTTGTGAAGACGGGTTAGCCTCCTTGTTTATTTCATTTCCTTTTGTAATTGTTTTGCCAACTTTTATATAGCCAGACCCATGCCAGAAAAATTCCCGCCCAACCCAGATAAAATATTGTATTTGAGAGCATTTGGTCAACGCTCCACAAATCGAAGCGGTTGAACAGATTGCGCCAGTCGTGCGCCTCCAACCCCAACCCTCCGATCAAGGGAAGTTTTAAGAATCGTCCATCCGCCATATAAATACTCACATCGATAAAATTACCAAAAAACCAGAGCAGGGCAAACGCGGCACCTGCCCGGTCTCTTTTGTAAAAAAACGATATAAAGACGATGAAAGGAATCAGCAATTGATTCAGGCTGCCTCCAAGAATCATCAGAGTATCATTGCCAAATAACCCGAAGAGGATGTGCCCGGCCTCATGGAATACGAGGTTTACATTATGAACCAGGCCGGTAAATGGGGACCAACCCTCTATTCGCGTTGTTTTGGGGAAAAAGATCGCATGCAGGCAAAACAGAAACGATAGAAAAACGAATGTGGGGGTTGCAACCGGTTTCCAAGGGTGATTTAAAAAAGCAAAGCGGTGGGGTATTGTCCCCGCAAGGTCTTTTTCTTCGCTTTCAATATTGTTTTCATCGCTGATATTATTCTGCCGATCCAGATAGGCCTGATATTTGGCAAAGATCACTCCACAGTGAACGCAGGTTTTGCCATCGGGTTGTTCAAACTGGCATTTAGGACAAATCATTGCAGGCTTGCAGCACAGGTAAAAGTCGGGATATCAGGCATCATCCCCTTCATCAGGTGCGTTAAAAAAATAACTGGTATTTTGTAAACATCTGTTTTATAATGAAAAATACTTTAAGCGATTTAGCCGTCTAGAGAATGACAGGTGTATTGCCGAAACTGGTAATGTTTTTTGGTTGAGTAGCCTCCCGGACCACCGGTTGTCTGATTCCCCCCCCCCGTTTTCTCATTTAAGCTCAAATCCTCTTTTATCAATTATAGCTCAAAAATCTCAATCATGGATTTTGAGCGCCATCTAATGGACTGGTCGTTGCTCATATTTAATGAGTCTGCCATTCTCTAAAAGGAAAACTATGTTAATGGAATCAACAACTACGGGCTTTGATGCCCTCAACCTCTCTGAACCTATTTGTCGCGCTGTTCGTGGTGAAAAGTATGACACTCCCACGCCGATACAGCAGCAGGCCATCCCGCATCTTTTGCAAGGCCGGGATCTTTTAGGCTGCGCCCAAACAGGAACGGGAAAAACAGCGGCTTTTGCTCTGCCCATTTTGCACCGCTTATCCGAGAAGCGTCCAGCTCCCGGCTCGAAGGGGCCGCGCGCATTGATACTCACACCTACCCGGGAACTGGCTGCACAGATCAGTGACAGTTTTCGCGTTTATGGTAAGCACCTCAATTTAAAACAGACTGTAGTGTATGGCGGAGTCAGCCCGAAACCGCAAGTCAGTGCTTTAAGGCGCGGAGTGGATATTTTGATTGCTACTCCCGGCAGAATGATCGACTTGTATCAGCAGAGATGCTTTCGTCTGGATCAAATAGAGGTGTTTGTCCTTGATGAGGCAGATCGCATGCTGGATATGGGTTTTTTGCCCGATATTAAAAAAATCTACGCGATGACACCGGACAGCCGTCAGTCGATGTTGTTTTCTGCCACGCTTCCCGATGATATTCTGCGTTTGACAAAACAGTTTCTTAACGACCCAGCCAAAGTTTCTGTGAACCCCCCAGCCAGTACCGTGGATCGAATAGATCAGCGTGTTTTGTTTGTGGATCGCGAAAACAAAGGGGCCTTACTGGAATCTGTGTTGCAGGACAATGACATCCATAGAGCGCTGGTATTCTCGCGGACGAAACATGGAGCGAATCGGATTGTCAAGAATCTCGGCAAGGCCAAAATCAAGGCAGATTCGATTCATGGAAATAAATCTCAAGCGGCACGTATGGATGCATTGAGAAAATTTCGTTCCGGAAAAGTCCAGGTTCTGGTGGCTACCGATATCGCATCGCGGGGTTTGGATGTGGAAGGAATCACCCACGTTATCAACTACGAGCTTCCTAATGAAGCCGAAAGTTATGTTCACCGTGTGGGCAGAACAGCCAGAGCGGGAGCAACGGGTGTGGCCCTTTCATTTTGTGATGCTGGAGAAAAAGGCTATCTGCACAATATTGAGAGAACCATTAACAGGGTGGTAACCGTGATCGATGATCATCCTTACCATTCGGAATCCATTGCCTCAAAACCAAAACGTGGAAGTGCACCAGGCAGAAAATTCTCAGGCAAGCGCAATTACAATTCGGACGCAAAACCGGGAAAAAACCAAAACAGAAAAAAATACTTTTCTGCAAAACCTGGAAAGAAGATCCGGAGTCGTAGTCCCAGATCAACAGTGAGCGCTTAAAATACCAAGTTCATGCGCCCTTTATTAAGGGCGCATGAATATTAATATTTCTGTTCCTCAAAAGGTTGTTCTAAGATCATCGCAGTTCTTCCCCCGGCTGAGTTCCTCTCCCTCCACAGCCTCTCGTCAGATAAACACACAGTTTCTACAAAAATTCCTATGAAGAAGCCTGTCTTAACGATTAGAATGTAAGGAAAGACCTTGATGGTTTTCTAACATCTGAAAATTTCGCGCCTGCGGTCCTCTCCGATAATCAGGGATGGCTCACGGCAAAGGTTGATTATTATTCTTCAATAACTGCCATACACTGATGACCGATTTAGCTGGAATGAAAGTTCTGATTGTTGATGATACCCCAGCCAACATTGATGTATTGCAACGTATCCTCCGTGAAGAGGGTTTTGAAATATCTATCACCATGAACGGTGAAGCGGCGTTAACCCTGGTAGAAAAAAACAGGCCTGACTTGATTTTATTGGATGTGATGATGCCGGGGATTGACGGATTTGAAACTTGCGAAAAACTAAAAGCCAATCCAGCTACCAGGGATATTCCGGTCATTTTTGTGACTGCGAAGACAGAGGTGGAGGATATTGTTCGCGGTTTTAATATAGGAAGTGTGGATTACATCGTTAAGCCGTATAAGAGAGAAGAGGTTGTAAGCCGGGTTAAAACGCATCTAAAAATAGAACAGTTGATTCAAGCACAAGAAACCCTGAACAAGAAACTGCAGGATCAAAACAATGAGTTGATTGAGAGTCAAAACCAATACAGGATCATTCTTGAGAAATCATCCGATGGGGTATTCTGTTTAGATGCTGCGGGGAAGATAGTGAGCGGTAATGCCAGGTTCTTTTCTTTTTTGGGGTTTGAGGTGAAAGAACTTATTGGAAGATCCATTATGGATATTGTAAATTCGGAGGATCCTTCTGGCATCTACCCCAAAATAGTGACACGCAGGTTTGGGGACCGGGCCACGGTAAATATGAAAGTCCAGTTTTGTATTAACGAAAATTCGCCTGTTTGGAAGGAACGAAAATACTACAGTCTGCTGTTGGATTCATACGGTATTTGGAATTTGCCCAATAATAAAATATATGACAAGGGCACAGTGAAAACGTTTATGGGGGCAATTTGTCTTGTGAAAAAGCCCTAGTGAAAAGCGATTTTGCTGGATTTTGATTTTTGCTTTTATTTCCGTGAGGTGATAGATGATGCTTAAATTCATGGCATGGTTTTCGGCCATTGTCACCATAGGTTTTATAGTGTTATTGGTGTTTGATTACGGTTAACCGAGGGACTTTAAAAACTGAGCAGGGGGGGCATGAAACTATCTCGATCTTTGCTCACGGCGTTTCTGATTTTTCCACTGAATGTGATGGGGGTGATTCCGGCTCTTCTGATATGGTGTTCGCGGCCGGGAGGAGTGCTTGAGTACTTCCCATATGACTTCAATAGCTTTAGATCTTTGGTCGGAATTGTGTTGGTCGCATTGGGTGCAGGGTTGTGCTGGAAAACCGTTTCTCTGTTCACCGAAGTGGGTGGCACCCCGGCTCCGTATGATCCGCCCAGGAAACTGGTGATTGAAGGGCCTTATATCTATGTGCGCAACCCCATGATGGTTGGGGTCTGTCTGGTTTTACTGGGAGAGGCCCTGCTTTTTGGTTCTGTTTCTCTGGCGGCGTGGTTTTTGGTTTTTTGTGGATTGTGTCTGGTTCTCATCCCATTTTGGGAAGAGCCGGATCTGGAAAAAAGATTTGGCGAACCTTATCGGGAATACCGGCGCACGGCGCCTCGCTGGATACCAAAATTCTTACCTGATAAAAATAGACTGTGAGTGACAACGAAGAAAAATACGGCTTGATGGACTGGATCGGTTCTGTGATTGGAATTGTGGTTGCCGGGTTCATCGTTTTTATTTTAATCTGGCCGATGATAGACCCCACGCCAGACAAATCTTCTTCTTTAAAAGAAAATATTCACAAGGCTACAGGGAAATAGATGCTCAGTCGAACGGGGGCTGGGTTTTGCGTTTGTATTCCTTGTCGGTCATATCTATTCGACCTTTTATGAAAGCCAGTTTTCTTTCCGCTATTGCAATAGCCTGATCGTTGTCAGTTTCTCTACCCAGTCGCCTGGAGATTTCAATCTCCTCAATGGCTTTTTCCCAGCTCTTCAATTTTTCGTACACGCTTATCAAATTCAAATGGGTTTGCATATGGTCTGAGTTGATGGAGAGTATCTTCTGGTAGTATTGTTCCGCTTCCTTGAGCTTCTGGTCGTACCAATATTCCAGAGCGATTTTGAAAAGAAGCTCCGTGTCATTCGGCTGCAAAGATTCGGCCTTTAAGAATTCTGCCACGGCCAGATCGTTCCGGGTCATTTTCGAATAAACTTCTCCCAACCCCAATCGAGCTTGCAAATTTTCGGGTTCCATCTCAAGAGATTTTTTAAAAGAATCGATCGCCTCATTTCTCTGATCCGCTTCACTATAGACCCCTCCCATCTGGTTATAAGCGGCAACTGATTCAGGGTCCAGTTTTAGCACCTGGCGCAGATCTTCAATGGCTTCATCATAAGCACCGATTCTTTGTTTTTCGGTGGCACTTAGAATTAATTCCTCGGGATTATTGGATTGGGAGGAGGGGTCGCTTTTTTCCCCACAACCCAAGAAAAACACCAATAAAGCAAGAGTGCATGTTGTGCGGCCTAAAATTTTTATTGAAAAAAAAGACATGACTTTTTTAGTCGTTGAAATGATTGCAAGTTAGTCCATTTCTACCTGATCTGGGCTGATTTGGCAAGCGCCCTGGAACGTTGTCGCGATGAACTGGTGCTTTAATAATAGAGCGGGGTTCATTATAATTAGCTTGATCCTTAATTGGGGCTACTGAACCCAATAGGATGTATCATTCATAGAAAATTTGGGCGTTGGTGCCCTTATAGAATAGGAATAGACCATGTCGGATGAACTTCTATATATAGAGGATGGAGATGGAGGGTTTGCGATTCCTTGTCAGCTTAAAATCGCTGAAGATTGTGTTCAGGTGGGGGAATTTTGTGAAACTAAAGAAGATGCGCGTCACTGGGCTGAAGAAGAATGTTGGATTTTTTCGGGAGAATGGTATTTGTGCGTGGAATGCAACCAACAGATCATGCGTAACATTTCCAACCTGCAAACCAAAAAGATGAATTAACCGGGCAACGCCCGGTGGTCATGATATTTTCCCTTAACTTTTTTGCCCCGCAGGGGTAAGTGAGCAATAGCTTGCGGAGCCGGAAAGTGATTGAGGGTAAGTAGAAGACATTGCAATTTATACCCCTGCGGAGGTTCTCCGCAAAACGGAGATGTATGAAATTAATTGAAGTGATTACAGATGAGAAAAACCTTGTTCCTGTCACCAGTATCGTCGAGCAACATGAGTCGGAGGTCAACTGGGTGGGTTCCCCAGATATGCAGGGCAGGCAATTGATCCGCCTTCTTGTAGGCGATGAAAACCGGCAATCGATGCTGGATGCCTTGCAGGGATTATTGGGGGAGACTTCGAAAATTCTCGTTTTGCCGTTGGAAGCTGTGCTCCCGAGGAAAGAACCCGTACCCTCCGATCAGCAGGCAAAGGAAAAGGTCACCACCACACGAGAAGAGCTTTATAACAATATCGTCAAAAACGCACATCTCGACTCCACTTATCTTCTGCTGGTATTTCTGTCAACGGTGGTCGTTGCTATTGGCTTGCTGGAAGACAATGTCGCGGTGGTGATCGGGGCTATGGTGATTGCTCCGCTTCTGGGGCCGAATATGGCTCTGGCGTTGGGAGCGGCTTTGGGCGATGTGGCCTTGATGTGGAAAGCGACAAAAACCACAATAGCGGGAATCACATTGGCATTATCGCTTTCAATTATTCTTGGAATCGTTTATCCGCTCAATTTAGACAGCCATGAATTAATGGCCCGCACCGATGTGGGGCTGGACTCTGTGGTTCTGGCTTTGGCCTCCGGGGCCGCCGCCGTGGTTTCTTTGACAACAGGACTGGCGAGTGTGCTTGTGGGAGTGATGGTGGCTGTGGCTTTGTTACCTCCCACTGCGACATTGGGGCTAATGATTGGTGCCGGTCAGTCTAAGCTGGCGGTGGGTGCAGCCTTGCTTTTGGCGGTCAATATCGTGAGTGTGAACCTGGCAGCAAAGGTTGTGTTCTGGGTTCGGGGTGTGAAGCCGCGTAGTTGGCTGGAAAAGCAAAAGGCCAATCAGTCCATGGCGACTTATATGGTTATATGGGCGATCTCCCTGATTGTCCTTTTAGCGGTGATCTTCATTCGCAAGGGATTGCTGAAAGGACTTTGAGCAATCGATTAAAATTGCGAGAAAGAAAGACTTCTTAAACCGCAGAATTGTTGAATATGAATGGAATATTTTAAACTGGGTTTCCTCTAATAAAGACAGAGACCAAAAGTTTTGCCTTCTGATTCCGGGTAGGTAGCACAGTCCATTTTATAAGGTAAATCCCTTGGATCCAATCTGGTTACCAGTATTAGGACTTAGTGGCTTGTTGGGGCTGGCTGTTCTAATGTTTCCGGCCTCGCATCGCCTTGATATTCCTTACACCGTATTACTTGCCGCAACAGGTTGTCTGCTCGGTTATTCCGCAGAATGGGGAATTGCCCTCCAGCATCTGGGGGTCATCCATGACTTTCTGAATAGCCTGAACTCCTTTCACATTTCCTCGGATGCGGTTCTTTATATTTTTCTACCTGTTCTGGTTTTTGAGGCGGCATTGGGAATTGATGCACACCGTTTGATCGATGACATTGCTCCCATTCTTTTGCTCGCCGTGATCGGGCTATTAATTTCAGCCTTCATGGTGGGTTACGCGCTTCACTGGATATCCGGCACTTCACTAATTGTTTGCCTCCTATTAGGGGCCATAGTGTCTGCGACAGACCCGGTTGCGGTGATGGCGATATTCAAAGATCTTCAGGCTCCCAAAAGATTGTCGATACTGGTAGAGGGAGAAAGCCTGTTTAACGATGCCACCGCCATAGTCCTGTTTGGAATTTTGTCCGCCATGTTGACAGGAAATTCCAGCGGAGATATTTTTTCCGGGATTCAATCTTTTCTAACCACATTCCTGTTCGGAATTCTTGCCGGACTGGTCATTGGTCGTGTGTTCTGTTCTGTTTTATCAAAAATGGGGAGATACCCTCTCGTCCAGATCACTCTTACCTTGTCGCTGGCCTATCTTTCTTTCATTTTGGCGGAGCATTATTTTCATGTTTCGGGAGTGATGTCGGTAGTGGGTGCGGCTTTGGTGGTAGGGTCTTATGGCCACTCAACTCTCTCACCTGAAACCTGGGAAAAACTGCATGAAACCTGGGACCATTTTGCTTTTTGGGCCAACTCAATTATTTTTATTCTAGTGGGGATGGTGGTTCCAAAAATCATGGGAAGCGTCAGCCTGAATGAATGGCTGCTGCTTGGAGTATTGGTGCTGATAGCCTTTGGAGCGCGGGCCTTGATCCTGTTTGTTGCTCTTCCCTTATTTGAAAGTTGGCATTCAAGCGCAAAAACCAGCAAGGCCTATAAAGGGATCATGCTTTGGGGTGGCCTTCGGGGCGCCGTTTCTTTAGCTTTGGCATTATCCGTCATGGAGAATGCGGCTTTCACTCCAGAAATACAAAGGTTCATTGGAATTCTTGTGACCGGGTTTGTTTTGTTCACGCTTTTGGTCAATGCTACAACTGTTGGAACGTTGTTGAACATACTTGGGTTAGATCAACTCGATCCCGTTGATCAGATTATTCGAAACCGTGCATTGAAGCTTTCGTTGGCTAAAATCCAACACTCATTGAGGAGCACAGCCCAAAACCACAATATAAAACCTGAGTTGTCTGATGATATTTTGAGGCAATACCAGAAGGATGAAAAGGAAGCCGATGACTTGCTGAGTCGGTCCAGAGAGCTTTCTGAAAATGACTGGATTCGAGTAGGTCTTTTTGATTTATGCGCGCTTGAAAGGGCAGGCTACCTCAAACAATTTGAAGAGGGTTTTATATCCACCTATATTATCCGTCGTCTTTTAGCGCAGGTGGAAGACTTGCGGGATGGTTTGCAAACCGGAAATGCCCGGGAAGGGTATCAAATATATTCTGCCGAAATTTTGGAATTCAATTGGAGGTTTCATTTTGCACTTTTCTGCCACCGTAAGCTGGGCATCAGCAGGAAACTTTCAGAGCATCTTGCTGACCGTTTCGAAATTCTACTCTCAAGCCAAACCGTGCTGAGGGAAAGCTTGTTAACGGCACTTCCAAAAATGGAACCCTTGATTGGAAAAAACTCGACAGAAACTTTAAGGTCTTTGGTTGAATATCGCCTGAAAAAAACAGAGAAGGCTCTACACTTGTTACAACTGCAGTACCCGGACTATTTTTTGATGCTGCAAAAACGATATTTAAGCCATACGGCGATAAGGCTTCAGGAAGCGGACTACGAACAACTGCGCGGGGAGACCGTTATCAGTGGCGAAGTATTTAAAAGCCTGGAAGCGGATTTGCAAACCCGGATTCGAAAAATGCAACCCCGCCCAATTCTGGACCTTCATCTGGAGCCCGAAAAACTGGTGCGACAGGTTTCCCTGTTTTCAGATTTTCCCTCTGACCGGTTGAGTCATATCTCACGCCTCTTGAAACCCATGCTGGCGGTTCCGGGTGAAACAATTGTAAGAAAGGGTGAAATTGGACATGATATGTACTTTATTTCTTCCGGCTGTGTTGAGGTAGAGATGCTGCCAACACCTGCGCATCTGGGCAGTGGAGATTTTTTTGGTGAAATCGCATTGATCACAAACAACCCTAGAACGTCTACTGTGAAAGCTTTGGGGTTCTGTGATCTGCTTGTCCTCAGTGATTCTGATTTTAATTTGTTTCTAGAGGACAATCCTGAAATTCAAAAAGCGTTATCTGAAACTGCCGGTAAGAGAATTGAAATGGGCGGACTGAATTGATATTCGGGGTTTCAGGAAAAATGAAGGTCTTTAACGATTGCCTTCTTGCTGTAAAAGTGAAAATATAGGCTTAGGTGGAATATTTTAGATTGCGCAAACTCTAATGAGAACAGAGATTAATTTTTTCTGACTGATTTTGAGGATGTTGTATGGCTAGTAAAATTCGATTTGGAGACTTTGTCCGAGAGGTCAGTCTCAAACAAAATTCTCTTTCCTATAATTTGTTAACGCCTCCCGTTATTTTTGCTGAAAACGGAGAGGAAGTTCCTCATCGGCCGACAAAGATACAGCTTCGCGGTATTGATGTGTACCGGCTTCTCGGTCCTTATGTGGGGCTGCGCCTGATAAGCCAGGTGAAAGCTGTTGTCCCCCTCGCGGCTTATCTTTTTCTATTCCAGATTCTTATTCTCCGTCAAAGTGTATTGGAGCATGGGCTCATCACTGCCGGGTTGGTGGCGGTCATCCTGGGCCTGATGATTTTCATGGAAGGCTTGAAACTAGGGCTCATGCCTTTTGGAGAAGTGATTGGCCACACCCTGCCGAAAAAATCCAGCCTCGGAGTCGTTTTATTCATCGCATTTTTACTGGGTATTGGCGTTACCTTTGCCGAGCCGGCAATTGGAGCACTTCAGGCGGTGGGGTCCATTGTTGATGTGCGAAAAGCACCCTACCTTTATGCATTGCTCAATAACTGGACCGGGGCTCTGGTTCTAGTGGTGGGTATTGGCGTGGGGCTGGCCGCAGTTCTGGGCACCTTGCGTTTTCTCAACGGTTGGAGTCTCAAGCCAATGATCTATGCGGCTCTGGTTCCTACGCTGGGGTTGACTGTGTTTTGCATGATGGACCCGGAACTGAATAAGATTCTGGGACTGGCCTGGGATTGTGGAGCGGTGACCACAGGCCCGGTAACTGTTCCGCTTGTTTTGTCGCTGGGAATTGGAATCGCCTCTGCGGCGGGAAAGGGAAACTCTTCACTATCGGGCTTTGGCATTGTGACTCTGGCATCAATTTTCCCGATCATCGGTGTGTTGGGGTTGGCGATTTATGTGTCCTTCATGATTAGTCCAGAGTCCATCATTGCCGCGAGTCAGGTTGTCGTGGCGCAGGCGGGGTCAAGCTGGTTACAGGAAACCCCTTATGCGGAGATTATCTCTGGAGCCCGTTCGATTATTCCCCTGGTGCTCTTCTTATTTCTGGTGCTCAAACTGTTATTACGAGAAAAAATCCATGAACCGGGGATCCTTGCGTATGGTCTTTTCCTTTCCGTGATCGGGATGATCATTTTTAATATTGGTTTGAGTTATGGTCTTGCCAAGCTGGGTAGCCAATCCGGCAGTTTTGTTCCGGCGGCTTTTATTCCACTGGAAAGTGTAGAGGGTTCGCCTTTGTATACGTATTCGGTGGGAGTTTTTATTGCCCTGTTTTTCGCGTGGATACTGGGTTTCGGGGCCACGTTGGCAGAACCGGCATTGAATGCTTTAGGCCAGACGGTAGAAAATCTCACTAACGGAGCGTTCCGGAAAAAAATGCTCATGATGGCGGTTTCGACAGGCGTTGGCTTTGGCATCAGTCTGGGAGTCTTGAAAATCATTTTTGAAATTCCTATTTCTTACTTATTGCTACCGGGCTACGCTCTGGGCATTGTGCTCACCGTATTTTCCTCCGAAGAATTTGTTAATGTGGCCTGGGACAGCGCCGGGGTGACGACCGGTCCGGTCACAGTTCCCCTGGTATTGGCCATGGGCCTGGGGTTTGGCAATGCGGTCGAGGCTGTCGAAGGCTTTGGCATTCTATCCATGGCCTCCATCTGCCCAATTTTATCAGTGTTGATCATGGGGCTTTGGATTCAATTCAAAACCCGGAGAATCAATTTGCAAAGGATAAACCTTTTAAAAGGACAGGAGGCTGTAGCATGAGCCTGAGAGAAATCACGGTTTTAACAGATATTGCTTTGATCACCTGTATTGTGCAACGAGGCTTGGCCGACACGATCATCGAGGCGGCTCGGGAAGCAGGGGCGCAAGGGGCAACGGTTCACTTTGCAAGGGGTATGGGCGTGAGAGAGCGGCTTGGTGTTCTGGGGGTCGCGGTGGAAGTGGAAAAAGAAGTGGTCGATATTGTGGTCTCCAAGGAGCAGGTGGAACGTGTTTTTGAACGAATGTATCTGGCAGGCAATCTCGATACGCCGGGAATGGGGATCATGTACATCACTCCGCTTGACAAGGCAGCAACTTATATTCCGCCGGATGTTCTGGACAAATTCTCGGCTGCTGAAGATAAAAAGGCGCCATAAAAACCACAGGACTTAAACTTCATGGAAAACAAGATTGGTACAAATATAAAACGCATCACCTGTTTTTTGCCTAAAGGTGCAGGCATTCGCCTTGTTGAAATGTTGCACAATGAAAAAAATATTGATTCCACCAATGTGCATACCGGGAGGGGATTGCGTACCGTCGAGAGCGTTAAAGATTATGGTGCCTGGACGGAACAGGATGTTTTGACAGTGATCGTTGATTCTGAACGGGCTGATGAAATTTTTTCATTTATTTTTTTTCAGGGGGAACTCAATAAGCCAGCAGGAGGTTTTATTTACCAGACCTCATTGACCAAAGCCTCGCGTTATACATTGCCTAGTATGGAAGACTAAATAGATACCCATCTTTTGAATCCCTTTGAACCCCATCCAACCTGCCTTGCCATTTTTCCGAGGGTAATTTTTTCGAAATGGGGATATTATAGAACTCAATCGATAAATCTTTTATCAAGTCCTCTGGCTTTTTTAGAGTAATTGCCCTAGTCTGTTAATTAAGCATAAGTATAATTTTAATGGCTGATCAAAAATTTACAGGGGGGTGATTAGTTATGCCTACGAGTTTTCAAGATCCTTTGAGTTCTTTTCTTTCTGATAAAGCCCTGTCTATTCCATTGGGTCAGGTTCTTCTTTTTACTTTTTTGATGACTCTTTGTATGCTTTTCGGGAGGCACAAACTGGGCCTGATGATATCCTACTCATTTGTGTTTTTCTGGGGCTTTATTTTCAACAGGAGCTATTTTGTCGACTTGCTGGGCAACACCAGCGGCGGACTTTATTCTTATGCACTGTTCGGATTATTAATGGCAGTGCTTGCTATTGTGGGGATGTTCCAAGGCGACCGAAACAGGGGTTGATGGCAATAAATGTGTCAGAAAGAGTGGTTGTTTCTCCTGATTAAGTCTGTCCGTGTGGTTCCTTCTTCGTGGCAGTGTTGGCGACCATCCTATTCTTCAATCTTAAATTTTCTTGTAATCAGCCTTCTTGTATCCCGCGCCTTTCCAACCCAGAAAAAGGTATCCAGTTTCATGTAGTACTTCAGGGCGAGGTCAATGTGTTCCATGGCTTTTGGTCCGTTATCCTGATTGGCATAAACCACTGCAAGGTTGTAATGAACGCCGGGCACCTTGTCATCGAGTTCCAAGGCTCTATCCAGATACTTTTTTGCCTCCCCATAACTCTTCTCCTTGATATAGGCGGCTGACAATTTCTTCATCGTCTCCACATCATCAGGTGCGAGGCGGTGGGCCTCTAATAGCACCTTGAGGCTTTCTTTAACTTTTCCCTGTCTCAGGTAAATTTCCCCAATCACGCGGTAGGGAACCTGCAGTTTGGGGTTTTTCTTTAAAGCTTCGCGAGACAACTTAATGGCCTCAGGAAACTCTTTACGACCAAAATGGATTTCCCCTAATATTGCATTCGCCTCCGGTAGAGTGGGATCAATGGCGAGAATTTCGTTGGCCTTCTCCCGAGCTTTTAAAAGCTGATCCGTTGCGATTAACACCTGTGCATAGAAATACAGGGCCTCGACATCTTTGGGGTACTGGGCGAGAAAGTATTCCACCGAGCTTTTAGCTTTGTCGTAGTTTTCTTCGTCAAAAGCTTTTTTTGCATCTACCATTTTGGCGCGGTCAGGCTCCTCATCTTTCTCAGCCCCTTCATTACCACAGGAGACCAGAAAGAAAATCGAAAGCAAAATTAAACTGCAGAATTTGAAAACCTGTAACCTGGTTGCCGGGTTGTGTGTGAAAGGATGAAGTTTTAAGCTCATGGTTTTAGCAATTGCAAAATGGGTGAATAAAACGAGACTGGCTTGTAGTTTTATTATTGATTGTAGATTTTCATTCTAGTCTGGGGCCACCGATCTGTCAAACGCCCCAGGGTTGTGGATCAACTTCTCCTATCAGGTGCAAAATAACTTCTCTATTATGGGGGTGGGTGCGATGCTCGAACAGGTATATTCCCTGCCAGATCCCCAAACTTGGTTCATTCCCCTGAACCGGTATGGATAGTTGGGTTTGGGTGAGCGCAGACCTTATATGCGCTGGCATGTCGTCCGGGCCTTCAGCGCGGTGCTGAAAAAGGGAATCGCCGTCGGGCACCAGGCGGTTAAAAAATCGGTTTAAATCCGCCAGAACATCCGGGTCGGCGTTTTCCTGAATCAGTAAAGATGCCGATGTATGGGGGATAAATAGTGTTAGCAGGCCGGATTGAATATCATGTTGACGAACCCAACTGCAAACCTCACGACTGACACAATAAATGCCACGACCCTTTGTTGAAACTGCAAGCCTGAACTGTGCTTGTTTCATTCCTCATCCTAAAATCAATGATTTATTGTCTTTTACTGGTTTCTCTCTCTCGACTTTTTGAGAGTTTCAAGCTATCCTTTTAGTATCTTAGACTAAAAGTGCTTCACCTGCTCTGCCATAATGGACGAACCTGAGTGCAGGTTCAAAACTAATTTTCCAGGGGAGATGAATATGTCCGTACCCGCTGATAAGGAAGTGAGCTTCAGGGAAAGTGTAAACCTTTGCTGCGATCTGGCCATGACCACTCTGGATATTCCGGATGGTATGGCCAAATATATTCGAAACGTGAACAATGTTTATCAGGTTCGCTTCCCGGTCAAAATTAAAGGACAGGTCGAAACCTTCATCGGGTGGAGAGCCGTTCACAGTGATCACAAATTACCGGCTAAGGGTGGCATCCGGTTTGCCCCCAATGTCAATCAGGATGAAGTGGAAGCCCTCGCAGCCCTGATGTCTTACAAATGCGCCTTGGTTGATGTGCCGTTTGGTGGTTCCAAAGGGGGACTGCTGATCGATCCAAAAAAATATGAACGTGATGAAATGGAACGGATCACTCGACGATTTGCATATGAGTTGATCCAAAAAGATTATATTGGATCGGCAACGAATGTCCCCGCCCCCGATATGGGTACAGGTCAGCGCGAGATGGCATGGATCGTCAGCACTTACGCTTCTCACCGTCATGGAGATATTAATCAACTGGGCTGCGTCACTGGAAAGCCCGTCTCAATGGGAGGCATCCAGGGTCGTGTTGAAGCCACCGGCAGGGGAGTTGTATTCGGGCTCAGGGAATTTTTTCGCCACCCTGAAGATGTGAAGTTGGCAGGGTTGCAGGGAAACTCGCTGGAGGGAAAAAAGGTCATCATCCAGGGACTGGGAAATGTTGGTTATCATACCGCTAAGATTCTTCAGGAAGAAGATGGGGCTAAGATCATTGCTATTCTGGAATGGGATGGGGGGTTGTATGATCCTGACGGACTCGATGTGAACGATGTTTTTCAATATAAGGTGGCTAACAAGGGAGGAGTGACGGGTTACTCCAAAGCTGAATATTTAGAAGACAGCAAACCTCTTCTGGAAAGGGAATGCGATATTCTGATTCCCGCCGCGATGGAGGCTGTGATCCATCAAGGCAATGCCGCAAAAATTCAGGCGAAACTGATTGGTGAAGCCGCCAACGGGCCCGTCACCTTTGCCGCCGAATCGATATTAAAAGAAAAAGGAGTTGTCATCATTCCCGATGTCTATCTCAATGCCGGAGGTGTAACGGTATCCTACTTTGAATGGATCAAGAATCTTTCACATATTCGTTTCGGCCGCATGCAGAGGCGTTATGAAGAAGGCCAGAGCCAGCTTGTGATTAAGGCTATTGAGGCATCTGGCAACAAGCTTCCCCTGGAATTGGTGGAGAAGCTCAGTCAGGGAGCGAGCGAAATTGACCTCGTTCGATCTGGTCTTGATGACACGATGCGCAAAGCGTTTCAAGACATTCGCGAACGTTATTGGGCTAATGATAAAATTGACAGTTACCGTACCGCCGCAATGGCCCTGGCTATTGAGAAAATTGCCACCAGTTACGCCACCATGGGGATCTATCCTTAGCTTTGGCAAGGGTTAATAGCCTTTCAAGGCATTCAAATCGTGTTGTCGGCCTAACGATTTGTTGCCTCGTTTCCTCCTACGTGTTATATCTCCTCATCATCCGTTGTTATAATGGTCGTTGGATGGACCACAAAATTGAGACCGTTGAATGACAAATAAAACAGAATACGATAAGAGCGGTGTTTCCAGCGAGGGCGCAGAGACTGCGCTTTCGGGTCTGCTCAAACATGTTTTGCCAACGCGCAAATTCAGTGACCGATACCCGCTGGCGGCAGATATTGGTTATTTTGCCAACGTTGTAGACTTGGGCAATGGAGAAGGCATCGCCTTTGGCACCGATGGGGTGGGCACCAAGATCATCGTTGCCGAATTGCTCGGCCGTTATGACACCATTGGCATTGACTGTGTCGCTATGAACGTCAACGATGTGATTTGCGTCGGGGCACGCCCTGTCAGCATGGTGGATTATATTGCCTGTTCCCACACCGACCCTGAAGTTTTTGACCAGCTGGGTCAGGGACTTGCCGAAGGGGCAAGGCAATCGGGCATTAGTATTTCTGGTGGCGAAATTTCTCAAATTAAAGAAATTATTTCGGGCATTGATCTCATTGGTGCCTGCATCGGTCATGTTTCTCTGGATAAGGTCAATACCGGCCGCGACATCAAACCGGGCAACCTGATTGTTGGACTGGCATCGACAGGAGTTCACTCGAACGGATTGACGTTAGCCCGTAAAGTGCTGTTGGGAGATAGTCTCGAAGAGCAAAAATCCCGGGTCAATGATTATGAAGAATTTTTAGGCCAGACTTTGGGCGAGGCCCTGCTAGAACCCACACGTATTTATGTCCAACCTGTAATGGAAATGCTCGATGCCGAGATAGACCTCAAGGCAATGGTCCATATCACCAGCGGTGGATTCTGTAACCTCAATAGAGTAGCCGCAGACAACATTCGTTTTGTTATAGATACTCTGCAACCGGTTCCTGAAATTTTTAATATCATTCAGGATCGCGGAGGCGTGAGCGAGGCGGAGATGTTTGAAGTGTTCAATATGGGTACGGGTTTCTGCCTCATTGTTGAAGGTGCGAAAGAAGTCGAAGCCATCGCAGAAATCTGCAAAGACCACGACCTTCCCTGCCAGGTCATTGGACAGGTCGAAGCCAGCCAAGGCAAAGAAGTTTCTCTCCCGACAAAACAACTCATCGGAAAAGGCAGTAAATTCCAAAGCTCCTGACCATTCGGCGTACCCCTTGTATGTTTGCAAGGAGGTATGCGTGATGCTCTCTTCATTAATTTTCGTGCCCTGCAAGGGTAAAACAAGTGAAGGGGATATCACATGCTGCCAATGAGCAATAACCCGTTGAGTTACCAACACCATTGAGAATAGATAAAAACCACCCGCTCAGCTTGGGAAGGAACTGGCTGCTCGCCACAGGGGCAACTAGCAATGGCTCTTCAAGCCGAGATAAGTCGTTGCTAGCCCAATATAGTTATGGATCATTTCCTCCGGGCGTTGCCCGGCGCAGTTTTTCTGCCAGAGAAGGGGTGATGCCCGGCAGAGCGGTCAGTTCCTCCACCGAGGCGTTGCGGATATTTTCCAGACTGCCAAATTGTTTTAAAAGCTGTAACCGGCGTTTTTTTCCGATCCCTGGAATATTTTCCAACGGCGAACTCAAAGCCTCCTTGCCACGTAATCGACGGTGATAGGAAATGGCGAACCGGTGCGCCTCATCACGAATTCGTTGCATGAGAAACCTGGAAGGAGAGTTCTCTTTGAATAGCACCGGTTCCTTTTTATGCGCTAAATAAACCTCATCCGTGTCAAGGTTGTTGCGATATTTTCCCTTGGCAATGCAGGCCAGATCGACCCGGTCGAGCAGTTCTAAAGCCTCAAGAACCTCACGACCCGAACTCAAATGACCCTTACCCCCATCAATGAGCACCAGGTTGGGCAGTGGACTTCCCTCATCAAGGAGGCGGCTATAACGCCGGGTCATCACCTCCCTGAGCATGGCGTAATCGTCAATGCCTTTCACGGTGGTGATTTTGTAGCGGCGGTATTTTGAATTTTCCGCCAGTCCATTTTCAAACACCACCATGGAACCCACCGCGTGGCTTCCCGATATATTGGACAAATCAAAACCCTCAATCACTTCCGGGAAATGACGCAGACCGAGAGCCATTTGCAGTTCTTCCAATGAACGAGTGCCTACATCCCCCTTGTCGCGTTCCATTCTCATGGCGAAGCGAGCGTTTTCTTCCGCCATTTTTACCAGATCACGTTTTTTACCTATTGCAGGAATTTCGAGCCTCACCCGTGTTCCCTTTTTTTCTGATAGCCAGTCGCCGATCAACTCGGCGTCTTCAACAGGATGGGGCAATAAAATTTCGGCTGGCAGAACCACCTCTTCGGCGTAATACTGCTTAAGAAAAGAGGACAGGGTTTCGTCTTCTTCCATTTCGTTGAGCGATTTCAGCTTGAATATTTTTTCGCTCAGCATTTTCCCCTCACGGATGATCAGCACCTGAGCCATGGCTTGATCTTTTTCGGAACAATAGGCTATGACATCCTGATCCTGCAAGGAGGTGGAAATGATTTTCTGCTTGTCGAGCACCGTTTGCACAGCCTGAATTTTATCCCGAAAAATTGCGGCTTCTTCGTATCGCATCTCGGAGGCGGCAGATTCCATCCCCGCCTTCAGGTTTTTCAAGAGCGACGCGTTTTTACCTTTGAGAAACAACTCCACATCCTCAACCACGGTCTTATATTCTCCAGCAGAAACCTTTCCGGCGCATGGGGCCAGGCACCGGCCCATCTGATGGTTGAGGCAGGGGCGGCGCAGGGATTGCCCGTTCAGCTTATCTTTGCTCTGTCGCAGTGGAAAGATTTTATAAATCAGCCTGATCGTTTCCCGAACTTCCTTGACCATGGTATAAGGGCCAAAATAGGTCGCCTTGTCTTTGCGCACCCGGCGCACCACCTCCAGGCGTGGAAATTTCTCCTGCGTGGTCAAACGTAAATAAGGATAATGTTTGTCGTCTTTGAGCAAGACGTTATAGCGAGGTTGATGCTTCTTGACAAAATTGCTTTCCAGAATCAGCGCTTCCGCTTCCGTCTTGGTGGTCAGGAACTTGATATCGCGGACTTTGTCCAGAAACATCCTCGTTCTGGGGTGCAGGGTGCGGGAACTCTGGAAATAAGAACGAACCCGGTTTCGCAGAATTTTGGCTTTGCCAATATAAAGAATTTCCGACCGGGAATCCTTCATGATATAAATTCCAGGTAGCTTGGGGATGTTCTCTATAATTTTTTTTATTTTTTTATCCAACGAAACAGACCGAGTTTGACAAACATTGTCGGGTACCCAATTGACAACTCAAAATATACTCTTATTTAGATGAAGACCGAAAGCAATAATCAGCGCGGGTTCTGGGGCAGTCGCTGGGGATTTATTCTTGCTGCTTCAGGTTCCGCTGTGGGTCTTGGCAATATCTGGAAGTTTCCTTATATTGTAGGACAAAATGGCGGCGGGGCATTTGTGCTCATTTACCTGATTTGCATCTTCGTCATCGGCACCCCCATCATGCTGGCCGAGTTCACCCTGGGCCGGAAAACCAACCGCAATCCAGTCGGCGCGATCGACCAACTACAACCCAATTCGCTTTGGACCGGCATCGGTTATATGGGCGTACTAGCCGGGTTTTTCATTCTTTCCTTTTACGGTGTCGTGGGCGGGTGGACTTTTGCTTATGTCGTAAAATCCATCACCGGTTCGGTTCTGGGCTTTACTTCCCCCAAAGAAGCCGGGGAATTTTTTGGAAACTTTATAGGAAATACCGGAGAAGTTCTTTTTTATCACGCTCTGTTCATGGGCACCTGCATCGCCATCGTCTTAAAAGGTGTGCACGGAGGCATTGAAAGGGCCTGCGATATTCTCATGCCGACTCTGGTCGTCATCCTGTTTCTACTGATGTTGCGCTCCCTCACTCTCGATGGGGCCATGGAAGGTGTGGATTTTTATTTAACACCTGATTTCAGCAAGATCAACGCCAACGTGGTGTTGATTGCCCTCGGGCAGGCCTTCTTTTCACTCAGTCTGGGGATGGGGTGCATGATCACTTACGGCAGTTACCTGTCGGAAAAAGAAAACCTGCTCTCTTCCACCGTTTACGTGGTGATTTTCGACACACTCATCGCGCTTTTGGTCGGCATGGTCATTTTCCCGGCGGTGTTCGCGATGGGGCTCGAGCCCACCGAAGGCCCAGGGCTGGTATTCAGCGTTCTGCCCACCGTGTTTGCCAGCATGCCGCTGGGTCATGGCGTAGCCGTTATCTTTTTCGTTCTGCTGGCCATTGCCGCCATCACCTCGGGGATTTCCCTGCTGGAAGTGGTGGTGGCCTACTTCATCGATCAACGTGGGTGGCAACGGAAAAAAGCCGTACTGGTTGTCGGTGCCGCAATTTTTGCGTTTGGCATTCCCAGTGGATTGTCATTCGGGGTCATGGCAGACGTAAAACTATTCGGCATGAACTTTTTCGACCATATCGATAACATCGCTTCCAATTATTTCCTGCCGTTGGGAGGAATGTTGACGGCCGTTTTCGTCGGCTGGATCTGGGGCACTAACAACGCGCATGAAGAGATCGAAAAACAAAAAAACGAATTTGGCTTCCCTTGGGCCCAGTGCTGGGAGTTTCTCATCCGCTACATCACCCCTGTTGCTGTGGGCATTGTTTTTGTCGCCAAGGTTCTTCCTTAGATGTCCCGGATAAAAATTGTGTTGCACGAAAAAACCCTGGTGGTGCATTTACCTGGAACATTCCAGGTCTTGAGTTGGGCACCGTTTAACCCCGGACAAACCGAAACCCGATGCATCTTCAACCACCAGCTTTCCAGAAACAGGGGAAAAAAGTTCTCCGAAATTTTTCATACCCTGCAGGAAAATCTCGACCTACCCAAAAATGCAGTGGGCATGCTAACCGCCGCCGAAGTAGAAAAATACACTACCCATTATTTACAATCCCGTTCCCAATGGGTGCAGGTGGTTGCCACCACCGGCCTTGACAATGCCCGCACAGTGGGTGAAGAAGCGGATGTTGAAAACACATGTGAGCCTGACCCACACGGAACCATCAATATTATTCTTGCTACCAATGCCCTGCCGAACCTCTCTGGACAACTGGAAGCAATTCAGGTTGCCACTATGGCCAAAACCCGCGCTTTAATGGAGATGGGCGTGAAAAGCCGCAAATCTGGAACCCCCGCGACCGGAACAGGCACCGACTGCATTGTTCTGGCCTCATCCGGCGAATTGAAACAAGATTTTTGCGGCATGCATACCCAAATTGGGGAACTGATCGGCCAAACTGTTTACCGAGCTGTTAAAGAAGGGATAGAAAGACTTTTGTAACCTGAAATTAATCGCTGAGAGTTTTTCCCACTCATCCACGTTGCGGTAGGCATTGTTTTTGTCGCTAAGCTTTTTTACTAGTCACCGGGCGTGGCCTGGTTTAATCGTCTTCGTAACGAAACCCTAATGCATCGACCCAGCGATTGATATCGCTGAATAACCCCACAACAAGAGTCGCTTCGAGTATCTGCCTTTCCGACCAACCGCATTCTTTAAGGCCTTCGATATCAGCATCGGTGGTTTTGTAGGCATGCCGTGTCACCTTTTCCACATAGGCCAAAAGTTTTTTCTCGGCATCGGTGATCGGCGCCGTTTGATAATCCGCGACAACAGCCTCGGCCTCAGGCGATGAAATGCCTGCATCCACCATAAAATTTTTGTGGTAGGTCAGGCAATAATCACATTCATTGACTTTGGATACCAGAGAAGCAATCATCTCTTTCACCGCTCGCGTTAACTGGGTTTCAGAGAACATGATCATTCCGACCCGGGTTGCGTACAACTCCAGCACATCCGGCCACGGACTGAGTGCTTTCATAACACCGGCAACCTTACCAAACCCCGACCGCAGTTGGTCGTATACAGCCTTGACCTTTCCTTCAGCATTTTCTTCTTCCACCACCTGAATGCGCGACATAGCCTTCTCCTTAAGTTTTGCCATTGATCATTTTAAATGAAATCGGATAGACCACTCAATCCTTACATTTTACCTGTTCCAATATTTATTCAAAAATCGATCAGAATATTAAATCCTTATCTTTTTTTTGAACTCTAAACCCTAGAAGACCGGATATTGAATTAAATACTTATAAAACCTTTTGGCTGGAACTGAGGATTAGTAATGAGTAGTTTGAAATTAAAAGTTCGCAATATTTATGTGCACACAAATCTGGAGGTGCAGTTGAAATCCAGAACCACTAAAGAAGAGGCCAACAAAGAAGTTGAAAGAATGATAGATAAAAAGAAATTATTCGAGGATTATGACTGGAAAATTGAAGGATGTGAGCATGGCGGAATCAACACCTTTGACGATAAATTGACCGGCAACATCATAGAACGACTCGAACAGGATGAAACAGATGAAAATATCTTCTGGGATGGGTTCACGGCTCATTATGATTTAAATATCGGGCATATTTCGGTTAATACCAATCTGGAAGCTCCATTAAAGTCTGCTACAAAGGAAGAGGCTATCGCCGAAGTTAAAAAAATATGCGCCGAAAAAAATCTATTCGAAGGTTATGAATGGAGAATCGAAAATTGCGATGAAGACGGAATTAATGAATTAAGCGAAACCTTGAAAAATGAAATCACGGAAATCATTGGCAAGGACCTGGAAGCCTGCATAGAAGAATGTGCTTAAACAACCGCTAGAAAAACACTTCAACCTGATTTACTGAAAATCTGCTCTGCCCAGTTTTTGTCGCCCAGTTTTTCGAACAGGCTGTCGGCCAGCCAGCGGAACTCAAAATTTCCTTCGGCTTTTTCCTCTGCCTTTTTATACAACTTCTTTGCCCATTCTTTATCACCCAGCTTTTCGCAGATGCTGTCGGCCAGACAACAAAAATCGGTGCTGTCCTGCGCCAGCGCCTCGGCTTTCTTAAAAACATTTTCAGCCCACTTTTTGTCACCCAACTTTTCGACAAGACTCTCGACCAGACTATTAAGATCGCTACTATCCTGAGCTGTCTCCTCAGCCTTCGCGTATAATTCTCTGGCCCATTTTTTGTCACCCAGCTTTACGCAGATGCTGTCGGCAAGTTCATAAAAATCGGAGTGTTCTTTCGCCATGCCCTCGGCTTTTTTATAAACTTTTATTTGCCAGTCGTTGTCCCCGAATGTTTCGGAAATGCTGTCAGCAAGATCACAGAGTTCGCGCACGTTTTGCGGGTTGTCTTCGGCTTTATTATATAATTTCTTCGCCCATTCTTTATCGCCCAGAATTTCAGTAACGCTATAGGCCAGCCAGTTCAAGTCGAGGCTGCTTTCGGCCCTGTCTTCGGCTTTAATGTATAATTTCTTCGCCCATTTTTTATCGCCGAGTGCTTCGGAAACACTGTAGGCAAGCCAATTAAAGTCCAAACAGTCCTCGGCTTTATCTTCCGCTTTCTTATAAACCTTTTCGGCCCATTGCCTGTCTCCTGCATAGGCCAGATGGTCACCAACCTGCTTGAGGTCACAGGCATCCTTTGCGTTGGCTTCGGCATCCTTAAAAGCTTTTGTCACCCGTTCATCATGGCTTGAGGTTTCCGCTTCCTGTTTTGTCGATGACACGTCCTGCTCGACTTGCCCCTCTACGGCTAACCGGGAATATTCCAGATAATGGATTTTGTCACCGGCGTAGATAAAACTTTTTTCGTATTTTGTTTTCGGCAAATTGTTACGAGTCTGTAGAAAACCGAACTCCCGTGTTCTATTTTGTAGCAAAGGCTCGGCGTTAAAATACTCGCTGATTTCCCGTGCATAAGGTTCGCTGTCGGTAGCCAGATACACACAACCTTCTGGTGCCAGTTTTTGCGCCACCAACTTGACCAGTTTGGGTTTAATCAGCCTGCGTTTGAAATGCCTCCTCCTTGGCCAGGGGTCAGGAAAATTTACATAGACCGTGTCCAATTCATCATCATGGAAAAGGAGAGGGATTTTTTCCCGGACATCTCCATATACAACACGAATATTTTTTAAGCTAAGATTTTTAATCCGGGCGAGTAATTTTCTAATGCCATCTTGAGAAAAATCTATTCCAATAAAATTGCTATGAGGTTCCCGTGTCGCCATTTCAATGAGAAAATCTCCCATTCCAAAACCAATTTCAAGCTTTATAGGCTGGCTGTTGTCAAATTGTCCTTGCCAATCCGGGCGTTCATCGACATTAAGAAAACAGGGATCTTCCACAACGAATACAGAAGAAGACGGTCTGGCGGTCAGCAAACTCATTTTTCAAAACCTGATCAGATTCGATATTATTCACGGAATAAAAAAACGTCCCGCACTAGCAGGGTGCTGAAAAACTCAATAGGCATGTCTTTCTGAATACTTCGGCACCTCTCAGCATCCTGCCAGACATCAATATGGCATTCTCGGTTAATTTCAGGTTCTTTTCAAGATTGTAATTTAATGGTGGTGATCTCGCTTGTTTGACGTTAAGTCAATGACAACGGGGCCTGTTTAATCACAGTTTTTTATTTGAGCATTCCTATAAAATAATGTTAATTTGCGGAAACACCAATAAATGCTAGAATTTCGAATTACTGCGGTTAGAGTTTTCAGGTCCTTAAAGAAAACTACTTCCAAAATATTTTCACCTCTCCGTTGAGCAGTAAAGTTTCGCAATAGGTATATTGACTGGCACTCATAAATTTAGCGGCTCGAAATGGATTATAAGAAAAAAATCATATCCGGCGGAAAAGTCAGGGACTACATGACTTCTCCCATCCTTTCTGTTGCCGAGGACTCAACACTTAAGGAAGTTGCAGATTTTATGAGTTCAAATAAACTTTCTGTGGTACTGATAAAAAATAAGTCTCTTGACTACATCGGTGTAGTCACAGATGCAGACTTCACCCGCAAAGTTGCAGCAAAAGAATATTCGGTAAATAACACAACAATCAATTCCATCATGTCGGCTCCTGTCAAAACAATTGAGGGATCAGCGATTATGACGGAAGCAAATAAAAGAATGCGCAGGTGGGGAATCCGCAACCTTGCAGTCACAGAAAAGGGAGAATATGTAGGCTTATTATCTGCTGTGCATTTTTTCAGCTATTACGAAAATGTTGAGGAATATCTGAGTGATCTTGCGATTAACGATGGGTTGACCGGTATACACAATCGTCGTTATTTCGACGAAATTCTAGCTGTAGAATGGAAACGAACAAAGCGGGAAAAATCACCTCTATCGTTAATCATGCTGGACATTGACTATTTTAAAAAATACAACGACACTTATGGGCACCAGGCTGGTGATGAATGCTTAATAAAGGTGGCGGATGCAATTTCTGACGCTTTGCGGCGATCCGTAGATATAGTCGCCCGTTATGGCGGGGAAGAGTTTGTGGTCATTTTACCAAATATTGAACTGAAAGATGCAACCCACATGGCCGAAAAAATTCGAGCTCTAATCGTGGCTCTGGAGATTGAACATAAACTAAGCAGTATCAGTCCTTTTATAACGGTGAGCCTGGGTGTTGCCAGTATTGTTCCCAGCTCAGATTCGTCTCACGCAAAACTACTTCAGAGTGCTGATGAGGCACTCTATAATGCAAAACTCAGGGGACGAAATTGCGTTATTGTTGCATATGATTGACCTGCCACCCTCCGCCAAATTAAAACATCCCATTCTGACTCGTAGCGAATTTAGTGAAAGAGTTCGAAGAATTCATTGAGTCTGGTTTACTAAGGGGTTTTGTGACGCATACGGATTGAAGGTCTGCCCCCTCATGCTTGAGAGTATTGTCTGCGATGACCAAATCCCCGATCCCCAACAAATCATAATAGGCTTTTAAAACATTAATTTATTGAAAACAATACTTATGAAAAAAATTCTTGTACTCCAAACACTATTCACTGCTTTATTTGTATCCTCATTTGTTTATGCTCATGGGATGTCTGAAGCGGAAAAGCAAACTATTCTAGAAGGGGGGAACCTTCAATTTTTGAAGATTGGTGCGACTCATATGCTGACTGGTTACGACCATCTTTTATTTGTTTTTGGGATTGTCTTTTTTCTCACCACCTTCATGGATGTGGTCAAAACCATAACCGCCTTTACAATAGGACACAGCATAACCCTTATCACAGCAACCTTGATGGGGGTTACCGTTAACTATTTTTTAATTGATGCTGTGATTGCCTTGAGCGTTTGCTACATCGGCTATGAAAATATTGGCGGGTTCCGTAAATTCTTTGAAAAATCACCCGATTTGATTTGGGCTGTATTTATATTTGGACTGATTCACGGATTAGGATTATCCACAAGACTTCAACAACTGCCCTTGGGAGAAGAAGGGATTGTATTGCGAATACTATCCTTTAACCTGGGAATTGAGTTAGGACAAATTGTCGCCCTGTGTTTAATGGTTGCCTTGCTATTTAAATGGCGACATACGAAGTCCTTCCTGCAAATAAATGCCGTCTCCAATAATGGGCTTATTGTTGCAGGGGCCTTTTTATTTTTAATGCAGATGCATGGATATTCACATACCATTGGTCCTGATGAATTTGGGTTTCCAGAAGACAGTCATTTACACGCCCACGAAAAAATGGAATCACAAGCCCCTATGCCGGGCAGTGAATATAGAACCCTCCCCCAGACGGAGAGCCCTCAATCACAGTAGGTCAGACTATCGCAATATTTTTTCTATTCAATAGGAGGTGATAAGGCTTCACTCTTCCGGAAGGGTGAAGGTGATGGTTGTGCCATTTCCCAGGGAGCTTTTAGCTGTGATGGTGCCACCATGGCGTTCCACGATTTTCCTGCAAATGGCAAGCCCCATCCCGGTGCCACCATAAGTCTCCCTGTTGTGCAACCGCTCAAAGGGTTTGAATATTTTCTTCGCATACTTTTCCTCAAAACCAATTCCATTGTCGGTCACTGAAATTTCCCAAATATTCTGCTCTGTTTTTAAAGCATGGATAGTGATTTCCAGGGGCCGATCCGGATTTTTGTATTTCACCGAGTTACTGATCAAATTCAGAAACAACTGGCGAATATGTATCTTGTCAACCTTCAGAGTGGGTAACTCTTCGATTTTTATCTTCGCTTGTGTTTCTAAAACAGAAACCCCCAGTTCTTCCAGCGTTATTTTCACTATTTGATTCAGATCAGATTTGACCAAACCCGAGGCTCGGGTCTGAATGCGAGACAACTGGAGAAGATCATCGATCAAGTCATTCATCCGATTTGCCCCGTTAATCATGCGCATGAGCAAATCTTTTGGTTCTGCATCAAGCGGTTCCATTTTTTTCTCAAACATTTCTCCAAAAATCATAATTTTCCGGAGAGGCTCTTTCAAGTCGTGGGAAGCTATATAGGCGAATTCCTTCAGGTCCTGATTGCTCCGTTCCAGCTCGCTTGCGTAATGTTCCGCTTTCTCTTCTATACTGATCCGCCTCATTTCCGCTTCCACCCTTGCGGCGAAAGACTTAAGAATCGATTGAATATTTTCTGTTTCTTCTTCATCAAAGGGTTTGGTATCCATTACCGACATGATTCCAATGGGCGAGCCATCCGTATCCGTCAGCGGGCACCCGAGATAACTTTCAATATTGTTTTCTTTAAAATAAAGATCTTTTGGAAATATTTTCTGAAGATCCTTGGGATAAATACTTTGCGCTCTATTCAAAACATTTTCACAGGGGCCTCCTTTAATATCATAACTAATGCTCTCCAAGAGTTTTTCGTTTTCAACAAAGGCCCGGCTTTGAATTCTTGTATCCTTATCAACCAGAATTCCTATAAAAGCATAACGAACTTTCAATGTCGCGGCGAGTTGCTGGACCATAGAGGGGAAAAAGTTTTCTCCGGTATGTTGGCTGGTCCCATCCAGAATGGCACGAAACTGGTGCAAAAGCCGCTTGCCCTGCTCCTGGCTTAATTCCAACTCTTCCTGAATTTTAATTTGTCTTCGCCAACCAAAATGAACGATCAATCCAAAAATCACTAAAATTAAAAATTTAAATGATCGCATCCAGATTTCAACAGGCGTAAGAAAAAAAAGGTTTTCAATCAGGGACGCCTGACTAAAAAACAGAAAATCAACCACCCCGTCAACAATCCAACAGATCATTCCCAGAAGAACACCTATTATCCAGACGTTCTGTTTCAGCAAAGCTAGTGTTTTTTTCATCAGTACGCCTGTGATAAAAAAGTTTGAGACATTGTGGTGGGTATCTTAGAGTATTTTCAGGTAGTTCTCAAAATGATAACCGAAACCCCCTGCCCATTCTATAAACATAGATAGATTTCACAAGAAGTATTGTCACCCACGAACACTACTAGCGAACATAAAATCAATGAGTTCTATTTTTGTGTGATTTTTGGAGTTAAGATTTTCCGGTTTGAGCCGTCACTACAAGTATGGAACCTGTGAATCAGACATGCTCTTGCCTCAATGACCTCACCTCAGCGCAGAAAAGGCAGGCCGATGCCGTGGCCGGTGGAGACTTCGCTAAACTACTGATCGAACTGCAAATCATTAGAGCTTCCTTAAACACAGAAGCAACGGGCTCTAAAAAAAGTAGCCTGCCGGAATTCAAACGACCCCAGGATATTATGAAAGTTTTCTTTTCTGATGAACTTCAGGCAAGAGAGGCGGGTGGTGACCCTTATTTCCTTGAAAAAAAATTCCCCATCTTCGGCCCTTCAGCGTGACGCTGAACTCAATGGGCAATAGCTTTACTAATTTATGTGATGTTTAGCTTAACGCACCCTTTTACCTCCCCTGTCAAGGGGCGTGGGGCTGGGTTGCGCTAACAAGGGCTTTGTCTGGCTGACAAAGAGTGGTCTCAGTTTGACGGCCTATGCCAAGCCCTTTCCACGAGATTGAGCTGAACTCCCCTCGTTACGATTTCCGTAGGAAAAATTCCTAGGAAAAAATAGGCTGGTTTGCGAACATAACCATCGCCGCAATGAGGACGGTGTAGTACCCAACCAGAAGTAAAAATTTCTTCGCAGACATGGTCATTGCTTCATCTCCCTCCACTGAAATGAAATTTATTTTCCATTTGATAGACTCAGTTTTTGCATACTCTATGCCAAAATATAGAGCCCCACTGATTTGGCCCGTAAGGATCAATCTTTTAATCCGTTAGAACCCCCACTAATATTTACAAGGATAATTAATCTTAACACACTGTGTATCAAAAAAGTAACAAAAATAGCAACTTATTAACATTTTATCTGCATGGTTGAGAAAAGTAGGTTCTCTTGGAAAAGTTTTTTAGGAATAACCTTCCCGAGAACCGGGAAAGGCAGAGGGCATTAATTACATTGAATCATGCTGAGCGATCTTATTTTTTCTCTCCATCTGGTACCCCGTCCAGTGTAGGCATTTTTCCGCTTTTTCTCGATATAGACCTATTAAAGATTCCAGGCTATTTTCTTCCAAGTTCAATATCCCTTGCCAGAAATTTTTTTCTTTTTGGTGATGCTCCTGAAAGTGTAATTCCTTCATAAATTTTGCGACCGTCTTATGACCAGCAAGGCAACTGATCGAATAGATCTGATGCCCCTGGTTTTTCATAATCTTGAGCAGAGAGCAGACGATGAGCAGACGGGCAACTCCAATATTGCGGTATTTTTTATCTACGATGACCAAGTCTAGCCGGGCATAGTTTTTAGGATACGCAGGTTTGTTGATGTTCTCGCGAATCACCGTTGTCACCATACCCAAGGGCCGGTCTTTTTCATAAAGGACTAAAATTTCCTCTTCCTGCTCCCCCTCGAAATTATCGGAGCAACTGACAAGTTGAGGCTCGCCGTAATGAAATTTTTTACACAGCGCTTTATCGGCTACGGTTAATCGCAAATCTGGAAACAGCGCAAAAAGATCGTTGAGTTCAGGAATCATGTTGGCAAAATCTAAAAAAAAGTTATTTGGAATTATTCACTGCTATACTCCTGCGGGACAGCAGGAATACAAAGCAGCAAGACCTCTGTTTAGCCGAGAAAAACCTTTTCTCGGCTAATAAAATCATGGCTCATTGGCGGCATGTGATATTCCCTTCGCTTGTTTTACCCTTGCAGGGCACAAAATTTAATGAAGAGGGCATCACGCATGCCCCGAAGGTGTATGTGATATCCCCTTCGCTTGTTTCATGCCCCGAAGGTACGCCGAGTGGGCAGCTAAACTAAATTTCAGGTTTTGCCGATAAGACGTCTGTATAATGTTCTATTAAAGATGCGGTTTCAGAAAACCGGCATAACTCAGGAGGATTGAAAGAATGCGTGGTATTTCAAAAATAACGAGTTATCTTTTGAGCGCAGTGTTTTTGCTGGTTGTTGCCTCCGAAAAAAGTTGGGGCCAGGTAACTGACGATGTTTTAAAAGAGGCTAAAACGCTGGCAAAGCTGGAAGACGATTATTTTAAAAAACGTCTGAATAATGATTTAAAGGGGACATATCAATATCAGCACCCTGTTTATAAAGAAAAAATTTCGTTGGAGGAGTTTCTATATTTTGAAGGCCGACTGATATCAGAATATAGAGAAGGAGGGCAGGCCCATATTTCGGGCGGCATGCTTCCGCCAATGGACTACATTAAAAAAAATCCGAGCAAAAGGGATGCCCTCGGTTTCCCCCGTCCCAGTCGATACAAATGGTTCGTGAATCCTTTTATTACCGTCAAAAGTTATTCTCTTGAGCGGATATCTATCAGCGAGGATGGGAAATACGCGATGACGGAAATCATGCTTGAAGGCACCGAACGGCTAAACCCGGTATTGGTCAGGGGAAATATTTCGTTCGACATGAACCGCCCTCATATTGATTATTGGGAAAAGGTAGATGGAAAATGGGTGATAACGGTATTGGTCGATAACTCTTCGATAAGTGGTTCAAGGAAAACCTTATATTTTATTCCTAATAATAATGATGCATGGCAAAAGATGGAATATGTCCAGATTGATTCGGCCAGTTTGCTGGCAGAGCCTGATCCTGAACGTCATGCCCTGAATGGGAAAAATTAATTCTCAATGAGTGTTGATCTGCCGTTTCATAAGTCCTGGCTGGAGGAAGAAGAGCACCGGGAAATGGAGGATACCCTGAACTCCGGCTGGTTGACCACAGGCCCCAAAACCCGAAGATTTGAAGAAGCTTTCAAAGACTATATAGGTTGCAAGCATGCCGTGGCCTTGAACTCCTGCACGGCAGGGTTGAACCTGGCGCTTGCACTGCAAAACTTTGCCGAAGGGGACGAGGTGATCACCACCCCGATGACGTTTCCCGCCACGGCTAATGCGATTCTTCTGCAGAGGTTGAAGCCGGTTTTTGCTGATATCGAAACGGGCACACTCACCATTGATCCTCAAAAAATAGCAGCCAAAATCACTCCGCGCACCCGCGCCATCATTCCTGTTCATTTCGCCGGCCATCCTTGTGATATGACCCCGATTCAGGAACTGGCAGACCAGCACAAACTGGTTATTATCGAAGATGCGGCGCATGCGCTGGAGTCTGAATACAAAGGCCAGAAAATTGGTAATATGGGAAATGCCACGGCGTTTAGTTTTTACGCCAATAAAAATATCACCACTGGCGAAGGCGGTATGCTGGTCACCAATGACGATGCCTTAGCCGAGACCCTTCGCATCATGCGGTTACAGGGGATCAGCCACGATGCCTGGAAACGTTTTGGCAAAAGCGGGTTTGCCCACTGGGAGCAAACCCTGGCCGGCTATAAATGCAATATGACCGACCTCAACGCTTCGCTCGGACTGCACCAGATTAAAAAGATTGAACGGTTCATGACATTGCGCAAAAAATATGTGTCGATGTATGACAACGCTTTTGCCGATGTGCCGGAACTGGAAACTCTGACCGTAAGAGACTATGCCACCCCCGCTCATCACATATATATAATTGCTCTCCATCTGGAATGTTTGACCACAGACCGCGATGGGTTTCTGGAGGCTATTCAGTCTGCTGGTATCGGCGTGGCTGTGCATTATGTGGCCTTGCACCTGCAACCTTATTATGTGAAAAACTTCAATACCAAGCCTCAGGATTTTCCGATTGCGTCGAACTATTCTGAGCGCGTCATCAGTCTTCCCTTGTATCCGAAAATGTCATCCGCTGATGTTGAGCGGGTGATCGGAACGGTGAAAGATCTCGTTAAAAAATTCCGCCGTTAACCCGCTGGTGCGGGAGGCAAATAGCGTGCTATTCTTCCTTCCATGAACAAACTGTTTTCCCGTTTAAAAGAGTTATTTTCCCAGTTCGTTGCCGAACTCGTGAGGAAAGGTGAGAAAAGCCCTGCTGCCGAAGAGGTGCCCGTACGTTCTCCATCTGAACTCAAGATACTTGCAGAAATACTCAAGGGAACGATCCAGAAAAACCCGAAGGATATTAAGGCCCTTTACAATCTGGGAGAGGTGTATATGGAAATGCATCGCTATGGCGATGCCATCCCCCCTTTGCGTGAACTGGTCAAACATTTTCCGGATCATAAAAGCGGACGTTTGCAGTTGGGGCGGTCACAAATGGAAATGGGCCGCGAAGAGGCCGCACTGGAAAACCTTGAGGAGGCCCTCCGCCTTGACCCGGAAAGCCAGTTGGTCAAAAAAGCTCTTTGTCAGGCGCACAGTAATCTGTCCACCGCATTTGGCAGGATCAAGAACCAGAAGCAGGCCGAACACCATTTTCAGGCGGCAATAAAAATCATTCCCGACTTTGGTCCCGCCCATCTTTCGATGGGAATCTGCTACACAGAGTGGGGACGTTATAAAGATGCCCTGGCGAAAATTAAAGAAGCCCTGAAGCTCGACAAGAACCTGACTGTAGAAGCGCATTACCGGTTTGGCGAAGTGTACACCAAGCTGAAAGACATTAAAAAAGCCATCAAGCATTATAAAGAATCAATCGCGGTAGATCCTTCTGCTGCCATGCCCAACCTGAGGTTGGGGATGCTCTATTTCAAATTAAAAAAGTATAAAGATGCAGTGGAACCGCTACGCAAGTCGATCAAGCAGAGCCCCAAATACGCCGCCGAAGGTTATTTCAGGCTTGGCGTGTCCCTGATGAAACTCAAACGCTACAAACCGGCAGAAGAGCCGTTACGCAAAGCGGTGGAAGTGAGTCCGGATAACGAATTGGTCAACGATACTCTGGCCGAGAACATTTATCAGCTCAGTACCTTTTTGACCGGCGAAGAAAAACCAGGAGAGAAAATCGATCTGTTGCGGGAAGTGGTTTATTTTAACCCCGTGCATATTGCAGGCTATGAACAACTCAGCAAAGCTTATGACGAAACCTTGAATGGCGGGAAAGCAATCACCAATGCCATCATCGCGCAGAGACTCTTATTGGATAATAAAATGCTGAAAGAAGCCGCCCGATCCCGCGAATCCCTCAACGCCCTCTACAAAAAATATAAAATGTCTCCTGATGATTTCAAAAAAGTCATCACCCCCAGCAAAAACTACCACTAGGCGTGGGGCTAGTACTGCATTACCCGCAAGGCAGACTGAATGCTCTAGCGCAATACTTTAATAATTCCCCCTGACAAGGGGGATTGAGGGGGTTGATTAATGAACCCCTCTTTCACAAAGAGGGGCTGGGGTGATTTGCATTCAGGGGTTTTGTCATTACGAGCGTAGCGAAGCAACCTAGATTCTTGCAAAGGAGGGAATATGAGGTTTAAATTTTTGAGACTTCAGGAGATTAGAACCATGTCTTTTTTGCTATTCCTCATCTAATTCTTTTTCAATCCAAGGGATGGTGAAAACTTCCTCCCAATATCCTTGTAAAGGTGGTTTTATTTCCCTGAACTCGCAGCAGGTAATTAATAAATAATATCTTTGGACTATTTTTTCGATAATTTGGAAACCCTTTGATAATTCTTTATAAGTAGGAGAGTCACCCTCCTTTCCCCCGAAATGGGCAACAAAGTTATTTCTTAAGTGAAGAATTTTTTTGCATGTATTACCCACCGTCAATTTTCGAATATCGCTATCAATTTTTTTAAGAGGGAAAAAATCTACCCCTTGACCAGCTAAATTATAAAAACATTCTTTTGCTTCCTATTCATCAAAAAACGCTTTATTTTTTTTCCATCTGTTTATGAATCCAGATTGTGATCTATAGCTTTTATGTTTTGGTTTCTTTAGTTCCTCCAAAAATTTGACCAGACCATTATTCCCTTTGCTTGTGTCACAAAAACGTCCGAAGCTGATAACCAAATGCCCTTTCGCAGATTCATGCATCCAATCAAGGGCAGTTAAATCCATTTCCTTGAAACGGGTATTTTTATCAATAATTAGCGACGTTTCTTTAAAAAGCTCCAAATCGTTAAGTAAGTAACCTGCGTATTCTGCCAATTTTCCAATCCGGTTTTCCATTTCGAAAATACCTTAGCAATTATCTATTTAAAAGGTGCCATTCAGCAACCCCCTCAGTCCCCCTTGTCAGGGGGAAGATCATTATCTCTGTCCATCTGTGTGTGTCTGTGGCTAAAAAAGGTTTTCTTAGCCTATATCCCGAAACACCTTTACCAACTTTTCCACAGACCCACTTTGCAGGGCTTTGAATATTTTTTCTACTTGTTGCGATAATTCTTTTTCGCTCTGGAATTTCAGTTCCAGTTTCAATTCGTTGCTCTCGAACGTATCCTGGTATCGGAGTTTGGTCTTGTCGTCCAGTTCCATTTCATCGAGAGTGCGGGCGACCTGTTTTCTCATGTCTGACAGAACCGGGTAGCGCAGGCTGTGAAGCGTTTTATGGATCTGGTCATATCGTTGTGGAGCCGGCAATTCGGATGCGGTCAAAACTTTCTGAAACTCCTCGCGGGATAAAATATCTCCTTGTGTGGTGTTTTCTCTTGCAGCAACTTCATCGACCAGTTCCAGCAGGTCGCGCCATTTGTTGACTCCCGGTTTCAAGATCGAAAACAGGTTCTCTGCCTCGGCCAGACTGTTCCACTTGTAAAATGTCTTGAAGGTTTTAACCGGAACCCCGGCACGGTGCAGCAAGATTTGCATCTTGTGGCTTAATAATTTAACGTCAGACAAGTCCTGAAACATTTTTTTACTGCGCTCAAGTTCCAGTAAAGGCATATACTCTGCGATAATGGTTTCATTAGAAACTCCGGCTTGAATGAATTTGTTGAGAATGCCGCCTTTCTCGATATCGCTGTATTGCCGGTGCCCGAAGTTTTCATTCAGGTTGATGACCAGCCGGGTGGCATCATCCAGTTCGGCAACAATGAAGGCGGGAATTTGGGTTAATCCGGCTCGGGGTGTCGCCTGAAAACGTTTGTGCCCACTGACTATGGCATAACCATTTTCGGAGGGGCAGATGGAAATAGGGTTCCGGATGCCGATCACTTTGACCGAGTCGGTTAATTTTTCCGGGCAACCGTCCATTGAAAAATCGGTCAATCGGTTTTCTTCGTCAATGTCTGTTAACGGGATTTCGGAAACATTAGAAAATTTCATGCAATTGATCCAATCAAAATTACGTTATACAACCCTGTTTTTAGTTTTCATTCTTTCCGGTTGTCTGGAAAAAATTCCTCACGGCATGGTTTTAATTCCTTCGGGAGAGTTTACCATTGGAACTAATCAGATTGATGAGGAAAACCACGCGCTTTCTTTAGGGCTCAACAAACCCTGGTTTGCTGATGAGTCGCCGGAGCGGCGAACCGACATCCCCGATTATTATATTGACCGGTTTGAGGTGACCAATCTGCAATATTTTATTTTTTGTCAGGCCACCGACCACAAACCGCCACGTTACTGGAAGGGCCAAAAGTTTCCCGAAGGGATGGATCATCTGCCGGTGACGGAGGTGAGTTATTTTGATGCCAACGCTTACGCAAAATGGGCTGGCAAGCGATTGCCCAATGAGTTGGAGTGGGAAAAAGCCGCAAGGGGACGGGCCGGGTTCATCTACCCCTGGGGCGATGATTTTATACCAGGCATCGCCAACCTCAGTCTTTCTCCGAGAACGAAAACAGGCCAGGGATTGAAAGCGGTAGGCAGTTTCCCCAAATCCGCCAGCCCTTATGGAGTGGAGGATATGGTCGGTAACGCCTGGGAATGGGTTTGGGAATATTATCAGCCTTACCCTGACAGCACGTTTAAAACCCCGGCCTATGCAAAGAAGCAGATCGTGGTGCGGGGTTTGTCCTATATGGGAGTGGGGCATTTCAGTCAAAAGGATTTTTTAAAAGTCGTTGGGCTCAAAGCTCGAGCCTCTTACCGTGAGCATCTCAGTCCATTGGCTCGGAAAAAGGATGTGGGCTTTCGCTGCGCCAAAGACCGCCCGTCATTTATGGAAAGGGTTTTTGGTGTCAAGTCAAACGATGAACCGAAAGAATCTGCAGTATAAAAATTTGATTGCAATGACATGAGTGCGTTATTGTCACGAGCTTTAACACAATATTGAAACCGGTATATAATATTATTCTGCTGAATACTTCCCGTTAGTTTAGTCAGGGAAAACTAATCTGAACATTGAGGTGAGAAATAGCTTTGAAATTTGAAGATGCATTAGGAAATCAGGTACTTGTGCTGGATGGAGCAATGGGAACCATGGTGCAGAACCTGGAGCTCGATGATGCCGCCTTTGGGGGTGCTGCTTTTAAAATGCTGACGGATCTGTTGATTTTTTCCCGCCCCGATGATTTGGAAGGCATCCACCTGAAATATTTGCAGGCAGGGGCCAACCTGATTGAGACCAATACTTTTGGTGCTTCACCGTTGCGGTTGAAAGAATTCGACTTTACACAAATCGATCTGGCAGACATCAAGGCGATACCGCAGGAACTTGACTTGAAAAAATCGGATTACTCAGCCATCACTCATCACTTGAATGTAGAGGGTTGCCGGGTTGCCAGAAAAGCCATCGAGAGCTATAAAAATGGGCCCGACTACGATGGCCGCCCTTTGTTCATCGCCGGTTCGATTGGTCCCTCCAATTATGTCTTGTCCAAAACCGAAGCGGCTCTCAATAAGGCGACCTGGGATCAAATCGTTGACAACAATTTCAAGCAGGTGCGAGGACTGATCGAAGGTGGGGCGGATGTTCTTTTGTTTGAAACCCAGCAGGACATTCTTGAGTTGAAAGCATCGCTGATCGGTGCCAACAAAGCTTTTGAGGAAGCTGGCAAACGCCTTCCCATTATTGCTCAGGTGACGGTGGATGGGTTTTCCAGGATGCAAATCTTCAATACAGATATTCATGCGGCTCTCGTTGCGGTGGAGGGCATGGGTATTTCGGCGTTCGGCATCAACTGCAATACGGGGCCGGAGTTGATGGAAAAAACCGTGGAAAAACTGAGCAAGGTTTGTGCTTTGCCAATCTCCATTATCCCCAACGCCGGTCAGCCGGTCTCCGAAGATGGAAAGACCTGTTACAAGCTCGAGCCGGAAGAAATGGCGGATTATGTAGAACGTTTCGTTAAAGAATTGGGCGTGTCGATTGTTGGCGGCTGTTGTGGAACGACACCGGAACACATTCGCGCTTTATCGAACCGGTTAAAAGGAGTGGTTCCGAATAGAAAGAAACTGGAGAAACAGGTATTTGTATCGGGTCCGCAGGAGGCGGTGGCTCTGGGCAGTTCTGAGGCATTGATCCGTATTGGTGAGAGGCTGAATGTGAGGGGCAGTAAAAAAGTTCGCGATGCGGTGGAACGTGATGACGGAATTCAGATGGCGGTTTTGGAAGAAGTTGTTGAAGAGCAGGTCAAAGACCTGGGCATCGAAATCATTGATGTTTGTATGGACAGTAATATTGTCGAAACGGAAAAGGTTTTACCGCAGGCGATTTATGAACTGACCAGTGATTTCAAAGGTGTCATGTGCATCGATTCTTTTTCTGTTGAGGCGTTGCAGACGGCGATTGAGTCCTATCCCGGTAGGCCGATCATAAACTCCATCAGCCTTGAAGAGTATCAAGCTGGAGTCAGTAAGTTGGATGCGGTGTTGTCGCAAACGAAACAGCATCATCCTGTGTATGTTGCGCTGGTGAACGGGCCGGAAGGGCCGGGGCAGACGGCGGATGAAAAATATGAGCTGGCGGCGGAAATCGTCCGCCAGGCGAAAGAAAATCATGGTGTGACTCCCGATCAGCTTCTGATTGATGTCAACGCTTACCCCATCGGGTCGGAATCGGTGGAAGGTTTGAACTTCTGTGCCGAAACCTTGAAGTGCCTGCCACGGATCAAAGCCATTCATCCTGATTTAAAAACAAGTATCGGGGTTGGCAACCTGACCAATGGCTTGGCTTCGAAGCCTTATATGCGAAAAGTTTTGACCAGTGTGTTTTTGGATGAAGCCAGAAAGGCTGGGCTGGACTGCGCCATATTGAACCCACATCATTACGTTCCGCTTGAAAGCCTGACGGAAAGCGATGTAGAGTTGGCGCGAAAAGTTATACTTGATCGCGACATGACAGCGTTTGAAGAGCTGGAGGTGATTGCGCAGACGAAAAAAACCGGTGTTCAGGTAAAAAAAATTGATTACGACGATCTTTCTCTGGAGGAGAGTATTTGTCAAAGAATCAAGGATGGATTCAAACAAAAGGAAGAAGGGGTCATAAACAAAGAGGGTGGGGAGTTCCCTTATAAAGACAAAATAGTGGTCGATGTTGCCAAAGCTATTGACAAACATGAACCGCTGAATTTTATCAGTGGTCATCTTATGATATCCATGCGCGAGTTGGGCGATGCGTTTGGTCGCGGTGAAGTGAGTCTGCCGCATTTATTGAAAAGTGCTGATGTGATGCGTCATGTCATGCAGTTTTTGGAAAGTTTCATGCGTTTTCAAAGTGGTGTCGAGCCAGGGGCGGCCATCGACTATAAAGGTGTGGTGGTCATCGGCACGGTTTATCAGGATGTGCATAGCATTGGTAAAGATCTGGCAAAAACGTTGCTCGAAAACTACGGTTACCGGGTGATCGACCTGGGTGTGCAGGTTCCGCTGGACCGGTTCATCGATACGGCCAGACAGGAAAAAGCCGATGCCATTGGCATGAGCGCATTGCTGGTGCAAACCTCCAATCACATGATCACCGTTTCGAAAATGTTGCTGGAACAGAAATTCACCATTCCTTTATTATTAGGGGGTGCTCCTGTGAACGCCCGCCACGCCGGGTATGTGGCCATGCATGGTGGCGATGATACCGGTGCGATTCTGGATAATATTTTTTATTGCGGTAGCGGAATGGATGGCGTCAACACCATGGGACTTCTCATGGACAACAAACAACGTCCCGGCTTGCTGAAAGAAAATAAAGAAAAGTTATTGCGTGAATATCAAAAGGCCAAGGGAATTCAGGAGGAGAAAGACGAGCTTTTACAGACCCTGCCGCGAAGAAAGATCAGCTTCAGGCATCATGAAAGTCCTTCAGACGGTTACGGAATTCACAAGGTCGAGTTCAAGTTGCATAAGCTTGCAGGAAGCATGGATAGAAAAAGTTTGTATTCCCTGAATTGGAAGTTTGGCAAAAAATCAAGCTGGATTCATAAGGGAGTGACCCTGCAACAACTTCAGGCTTTGGAAAAAACCTGGATAGAAAAAGCCGAAGACAGTGGATGGATCGTTCCCAAGGCCCGGTTTGGGCTTTTCCCGGCGCAATCGGATGGCGATGAGGTCATTATTTATGATCCGAAAGACCGGGACAAAGAATTAGCTCGGCTCCGGTTCGATGTCTGCATTGGAAAAGGAAGAAAGGATGTCTTTTCGGTGGGACAGTATTTTCACAGCAAAGCATCGGGGCAGTGGGATGTGATTGGATTGCAGATATCGACCGCAGGCGACAAGGTCGTAACGGGCGTTGAAGAGTTCAAGGCGCAGCATGACAGTGAGTCAGCATTATACCTGCAGGGTTTGAGTGACCGCGTGGCTGAAGACCTGGCGGAATACATTCACCAACTGCTTCGTCAGAGAATCGGGGCGAAAAAAGACAACCGGGGCCAGCGCTACAGTCCGGGTTACCCGGCCATAACGGACCTGACTTACAATCGTGTTATCTGGGAGCTTCTCGGGGCCGAGGATATTGGCGTGACCCTGACCTCTGGGAACGAGTTTTATCCGCCCAGCACGACGGCGGCGGCGATCTGTTTTCATAAGGATGCTGGATACAGTTGATCCACTCGGCACACCCCTTGGGGAATGCGTGATGCCCTCTTCATTAAATTTCGTGCCCTGCAAGGGTAAAACAAGTGAAGGAGATATCACATGCTGCCAGTGAGCAATAAGTTCAGTTGGCGGACAAAACGTGTGGGCGGCTTAACAAGTCATTGCTATCTGCCTCCCCCGCAAAGATCCCATTCTCATAGGAGATTGTATTCCACCGCTGGTCCGATCTTCTTTCTGCTCAAATCAGGTTTCAAGTCCTTTTAATTTCCAGCCGATAAGAAAACCATTGCCAGACTGGATTTACCTGTCTGGCGGGTTGTGGGATGACAGGGTAACCCTCTGAAAAAAAAGGCTTTGGGTGGTCAGAGTCGGGGGGAAATAAACCCTTTGTATAATTGGCATCATTTGTTAAGATAATAGGGAAGTAAACCCGAATATAAAACAAGGGATGTTGCTCTGCAGTTTTACTTCTGCGGGCCTCTTGTCAGATTATAAATCCGCTATTTTTGAGGCAAATTGAATCATGTTTAAGCGATTCACAGAGAGGGCGCGAAGGGTCATAATCCTTGCTCGCGAGGAAGCTGAACTTTACCGCCACGAATATTTAGGCACAGAACATATTTTGCAGGGTGTTATCAAGGATGGTGGGGGCATTGCTGTTGCCATTGTTCAAAAAAGCGGAGTGGATCTGACTCAATTGAAAAAGGAGTTGGAAAAAAACCTGCCTCGTAGTTCAAACTCGCTGATCATTGGGGATATTCCTTTCACCTCCCGCGCCAAGAAAGTTTTAGAATTTGCGGTAGAGGAAGCGCGAGCCCTGAATCATAATTATATTGGCACTGAGCATCTTCTCCTGGGTCTTTTGAAGGAGAAAGAGGGCGTTGCTTGCCGGGTTCTGAATAGTTTCGGTATGTTCTTTGATGATGTCCGGGAAAAAATCGTGGAAATGTTCAAGGAACCCACCGAGAGCAACCGCGAAGTGGGCAAGACCCCGACTCTGGATGAATTCAGCCGTGACTTGACGAAAATGGCGATCGACGGGAAGCTGGACCCGGTTATTGGTCGGGCCAAGGAAATAGAACGGGTGATTCAGATTCTCAGCCGTCGCACCAAAAATAATCCGGTATTGATTGGTGAGCCGGGCGTTGGTAAAACCGCGATCGTTGAAGGACTGGCTCAGCTTATTGCCGAACGGGAAGTGCCAGATACTCTTTTTGAGAAACGAGTGGTCTCGCTGGATTTAGGCTCTCTAATCGCAGGCACAAAATATCGCGGTCAGTTTGAAGCCCGCCTCAAAGGCATCATGAAAGAAATCATCCAGAATGACAGTGTCATTTTGTTTGTTGACGAGTTGCATACCTTGGTTGGAGCGGGGGCTGCTGAAGGTTCGGTAGATGCTTCCAATATGCTCAAGCCAGCTCTTTCCCGTGGTGAGATTCAATGCATCGGAGCCACCACTTTGGAAGAGTACCGGAAATATATTGAGAAGAATGGCGCGTTGGAAAGACGTTTTCAGCCCATCATTGTGAATCCGCCGACGGTGGAAGAAACTATTGAGATCATCAAGGGGTTGAAAGTTCCGTATGAATTGCATCACAGGGCAAAAATCTCGGACGAAGCGATTGTTACTGCGGTTCGGTTTGCCGAGCGATATATCAGTGACCGGTTTCTCCCTGATAAAGCTATTGACGTGATTGATGAGGCGGGGTCCAGAGTACGGCTACGTGAAATCACTCAATCTCCTGAGATGAAAAAAATTCAACGAGATATAGACATTGTCATTCGCGACAAGAAAATCTGCATCGAAAATCAGGAGTTTGAAAAGGCTGTTGAATTGCGCGACAAAGAAGAAGAGTTGCGCGATAAGCTGGATGTGGTGAAAGCAGACTGGGATAAGGGCCGCGATGTCAGTGAGCCTAGCATCACAGAAGATGATATTGCTGATGTTGTTTCCAGCATGACCGGAATACCTCTCTCCCGAATTGAAGAGAAGGAAAGTGCACGTCTCATAGACATGGAAAATGAACTGGCTGGTAAAGTGGTCGGTCAGGGTGAGGCTATCAAAGTGCTGACCAAGGCGATCCGCCGATCCCGCTCTGGTTTGAAAGATATGAAAAGACCGATTGGTACCTTTCTGTTTCTGGGGCCAACCGGTGTTGGTAAAACAGAATTAGCAAAGGTTCTGGCCGAATTCCTGTTTGGCAATGAGGATGCGCTCATCCGGCTGGATATGTCGGAGTATATGGAAAAATTTAATGTGTCCCGCTTGACTGGAGCACCCCCCGGATATGTTGGTTATGAAGAAGGCGGTCAGTTGACAGAAAAAGTGCGTCGTAAGCCTTATTCGGTGGTTCTTTTTGATGAGATCGAAAAGGCCAATCCGGATATTTACCACCTCCTGTTGCAGATCATGGACGATGGCAGGTTGACCGATAGTTATGGTCGGGTGGTGGATTTTAAGAATACGGTTGTGATTCTTACCTCTAACATCAGTTCCCGGATGCTGGAAAAGGGAACCAGTCTCGGATTCCACAAGGATGATGATGAGCTGAACTACGATAAGATGCAAAAGGAATTGAAGCAGGACTTGAAAAAGACCTTCAACCCAGAGTTTCTCAATCGCTTGAGTGAGACAGTGGTCTTCCGTCCTCTGGAATTGGAGAATATTGTCGAGATTCTTGATGTTCAATTGAACATCCTCAATGAGCAGTTGATCCAGCAGGGGTTAACCATTGATGTGACTCCTGGCGCGAAAAGATGGCTGGCTGAAAAGGGCTTTGATGCTAATTTTGGTGCCCGGCCCTTGAAACGAGCGATTCAAAAACATTTAGAAGATGTTCTGTCTGATGAAATGCTCAAAGGTCGATTCAAAAATGGCGGACTCATTGAGGTTAGCCTGCAGGATGACAGCTTAGTGTTTGTTGAAAAGACCGGAGCTGTTAAAGTTGGTTGATAAAAATTTCTCCGCTTAAGCGGAAGCGATGATGAAAAATATTTAAAGTATTAAGTTTCAGTGGGTTATACTTCTGGGACTTAGTGCTTTTTTTTGCCTGGAAATGCCAGGCAAGGTTTCACCCTGATAACTCTAGAAATTTCAGATAGTTCTGGCCGAATGCTAAAAAAAGCCCACATTTTTTTTGCGACCCTCATTGGTTTCGTTTTCTTTGCGCTGGTTCCCTTTGGGTCTGCTCAAGAAGGTGAAGTTATTGAGTCTGTGAGGATCGAGGGAAACAAGCGGATTGATGAGTCTACGATTCTCTATTACATCAAGTCTAAGTCTGGCACCGTGCTTTCCAAAAAACAGATCCGTGAGGATATTGAGCAAATATACAGCTTGGGGCAATTCAAGGATATCCGTGTTGAAACGCGAGAAGCCCTGAAAGGGCTGGAAGTTGAGTTTTTTGTTGAAGAGATTCCCTCAATCGGGGATGTCGAAATTGTGGGTAATGACAAGATTGACGCCAATGACATCCGGGAAAAAATTGGATTGAAGCGGGGGGCGACTTTTAATGACCACATGATTTTGGAAAGCAGTGAGGAGATCCTCAAGCTTTATCGTGAGAAAGGGTACTTTTTTGCCCAGGCCAATATTGATACTCAGCCTGTCCAGGGAAACCTGGTCAATGTTTCGATCCGAATCAAGGAGGGGGAAAAGGTAAAAATTGAAAAGATTCGTTTTTCGGGAAACAAGTCTTTCCCGGATAAAGACCTCCAGGAGCAGATGGAAACCCAGGAAAAGACATGGTATTCCTTTGTGGATGATTCAGGGGTGTACCAAAAAGATATCTTAAAGCTGGATATGTTCCGGATAGAAGGTTTTTATCACGATAACGGCTATCTCAGGGTCAAAGTGTTGGAACCTCGTATTGATATCAACAAAAAGGCCAAACAAGTTCATATCACAGTTCCGGTTGAGGAAGGCCCACAGTTCCGCGTGAAGAGTTTGGCTTTAAAAAGTGATGATGTGGTCTCCTCAGATGAAATTCAAAAAAGCATTCAGACCAAGATGGGAGACATCTATAACGTGTCTCAGCTGCGTCAGGATATTTTAACGATTGCCGATTTGTATTCAAAAAAAGGTTATGCCTATGCTGACGCGAACCCGATCTCCAAGTTAAACGATGATGACCGCACCGTTGAGTTGTCCATCGAAGTCGATAAGGGCAAAAAGGTTTATGTTGGCAGTATAGAGATTTTAGGAAACCTTCAAACCCGAGACAATGTTATCCGCCGCGAATTCCGTCTAAAAGAAGGGGAGTTGTTTGATGGCTCCAAACTGAAGCGGAGCAAACAACGGATCAATAATCTTAATTTTTTTGAAGATGTTAAGATTGATACCCATAGAGGGCAGGACCCCGACCTCATTGATATTCTTACTACAGTGACTGAAAAGCCTTCCGGGTCGTTCTCGATTGGTGCCGGTTTTAGCTCGGTCGAGAATTTAATTTTCACCACCTCCATTGCCCAGAACAACCTTTTTGGAAATGGTCAGCGTTTGAACTTGAATGCTCAGTTATCCTCCATCCGTGCAGATTTCAATTTAAGCTTTACCGAGCCGCGTCTGCTTGACTCCGAAATATTGCTGGGAATCGATGCGTTTAACCGGGATCAGGACTTTCTTAGCTTCAATTCCCAGTCAACCGGAGGCGGTTTTCGTTTAGGTAAAAATATTTCTGAGTATGATTTGCTTAGCTTCAGATACCGTCTGGAAAATGTGGACGTCTCGGGTCTGAGTGCTGACTCTGAAACAGCATTCTTTAAAAATGGAACTCGTGTAACCAGTAGAGTAGCGCCCACCTTTGTCCACGATTCGCGGGATAACTTTTTAAATCCTTCCAAGGGGTGGAGGCATATGGTAGGATTTGAGCTTGCCGGGCTGGGTGGCGCGAAATTCTCTAAATCCGTCTATGAAGTGACGTATTACCGCCCTATAGTAGGGAAACTCGTTGGTGCGGCACATGGCCGGGTTAATTATGGGGATGGGTATGGTGGAGAAAAACTTCCCGGCTTTGAAAGGTACTTCATGGGAGGGCCGACTTCCCTGCGAGGTTTTACAATCCAGGACATCGGGCCAAAAGATAGTAGGGGCAACCCTGTAGGGGGTAGCCAATCACTTTTGGTTAATTTAGAAGTGCAATACCCCTTCACCAAATCTTTTCGCGGGTTTTTGTTTTATGACCGTGGAAATGTTTATGGCACGGGTTTTAATACCAATACAACAGCGAAAAATTTTGACTTGGGAGAAATGCGCAGTAGCGTAGGTGCGGGTATTCGTTTTATCAGCCCTTTTGGTCCTCTGGGTTTTGCCTATGGATTTAAACTGGACCAGCAGACCGGCGAAGAAGCTGCACAATTTCATTTCTCTGCAGGAAGCGCATTTTAAACTTTAGAAAGGATCAGGTTTATGCGGTTAACAATTTTCAGGAAGTTAAGGATCGTCGGCTCTCTACTCATTTCAGGTTTTTTGATTTGTGGGCTTTTTACTGTTTCTGCGTTTGCCGCAGATAGTCGGATAGGTTTTTTGAATGTTCAAAAAGCGGTTTCCAGCACTAAACAGTGGAAAACCAATTTTGATAAATTTAAAGAAGATTTTACCAAAGAGAAAAAAAGGATCAAAACCAAGGAACAGAAGATCAAAATAATGTTGGAGAATTTGAACAAGCAAAGTTTTGTTCTGGATCCTGATCTGAAAAAGAAAAAAGAAGATGAGTTCAGAAAAGAAAAAATCGATTTTGAAAGATACGTTCAGGATAAGAACGCAGATTTTAGCAAAAAAGAAAAAGAGATGACTCAACAAATTCTGCTTAAAATGATGGATGTCATACAAAAAATTGGTAAAGAAAAGAAATATACAATGATTCTGGAGCAGAAAGTCGTTCTCTATCATGATAAGGGTAACGATTTAACTGACATCGCAACCCGAGCTTATGACAGGACTAATAAATAGTTTTGGTTGAACTTCGACTAAAATAGTCTGCTTGATCCCGCGCTTGAACCCGCTGAAATCCCTGGAAAAGCCGCAGGCTTTCAACAGTAAGAACGGATTCCCGATATGATGGATATTAACGAAATCAAAAAGACCATTCCCCATAGATATCCTTTTCTATTGGTCGATAAGATTATCGAATGTGATATGGAATCCCGAATTGTCGGCATCAAAAATGTGACTGTCAATGAACCTTTTTTTCAGGGGCATTTCCCGGAGTTCCCTGTTATGCCAGGTGTGCTTATTATCGAGGCCCTTGCGCAGGTGGCCTGCATTTTAGGAATTAAAATTATGAAGAAGGAGGGTCAGTCTTCCGTATTCTTCACTGGTATTGACGGAGCAAAATTCAGGAAGCCTGTTGTTCCGGGAGATCAATTGCGTTTGGAGCTGACTAAAATCAAGCAAAGAGGAACGCTTTTCCGATTTGAAGGTAAAGCGTATGTAGGCGATGCATTAGCCACAGAGTGTACGATTCAGGCTATGCTCGGTAAAGACTGATTTTGTAAGCGGGGCAGACTCACCATTTTTATTTTGCGTGTCTTTTTCTGGTCAATCATGACGGCTTCATCCTTTAGATCGTGACCATTCATTCCAGTGCAGTCATTCACCCAGATGCGAAGCTGGCCCAAGGAGTCGAGGTGGGTCCTTTCACCACTATTGGCCCGGAAGCCCAAATCGGCGAGGGGACGTTTGTAGGCCCTAACGTATTGATTGAAGCGGGTACGATCATCGGCAGGAACTGTAAGATTTTTCATGGTGCTTCGCTTGGTGGAGAACCGCAGATTGCGAATTTTCAAAACGTTTCCAGTTCGCTGGAAATTGGCGATGAAACAGTGATTCGGGAATATGTCACCATTCATCGTTCGGGTTTTGAAAATGGTGTTACCCGGGTTGGTAACGGTTGCATGCTTATGGCCTATTCGCATGTGGGTCATGACTGCGAGATAGGCAATCAGGTAGTGATTGTAAATAGCACGGCTCTTGCTGGTCATGTTATGGTAGAAGACAAGGCTTTTATTTCGGGCCTGGTGGGCATCCATCAGTTTGTCCGAATAGGCCGGTATGCTATGGTTGGAGGGATGGCGCGTGTGAATCAGGATGTCCTGCCCTTTTCCACTGTGGAGGGAAACCCGGCTCAACTTTACAGCGCTAACACAGTGGGACTCAAGCGGGCAAACTTCAAGCCGGATATCAGAGTGGCAATCAAAACAGCGTTAAAATTCATTGTCCAACCAGAACTGAACACCAGCCAGGCTGTGGAAAAAATTATAGCAGAAATTGAGATGTTTGACGAAGTTCAACAGCTCATTAATTTTATAAAAGATTCCTCCAGAGGAGTGACCAAATAGTGGCAAAGGTAAGAGTTGGTGTGGTGGGAGCGGGGAGAATGGGTGCATATCATGTCGGAGTTCTATCCGAGATGCAGAGGGTTGAGCTTGCCGGGGTGGTGGATGTTGATCCTGAACGTCGAAAGGCCATTCAGGATATCTACCACGCACCTACCTTTACGGACTGCAAGGATCTTTTTGGGCAAGTTGATGTCGCAGTAGTTGCGGTGCCTACAACGCTGCACTATCCTGTCACCAAGGAGCTGCTTAATAATGGCATCCATGTTCTACTGGAAAAACCTTGTGCCAACAACCTCGATCACGCCCGCGAGCTATTTAAAATAGCTCAGGACAATAACCTGACTTTGCATATCGGTCACGTGGAACGTTTCAATGGGGCAGTGCAGGAACTCCACAAAATTGTTGAAGTCCCGCTTTTTGTCGAATGCAAGCGCATGGGGCCTTTCACAGAAAGGATCAGGGATGATGGAGTGATTCTGGATATTATGATCCATGATATAGATATCATTCTTAACCTGATCAAATCCAAAGTGGTTGCATCACATGTTCTTGGGGCTTCGGTTTTTTCTGAAAAAGATGACCTGGTGAGCGCTCAACTCGAATTTGAAAATGGGTGCATTGCCAATATTGTTGCCAGCCGGGTTTCACAGAATAAAGTCCGAACCTTATCGGTAACCCAGAAAGACTCATTCGTGGTTTTGGATTACACCGATCAGGAAATTTATGTGCACCGCAAATCCTCCTCAGAGCATCAAATGAGCAAGGACTCACTGCGGTACAAGCAGGAATCGCTGGTCGAACGAATTTTTGTCCACAAAGATAATCCCCTCAAGCTGGAGCTCCAGCATTTCCTTGATTGCGTTAAAAATGAAAGCCCTCGCAATGTTGCGGTGAATGACGAACTTTATTCGCTGGAAATAGCCTTGGATATTCTCGACCAGTTCAACAACCAGAAAAGAAAAAAATAGTTTCGCGTCCTGTACAGATATCGCAGCGTATTTGCGTAAATTGCCCCAGTGTAGAACCAGGCACTCCTTCTTGGAATCTTCTTTTTTGCCCATCATTATGGATGACACCCATCACAAAATAGGTCTTATCGCAGGATCGGGAGAAGTGCCCATATATTTTGCGCGCAAAGCCAGCCAGTTGGGGATAAAAATTATCAGCGTTGGTTTTTCGGATGAAATCCAAAACGGTCTGACACCCTTTTCGGAGAAGAGTTATTCTATCGGAGTCGGCCAGGCGGGAAAAATTCTTGCGACGTTTCAAAAGAACCATGTGAAGGATTTGTTGATTCTGGGTAAGGTTGATAAAAGTATTGTTTTTAAATTGCAGAGATTCGATCTCAAAGCTCTCAAGTTTTTAAAAAACATAGTAACGCATGAAGATAAGGTTTTGCTGTTGGGAATGATTGGCGAACTTGAAAAAGAAGGTTTTAACGTCTTGAGCCAAAAAGAATTTTTGTCGGATATTTTTCCTCGAAAAGGAAACCTGGCTCGCAGAGAACCGACCAGGCAGGAGTTGGCAGACATTGAATTTGGACTGCCCATTGCCCGAAAATTGGCGGATATGGAAATTGGTCAGACTCTCATTGTGAGAAACAAAACGGTGGTGGCTGTTGAAGCTTTGGAAGGAACGGATCGGGCTATTCAAAGAGGGTGTGATCTGGCTCAGGGAAAATGTGTGGTGATCAAAGTCAGCAGGACCAATCAGGATTATCGCTATGATAGTCCCGGCATAGGTCCGCAAACCATTCGTATGTTGAACGAAGGGTCGGTTCTGGCATTGGAGGCAGAGCGGGTTATGGTGGTGGAACAGGAGAAAGTTGTTGAACTGGCTAATGAGGCGAAAATTGCTGTGGCCTGCTACTAAGCGTAGGGCCAACGAACACCCCTCCCTTATCAGGGAGAGCTTTGCGTAAGTCGTCTTTGCGAGGAGCGATAGTGACGAAGCAATCCAGGTTCTAGGTCGCGCAAAACAAACACCTGGATCGCCACGCTCCTTTCAGTCGCTCGCGACGACGAATATAGTGGTTTTTGTTATTCGGTCGTATGGAGCCAGCAATTGACGAGTTATGCAAAGGTCTCTGTCAAGGAGGGGGCTAAACATTCCGCAGGCTAGAAAAATTTGGCTTTAGATGAAAAATAAACATCCGCATTATTTAATTATTGCTGGCGAGGCATCTGGAGACCTGCATGGCTCTAAGCTGGTATCCGCATTAAAAGACCGTTTACCCGGGGTACGATTCACTGGGATGGGCGGTGCCAAAATGCGAGAGGCTGGCGTGGATACTCTCTTTGGTATTGAGCGTATGGGCGCGGTTGGGATAGTGGAGGTTCTGGGAGACTTTGGTCATTATTACAAGGTCTATCGAACATTGATGAAGGAAATCGCCTCGCGCCGTTATGATGCGGTGATTCTTATAGACTATCCTACATTAAATCTTAGATTAGCAAAACAGGGGCGGCGTTTTGATTGTCCGGTCTTCTTTTTCATCAGTCCTCAAATTTGGGCTTGGCGGAAGGGAAGAATTCAGGATATCCGAGAGTCTGTGAGTAAAATGTTCGTCATTCTTCCGTTTGAAGAAAAGCTATATTTGGATGCCGGAGTGGATGCGGAGTTTTCAGGGCATCCGTTTGTGGATATGGTCCACCCCAGTCGAACTCGTGAAGAAAGTCGGCTAAAATATTCCTTGAATCCCAAGGTCAAGACCATCGGTCTTCTACCCGGAAGCAGGATGAACGAGGTCAACTCTCTTCTGGACGTGATGGTTCAGGCGGCAGAAAAAATCCATAGTGAACTGGGCTCTTGTCAGTTTCTTCTCCCTGTTGCCGACTCCATTGATCCCGATCTGATTCGCCAACGTCTGGGGACCAACCCGCTTGGCATCCAGTTGGTTGAAGGAGAGCCTTATGATGTGATGAATAGTTGTGACATGTTGATCATTGCATCGGGTTCTGCCACTCTGGAAGCGGGAATTCTTGGATGCCCCATGGTCATCATCTACAAGTTGAATCCTTTGACCTACTTGTTGGCGCAGTTGTTGGTCGATGCTCCATTGGTAGGTCTGGTGAATATTGTAGCGGAGGAAGAGGTGGTGCCCGAGCTGATACAGAACAAAGTGACCGCAGAAAATATCTCTGCGGAGGTGCTTGCGGTTGTGCGGGCTCCTGAAAAGGAACAGGCTATTCGCGAGCGTCTCCTTAAAATCAAAAGTACTCTGGGGGAACCCGGAGTCATGAAAGTCATCGCGAAACGCATTGCTGATTTTATGGATAAATTGAGCGTCAATGAAAAAACTCCTGTTTAATCACGTACTCCCGTACCTTCTTTTTGGGCTGATTTATCTCTGGTGCCTGACTCTGCGCTCAAAAAACCTGAATGAGGAAGAAGAAAACCACTTTAAGAATCTGACCGGCCCCTATATTCTCACCTTGTGGCATGGCAGAATCTTTTACCTGTTTTATTATCTTCGCCGACACCCAGATTATTTTTTATTGATCAGTCCTAGTGAGGATGGCGATCTTCTGGCCCGGCTTGCAAGCTTAATGGGTTATTCCGTAATACGCGGGTCTACATATAAAAAAGCTGTACCGGCAGCCCGATCCCTGATTAAAGTCCTGCGCAGGAACCAGCGAATTATAATTATTGCAGATGGTTCCCGTGGGCCGAGATGTGTAGCTCAGTCGGGCTCAGTGCAATTGGCGGGAATAACCGGAGTGCCTGTTTTTGCGATGACCTTTGGGTCTAAAAATAAAATGGTCTTGAATAGCTGGGACCGATTTGTCATCCCCATGCCTTTCACCCGTTGCGCACTTAACTTCTCATCGCCCATCACTCTCGCTCGCAAATCATCGGAGCAAAGCATTGAGGAAAAGCGATTGGAGTTGGAAAATACCCTCAATCGCATAACCCAAGTCTGCGATGAGCACTGAAAAAATGCTTTAAAAATAAACATTTCAGACCTCCCGTTGCCTCAAATTGGTGCATCTATCTGCGTTTGAATTTGCTCATCGGTTGTGATATAGTTCGCCGTGTTGTGAACCCCTTTAAATTTATAGACTTTTTGCAGAATCTGCCAAGAGGCCGTATAATTTCTCATTGGCATGAATATTGAATTAATTGCAGTAACCGGTTAGGAGGTTTCCTGAAAGAAATCGTTATGACTTGGCAAAGATTTCGGCCACAAGGAAAGCTGTCCACCAGCCCGGATATTTTGTGAACATACTGGCTAGAGGGAAACAATATGAAAAAGGTTGAGGCGATCATCAAGCCGTTCAAGTTGGATGAAGTGAAAGATAAGTTGAACGAGATCGGAGTAAAAGGAATTACTGTCAGTGAAGTAAAAGGATTTGGCAGACAAAAGGGTCACACAGAATTATATCGTGGTGCGGAATACGTGGTGGATTTTCTTCCCAAAATCAAGATGGAGATCATCATCAGTGATAGCCAGGTTGAAGATGTGATCAATACTATCATGCAGGCTGCACAAACCGGAAGAATCGGTGATGGAAAAATATTTGTAATAGATCTTCAGGATACTGTGCGGATTCGCACCGGGGAGCGTGGAGAAGACGCTGTTTGATTCGAGTCTTCTGTAAATAATAGACCCATTTCCATTCTTGGCCCGATAAATATATAGTCCCCATTTTTGGGGTTGCTGGATATTGAATTTAAAGCAGGGCCGATAACGACGGCTCTGGTTTTTTTGCGTCTTATTTTTATGAATCTAACCCTTAACTATTTTTTGCAGGAGATACTTTAATGACCCCCAAAGAGGCAGTGGATTTCGCAAAAAAGAATAATGCTCGAATTGTAGATATAAAATTCATGGATCTGCTTGGATCCTGGCAGCATTTTTCTGTGCCCATGAGTGAGCTGGAAGAGCATTTGTTTCAAGAAGGCCTGGGTTTCGATGGCTCCAGCATTCGTGGCTGGCAGGCCATTAACGCCAGTGACATGATAGTCATTCCCGACCCGACCACCACTGTTATGGACCCATTTATGAAGGTTCCAACGGTCAGTATGATCGGTAATATTGTGGACCCGATCACCAAGGAAAAATATGCTCGTGATCCTCGCAATATCGCTCAGAAAGCGGAGGCCTATCTCAAGTCCACCGGCATTGGTGACACCGCTTATTTTGGGCCAGAAGCGGAATTTTTCATTTTCGACAATATTCAATACGATTCCACCACGAATGAATCATTTTATTCGATTGACTCTGTGGAAGGAAACTGGAACACCGGCCGGGATGAAGGCCCTAACCTGGGCCACAAGCCTAGACATAAAGAAGGTTATTTCCCGGTTGCTCCCAACGATACTTTTCAGGATATCCGCTCTGAAATGATGTTGACCATGGAGCAGGTTGGTATCAGCATGGAGTGTCACCATCACGAAGTCGCAACCGGCGGGCAAAATGAACTCGCTATGCGGTTTGCTCCACTGGTTAAATGTGCTGACAGCCTGATGTGGTACAAATATATCGTTAAAAATGTTGCCCGAGCACACAATAAAACGGCGACTTTTATGCCCAAGCCTATGTACGGCGATAACGGAACCGGGATGCATGTTCATCAGAGCATTTGGAAAGATGGCAAGCCCTTGTTTGCCGGGAACGGCTATGCGGGTTTCAGCGAAATGGGTATGCACTACATTGGTGGTATCTTGAAACACTCCCGGGCGATTTGTGCTTTTGCAGCACCGACGACTAACTCCTACAAACGTCTGGTGCCGGGCTATGAAGCCCCGGTCAATCTGGCCTATTCAAGCAGGAATCGGAGCGCATCTATCCGAATCCCCATGTATTCGCCCAGTCCCAAAGCGAAACGATTGGAACTGCGTTATCCCGATCCTTCCTGTAATGGTTATCTGGCTTTTTCTGTAATGCTCATGGCCGGACTGGATGGTATTGAAAATAAAATTGATCCTGGTGAGCCGTTGGATAAAAATATTTACTCCCTCGGGCCGGAAGAGTTGGCGAATATTCCCACCTTGCCGCACTCTTTGGATCAGGCACTTCAGGCTCTGGAGGAAGATCATGAGTTTCTTCTCAAGGGCGATGTGTTCACTCAGGATCTGATCGAAACCTGGATCGAATATAAACGTGAGAATGAAATTGCTCCTCTACGTTTACGGCCGCATCCGCTGGAATTCGAAATGTATTACGATTGCTGATTTCAGATAAAAACTCGTAATTTAAAACCCCCTGGGTTCTCCCAGGGGGTTTTTTTATGTGATAGATTAAGCAGGTATAACGGTGAAAATCCGAGCCACTATAAAAATATTTTTATGACCGTAGAACTGATTTACCAAATTCACGAACGCCAGCCCTGGGACGAAACGCTATTTGAGTCTTTGCGGGGTTTTGCTCTTCGCGACCCTAAAAATGCCTGGAACGATCTTGTTGCAATGGCTGGCCACGCCCAATTTAAAAAACTATATCCCGATTTTTTCAAGGTTTTACTGCAGCTGATTTCCCGTTCTCATAATGCGGATATGGCTTTGCACAACTTCGAGCGTTTTTCGGAGAAAATTTCTGATAAGGATTATTTATACACGCAACTGACCGAATCACCCTCCCTGTTTGAAGCCCTGGTTTTTTTGTTTTCCGGTAGTCAAATACTCACCGATGCTTTGCTCAAGGAACCGTCATACGTAGACTGGTTGAGCCAACCGGGGACTCTGGCAAATTCCAAATCGAAAGATATGCTGATGCGGGACTTCTATGAAATGGCCGGGGAAGAATTTCAAGGAAAGAATATTTTCTCTGTTCTGAGAAAATTTAAAAAAAGAGAATACATACGGATTGGGCTACGAGACCTGTTGGGGAAGGTCGAGTTCAAGGAAACGGTTGAAGATATTTCCAATCTCGCCGATGTTTGTCTGCAAGCCGCCTATGAGCATGCCGACCGGGAATTACGCAAGAAATATGGAACCCCTGTTTATCAGGATGTAGATGGGAATTGGAAAGAATCTGAATTTGCTATTTTGGGCATGGGTAAACTGGGAGGTTGTGAACTCAATTACAGCTCCGACATTGACCTGATTTATATATATTCATCGAGCCAGGGAGAAACCCGCTCTGCGATTGAAAATGACCCATCCATCTTAAGCATCTCTAATCACGAATACTTCACCAAGCTGGCGCTGGAAATTTCAAAGTCCCTCAACGAAATAACTTCAGATGGTAATGTGTTCAGGGTGGATCTTGAGCTTCGACCGGAAGGGAAAAGTGGCGAAATTGTGAATTCCCTGGCTAGTTGCGAAATTTATTACCAGTCCTGGGGAAGAACATGGGAAAGGCAAGCTCTCATCAAGGCTCGTGTTTCGGCAGGCAGTGAAAGCCTGGGTAAGGAATTCTTCGAAATGATCGAGCCGTTTATTTATAGGCGGAGTCTGGACTTTGGGGCCATTGAGGAAATAAAGTCGATGAAGTACAAGATCAATAAAAGCCTCAAAGGAAAACACTCGAAAGGAAATATCAAGCTGGGATTCGGAGGTATCCGGGAAGTGGAGTTCTTCATTCAGGCTTATCAGTTGCTCCTGGGTGGAAGGGATAAAAGCCTGCGTGTTCGAGATTCACTGGGGGCCATGAAAACGCTTTACGAAAAAAATATAATAAATAAAGAAGACCATGATCAACTTCGTGAGGCTTATATCTTTCTGCGGAATCTGGAAAATCGTGTGCAGATCACCTTTGGTCTGCAAACCTATCTCTTGCCGAATAATGAAACTGATCTGGCCGTGCTGGCCCGAAAAATGAGGGCATCGGGGGACAGTCAGAAAAGTCTGGCCGATAACCTGATGAAAGAATATGAAAACCATACCCGGTTTGTGGGAACAATGTTCGCTGAACAATTTGCTGAAAAAGAAAAACGGGAAGCGGCAGAAACCATTTCAAGTGAATGGGACCGCTCTCGGGCAGGGGAGGAGGAGTTTACTGAAAGCAGGCTGGCCCAAATCCCATTTCTTCCCGATCCGAAAAGAGCCTATCGGTTTCTTGAGTCTTTTCGTGATGGAGCCCAATTTTCGCATCCTTCCGTGCAAAGCATTCAGGAATTTTACAGTATTATTCCTAAAATATTGCAACAGTGCGGAAAGGTTGCCCGGCCAGACTCGGCGATTGAGAACCTGTGCCGGTTTGTGGAGGCGACCGGGGCCAGGGAATCATTTCTTGACTTGTTCCAGGAAAATGAAAACTTTTTAGAGTTATTGCTCAACCTTTTTGGTAGTAGCGAGATGCTGTCGCAAATCCTGATCAAGCGGCCGGATCTGGTGGATGTGCTGACTGATATGGATAGCATTTACCGATTCAAGCTGGCAGAAAAAATGCAGGAAGACTTAAACCGGGCTTTAAAAAAATCTCCTGATTTCGAGTCCAGGTCTATAGTGCTTCGGCATATTAAACAGGCCGAAGAACTTCGCATCGGAGTACGCTACCTGATCAAGGAAGCAGACCTTGCCGGAACGCTGGAGGATCTTTCCAATCTCGCCGATGTTTTTCTGGAAACCGTTTATCAAATTGCCTCCCAGGAACTCGAAAAGAAAACCGGGTTCTGCGACCTTCACAATTTTTGCATCATTGGCATGGGCAAGCTGGGCGGACATGAATTGAATTTTGGGTCAGATCTCGATGTCCTGCTGGTCTACGATGAAGGAGAGAGCGATTCTCCTCCCGAAGGTTTTGCCAGTTATTATTCAGCTTTGTCGCAGTTGATCTATAAGCTGACTTCCGAAATGACTCTTGCCGGTTATGCCTATAAAATTGATACTGAACTCAGGCCTGAGGGTGATTCGGGAGTGTTGGTTCTTTCTGTCGAGGGATACGAAAAATATTTTCAATCCCGCGCCAGAATCTGGGAGCAACAAGCTCTGGTGCGAGCGCGGTTTGTGGCGGGCAATGCTGAGGTCGGGAAAAAATTCATCGAGTCGGCCCAGCAATTTGTTTATCAGGACAAGCTTGAATATGGGGCGCTCATAGAAATATCACGTCTTCGGGAAAGAATGGAACAGGAACTGGCAAAAGAAGCCACCAAAGGAAAAAATGTGAAGCTGGGGTTTGGGGGTTTAGCAGATATTGAGTTTGCGGTGCAGATTCTTCAGTTGATGCATGGCAAAAAGTTTTCGCGCCTGCGGCAAACCAACACCCTTTCAGCTCTGCAAAGTTTTGTAGCTCTTGGTTTGGTCGATCAGAGCATGGCGGAAGAACTTCAGGACAGTTACCTTTTCCTGAGAAACCTGGAATGCATCCTGCGAATCATTCGCCAGACGCCGACCAACAACCTTCCAAAAGATAACAAGGAGTTGGCACCTGTGGCTCGTTTGCTCGGATACGAAGGTGAAGACGCTGAAACCCTGGCAGATGCCTTGCTCGCCGACTATGATCGCCATACCCAGCAGGTCCGCAAACACTATCGTAAAACTATCGGCAACCTCCTCCGCGCTCACTAGCGTGAGAGGCAATTAGCATAGCTCGTTGAGCCGAGAAGCCAATTGCAGATAAGGTAAAGACATTGCAATTTGCGAGCGGAGGCTCGCCGCTCACTAGCCCGGATATTGCATGGGAGGTTGTAAATCACCCCAGCCCCTCTTTGAAAAAGAGGGATCCATTAATGCTCCCCCTTCCACGAAGGGGGCCGGGGGGATTTGCCTGTTGTTCATGTTGTTTTGAACATGCCGACAAGTTCTTTCAGTTCGCTCGCAATAGCAGACATCTCCTGAGCGGAGTTCTGGGTATCGATCGCGCCCTGTGAGGTGCTTTGGGCCGCTGTGGCAACGCCAGTGATATTTTGTGCGATTTCCTGGGTGCCGGTTGCGGCTTCGGTGATGTTCCTGCCAATTTCGTTCGTGGTCGCAGTTTGTTCTTCGACCGCACTGGCAATGGTATTGGAAATATCATTAATACGATTAATGATAGTGCTGATGTTTTTAATCGCCTCTTCCGAGCTTTTAGAGTCGACCTGAATGGCCTGAACCTTTTTGCTGATATCCTCGGTGGCCTTGGCGGTCTGGTTCGCGAGTTCTTTGACTTCGTTCGCGACAACGGCAAACCCTTTTCCTGCTTCTCCTGCACGTGCCGCCTCGATGGTGGCATTTAAGGCAAGCAAGTTGGTTTGTTCGGCAATCGAGGTGATGACCTTGATGACCTCGCCGATTTCTATCGAACTCTCGCCAAGTTTTACGACGGTGGCATTGGTTTTCTCTGCAGCCGTTACAGCCTCCTGAGTAACCTTTGCCGCTTCGTTCGCGTTTTGGGCGATCTCCTTGATGCTGGCAGTCATTTCTTCGATGCCTGTCGCAACCGTCTGAACATTTTTACTGACTTCTTCAGAGGCCACCGAAACGACATTGGCCTGATTCGCAGTTTCTTCGGCGTTGCCGGCCATGAGCTGACTGACATCGGTTAGACTGCCTGAGGAGTTGCCAAGCGTATCGGCGTTAGAGCCGATCTGAGAAATATTGTTTTTGAAATTGGTCAGAAGTTTGGAAAGCCCAGCTCCCATCTGCCCAATGGCATCATCGCCATTCACGGTTACCGCATGGGTCAAGTCCCCTTCGGATGCGGCTCCGACTACTTCCAGCATGGAGTCCACTTTTCCCTGGAGAACCTGTGCGGATTCCTGCTCACGTTGCGCCGATTCGTTGGCGGTTTTCTCATTTTTTACTCGTTCGGTGACAATGCTCCATGAGACCATGGGTCCGAGGTACTCTCCCTCCGCGTCGATATTGGCGGAGACAGCCAACTCTAGAATTTCCGGCCCGACCTGAATCAATGCCGTGTGCGGCAGGTTGCCGGGGTCGGAAAGAATTTTCCTTTGGTGCGCCGGGTTTTTATGGAATATGTCAATCGACTGGCCCACCATATCATCTGCCTTGACAGGTAAATATGTTTCAAGACCCTTGAGTGTTGCCAGTGCGGCCGGGTTGAGATAGCGTAGGATCAAATCGGTATCCGTCGCCATCATGTTGCTGGGATTGTTTTCCACATAACCAGCCAACTGGTTGGAGCGTTTTTCGAGGGCCAATTTCTGGATGGCGAGAGTCCAACTGACCATCACTCCAATATAAGTGCCTTCTGTATCGCGGATGGCTGCTGCCGCCACCTCCAGTGTTTCCGGGCCTAAGATGAACTGGGAATTCAGCGGAAGGTTATTGGGGTCGGACAACAGCGTTCTCTGATATTGCGGATTTTTATGGAACACATCAATACATTTTCCAATAATATCGTCCACCGGCACCGGTAAATACTGCTCAACGGTTTTTAAAGTTTTAAAGGAGGCCGGGTTCATGTACTTGACTTTAAAGTCTGTGGAATCTGCGTACATGATATTGATCGGCGCGTTCTCCACAATGGCCTGAACACGAGCTGCGTCCTCAATCGGTCCTTTAACTGCGGTAACGATGATTTTGGTGAACAGGCCAGTCAGGCCTATACCGACTACCAGCAGAATCCAGAGAGTGATGACCAAAGAATCGGAGCGGTTTTTGGAGTCTGTCATGTCAGTAGCCAATAACTGTTTCTGGTTTTTGGCCATGCCATCGAGTTGGGTCTTGATGGCAAAGGCAGTGGGCGCGGCCTTGGTGCCCAACCAGCGGTTGGCAACATTCCATTCTTCCCCACCACGAATTTCAAACATCTTTGGAGGAAGAGGCGCAAACCCCGCGCGCGCTTCGCTGAACTCTTTGAATAATTTTAATTGCTCAGGCGTTAAAAGGGATTGGTTGTTCGTCAAATCGCCGAACCGCTTGAGATTTTTTGTCCACATGGTATCAAACCGTTCTTTAAAAACCGGGTCGCCGGAAAGCAGGTAAGCGCGGATATTGGCCAGTGCTCGCGCTGTCGTGCCACGAACATCCGCCATCATGCCGAGCAGGGCTTTCCTCTGCGGAGTCGCGGGCAGAGTGGCTTCAATGTTGATGATCTTGGTGATATTGCTGACCAGGATGTTCGCCTTGGGTGCCGCATCTTGCAGTAAAATCTTGCTGGCCGGCAGATTATCGACGGTTCCGGAGATGTCTTCAATTTCCTGCTGGAACTGTTTGAACTCGCCCAGCTTGGTTTCAATGATTTTCAATCGTTCAACATTTTTTGGGTTGGTCCAGTTTTTGGCAAACGCCTGCATTTTGTTTAGAGCCGGGGTGATCTCTGTGTCCCAGGCTGTCATGCGTTCGACTTTGAAATTGTCTTTACCGAGAATCATCCAACCTCGAAGTGCGGCCAGGGAATGGTTGATGCCGTTTAACATCTCCAGACTCGACTGTGCCGTGGGAACCCGAAGATCGACCACCTTGTCGGAAATGGATTTGACTTCCGTGGTTTGCCAGATAGTAATGCTTACGATACTGACCATGATGATGGCAACAGCGGCAAACCCGATCTGAATTTTGTTGACGATTTTTTGTTTATTGAACCAGCTGAACATAATGACTCCTCCTAAAATGTGTTCTGCTTGCCCGCATAAAACTGTGCGGAAATATTTGGTTAGTGGGCTACAAGGTTTCAGACAGGTTACGCCGAATTATTAAATGCACAGATAAATACTATCTAATAACGTCGTCAATAAGCCCCAAAACTGCTAATCACTAAAAGGATAATAAGATATATTGGTCATGCTATTAAAATTTACATTGATTGTCAAGATATTTTATATGGTGTTTATTGTTGTTTTACAATATGTTCTGAGCATTTTAATTGTAGATAAATAATGAAAAAGGTTGTAGGAAAATTAAGGACAGAGGGGTGTGATTAGAGTAACCCCTGGTTACTAAAATTATTATTTTTAATGTGACTGTATTGTTAACCCTGGATCCGGTGTTTTTTCAACTTTTATGATTGGGAATGCTTTAATGATGTCAGTAATGCTTTTTAGGGCAAGATAGGAGCGACAAATTGTTGAAAGGAGGGCCGGTGGTCTATGAGAGGAAGGGGCGGGTGGAATAACCCTATGATGTTGAATATATTATCCTTGCCTGTGCTATGAAAAAAAATGAAGAAGGCAGGAATAATTATTTAGGTTTTCGCAAAAATATATTTTAATTTTTACGTAGCCTGGATATTTTTGTAACTATGCATTGGCATGCTGAGAGGGTTTCTGTTGCCAGAAGGTCGATGTTTACCGATTCTGGTTGAGCTTATAGTCGATGCTGTCGATCAGAGCCTGCCAACTGGCTTCGATGATATTTTCGGAGACTCCTACGGTGCCCCATCTGGAGTGATGGTCACCGGATTCCACCAGCACTCGGGTTTTAGCGCGGGTGCCTTTCTGTTCATCCAGAATGCGAACTTTATAATCATAAAGATTCACATCTTCGAGTTCCGGGTAAAATTTCACCAGAGCTTTTTTGATGGCTTTATCCAGAGCATTGATTGGGCCTGTGCCTTCGGCGGCCGAAACCTCCTGAACACCATTGACTCGTAGCTTGACTGTGGCTTCGGAGATGGGTTCTTCATCTTCTTTGCGTTTTTCAACGATGACACGGAACCCGATAAATTCGAAAAAGACTTCCTTCTGGCCCAGCGCATCACGCATCATCAGTTCAAAAGAAGCTTCGGCACCTTCATACTGAAAGCCCAGATTTTCCGACTCTTTCAGGGAGTTGAGAATTTTTGCCACCTTGGGATCTTTATCGTCAATGTCGATGCCATATTCTTTAGCTTTGTGGAGCACATTACTTTTTCCCGAAAGGTCAGAAACCAGAATGCGCTGGTGGTTGCCCACTTTTTCGGGTTCGATGTGTTCATAGGTCAACGCATTTTTACGCACTGCGCTGACATGCACGCCGCCTTTATGGGCGAATGCGCTTTTTCCTACAAAGGGTTGCTGGTTCCAGTGCGCCCGGTTGGCCAACTCATCCACAAAAGCAGAAACGTCTTTCAGGGATTGCAGTTGTGCATCGGTCATGCAGTTGATGCCCATTTTAATTTTTAGATTGGAGATGACGGAAACCAGATTAGCATTTCCACAACGTTCACCAATTCCATTGATGGTGCCTTGCACCTGCTCGGCCCCGGCTTGAACAGCGGTGAGAGAGTTGGCGACGGCTACCTCTGAATCGTTGTGGGCATGGACACCCATTCTAACGGAGACGGATTTTTTAATCTCTTCGAAGATCGAACGCACCTCATGCGGAAGTGTGCCGCCGTTGGTGTCGCACAGGATGATCCAGTCGGCTCCTGCGGACTCGGCTTCCTTGATCGTTTTGAGGGCGTAGTCTGGATTATTTTTGTAACCATCAAAAAAATGTTCGCAATCAAAGAGAACTTCATCGCGGTATTTTTTCATGTAGGCGATACTCTCAAAGATCATACGCAGGTTTTCATCGAGGCTGGTGCCCAAAGCGTCTTTCACGTGCAGGTCCCAGGTTTTTCCGAACAGGGTCACCACCTGGGTTTCGGTTTTTAAAAGTGCTTGCAGGACGGCATCGTTTTCCACCGTTTTTTCCGGATAACGAGTGCTGCCAAAGGCGGTGATCCGGGTCTGGGAAAAGTGCGCGCGGTTGGCCTTCTCAAAAAAATCGATGTCTCTCGGGTTCGACCCCGGCCAGCCCCCTTCCACATAATGCACCCCCAGTTCGTCCAGTTTGTGGGCGATGCGGATTTTATCCTCAACGGTGAAGGAGATGCCTTCTGCTTGGGACCCGTCCCTGAGGGTGGTGTCATAAATTTTTACGGAACTCATTTTTTAGCGGTGCTCACTTTTTTGCGGTTTTCTTTTTGGCTACTTTTTTTTGCAGTTCAAAAGCATCGTGCAAGGCGTTGACCGCAAGTTTAGAATATTCTTGTTTAACGATGCAGGATACTTTGATCTCTGATGTGCTGATCATCAATATATTAATATTATGACTGGACAAGGTTTTAAAAATTTGCGCCGCGACTCCCGAATGACTGCGCATACCTGCCCCGACAATAGAAATTTTAGCAATTTTTGCATTTGCACCTACTTGAGTGGCATGGATTTTTTTTGCCACTTTGTTCATGATGACCATGGCCTCATCCAATTCTTCCCGTTGTAGTGTGAACGACAGGTCGGTGTGCCCCTGGTCGCTGACATTCTGAATGATCATGTCAACGGAGATGGACGCTTTTGCCAAAGGCTCAAAGATATTGGCGACGATACCCGGTTGGTCCGGAACTTCCTTCAGGGTGATTTTTGCCTGGTTTTTGTCGCACATGATTCCGGAAACTACAGGTTGTTCCATTTTCGGATCCTCCTCGCAGATCAAAGTTCCCTTGTCCTCTTCATATTCCTTGAAGGATGATTTAACAATCAGGGGCATCTTAAATTTATGGGCAAACTCCACACAACGGATTTGCAGGACTTTGGCTCCCAGGCTGGCCATTTCCAGCATTTCATCATACGATACCACATCCAGCTTCCTGGCTTGTGGTACGACTCTGGGGTCTGCGGTATAAACCCCATCGACATCGGTGTAGATTTCGCATTGCCGGGCACCCAGAGCAACCGCCAGAGCCACTGCTGAGGTGTCCGATCCGCCTCTGCCTAAAGTTGTCACATCGCCTTCCTCGTTGATGCCCTGGAATCCGGCGACCACGATCACATGATTTTTTTTCAGCATTTTACGGGCTCGCTTGGCATCAATATTGATAATGCGGGCGCGGGTGTGGGTGCTGTCGGTTTGCAGACCAATCTGCCTCCCGGTCATGGAAAGCGCGGGAATACCCCGGTTCTGCAGGGCCAGAGCCAAAAGAGCAGCCGAGATACGTTCTCCGGATGACAAGAGCAGGTCGATTTCGCGTCGTTCCGGATTTTTAGAAAGCCTATGGGCCATTTTCAACAATTTATCGGTTTCTCCCGCCATGGCCGAAACCACGATAACGATATCGATGCCGGTCTTTCGGGCTTTGGCGATGCGGTCGGCCACATATTCGATACGCTCCAGAGAGCCTAAAGAGGTGCCGCCATATTTTTGTACGATCAAAGAATTGCTCATAGTTGGTTTGTCAAAAAAGCCGTTAATAGATCAGGGGCGTTGTCGAATAACTTTCCGGTTTCTAAAAGCTGTTCATCATATCGGCTGGTGTTTCCCGATGTGGCAGGATAAACCAGATAGGGAACCGGAGTCCGTTCGTATTTCATCGACATGGCGGAACTGACATGGTTGACCACCACCATCATTTTTATATTTTCTATTGCCTCCATCGCTTGCGCCAGAGGTTTAATGACTTCGGCATCGAAGTCTTCGATCATTAAAATCTTATCGTCAATATCGCCTTTGAGTGAAACTTCTTCTCCCGCGGCAATGTGGAGAAAAACCACATCTTTGCTTTCCAGTTCCTTGAGTGTCGCAGAAACTTTGGCGGAATAATTAGTATCAGAAAACCCGGTCGCGCCATCTACGTCTATGACATCCATACCGGTGAGCTTGCCGATTCCCTTGACCATTAAAGACGCGGTGATTACAGACGCGCTCTTATCATACCGCTCCCGGAAGGAGGGCAGGCTGGGCAGTTCGCCGTTCCCCCAAAACCAGATGCTGTTAACCGGGTCTTTTTTGTCTGCAACCCGTTTTCTGTTGTGGGCATGGTTATGCAAAATAATTTGTGCCTGATTCATCACGAAGACCAGTTCGCGGTTTTCCTCGGGCATGAATTGGCGGATGCCTTCACCGATGAGTTCGTTGGGCGGAGACAATCTTTCCGAAATCGGCGGACTTTTGATAAACATCAAGTTGTGATAACCACCGCCTCGATGGAACGTAACCGCAGCATCGACCACTTGTTCGTTAAGCGCATCGATAAGCAGTCCTGAGTCATCAGGGGAAAGATGCCCGGCAGTATAATCTTTCATGACCATATCGTCATGGGTGGGTTGCAGGGTTATCAGGTCGCAACAGAGCGCGATCTCTTCCGGCGCAGGTTTCATCCCCAACCCCATCGCAGAGAGCGGAGCATGACCGGAAGAATATTTTTGCGGATCAAGACCTAGAAGTCCCAGGCAGGAGATTTCATTTCCCACATGCAAATCATCAGGAATGGTTTGAACAGGCCCACAGGTTGCATTCTTAGTCAGGGCATCCAGATTAGGAGTGTCGGCCAACTGCAACGGGGTTCTATTGTCTTTTTCCGCAAAAGGCTTGTCCGTCAGGCCCGCTACGATAACAACCAAGTACTTCATTTTTTTAGGGATACAGGGATTGAGAACTTAAAAATAATCAGGAAGCCATGATTATAACTTAATTTTTGTCATTTCCACAACTTATTGAGAAACAAGCTTGATCGCAACAATGGGTCGGGTCTATCGGATAAATTTTATCAAATTGTGACTTTGAGGGGGGTTGTCTTCATGTAATCTGCTTTTGCCTTGATCCATGGACTTTAAAAATCTGTGATGGTGACTATTGTAATATTCAACTTTCAGTTTCCAACGAGAGGTGTTTTGATATAAAAATCATAGCATTATGGACGAGAAAAGGCTTTTGTGTTACCGTTTCACGATGCGTGAGTCGGGAATTTTTACAAACTTCCGCATTTTCATATTGCTGTTATTGTGACCACTTAGTTCGGGGAGATAAAGGAGAGCTTATGTATGAAGTCAAAGAGATTTGCAAAAATGGCGAGTCTCTACCCTTAACCACCGACGGAGAACTCAGAATTGTATTTATCGGGACAGGCTCAGCGTTCGCCAAACGCAGGCGCCAGTCTAATATATTGGTCATTCAAGGTAAGCATCATGTTTTGATCGATTGTGGCACCCAGGGGCCTTTAGCCCTCAACGATTTGGGATTGAGTGTTTTAGACGTCCGCTGTTATCACCCCACTCATAGTCATGCAGATCATATCGGCGGATTGGAGGAGGTGGCCTTGATGAATCGGTACACGCCTAATATTTCCAAGCCGGATATGATTATTTTGCGGGACTATCAGGATATTCTCTGGAGCAAAAGCCTTTCCGGTGGTTGCGAATATTGCGAGGCGAATCAGGGCCGGCCCTTGCAGTTGACGGATTTTTTTAACATTCTTCGCCCAAAAAATATTGAGATTGAAGGAAGAAAGTTCTGGGCCTATAAACACGGGCCCATTGAACTGGTTATCATGCGAACGCGGCATTTTCCTGATACGGCAATCAGTGTGGATGAGTCACAGTGGTGTTCGGGCATATTCATCAACCGTCGTGTCTGGATTTCCGGGGACACTATGTTTGATGCAGACTACCCCATTCGTTTTGCCAACCTGGCGGAAGTCATGTTTCACGACACGCAATTATTTTTCGGTGGCGTGCATGCCTCTTATCAAGAATTGATGACACTGCCTGATGAGGTGCGGAAAAAAATGTATCTCTACCATTACGGGGACAATTGGGACAAACCGGAAACCTGGGCCAGCGGGTCGGGTAAATATTCCGGTAATCCGGTTGAGGACGGTTTTTTAGGGTGGGCTGAACAACGCATGGCTTATGATTTTTACTGATCCTGATTTAGGCATTGGCAGGTTTTAAATGGAGATGGGCTGCTTTAATGAGTTATCAAATCACATTGAGCACTTGGTCGGGAGCGAGTAAAACGGAGGCAGCCGAAAAGCTTGCCAAAGTGTTCCAACTGGGAAACGAAAAGTCTGTGGCCATTGTGGATCATTTATGTCAGGGACTGCCCTGGCGTTTTGATCAATGCATTCCTGATCACCAGGCAGATACGGCTTCTACCTATCTTCGTAGCCTGGGTTTTGCCGTTGACATTCAGCCTGTTGAAGGCGAGATCGAGCCGTTATCCGACTCTGTTGTCATGGCAGAGGCCCCCGATAAAGAAGAAGTTTCCATACCCGAAGATAACTACAGGTTCAAATTTCAAGGGGACGGTCGCACCCTTTTGAACATCAGCTTTGTCAACCTGATCAAAACGGTGTTCACTCTCGGTATTTACCGATTTTGGGCCAAAACCAATGTTCGCCAGTATATTTGGAGCCAAACCTTATTTGCGGGAGACCGTTTTTCTTATCATGGTACGGGCAAAGAGTTGCTAAGTGGGGCATTCCGGTTTGGAGGCGTTATTGTTCTATTGGGTTTGATCAACGTATATATTTTTTTTAATATTGGTCCTGCGGAAGGCGAGATGTTTTCCGACCTGCTTTCACTGGTTTTCGTTGTCATGATTCCTGCACTTCTGGTAGGAGCGTGGAGATACCGACTCTCGCGGACTGCCTGGCGTAATATCCGTTTTTCCTTCCGAGGGAAAAGGATGGACGCGGTTCATTTATATGTTGTGTGGGGTGTACTTTCTGTATTGACCTTGGGTCTTTACTGGCCATTTTTCAAAATGAAAAGCGAAAAGTTCTGGCGAGAAAATTCCTGGTTTGGAGATGTTCAGTTTGGCTTCTCCGGGATGGGTAAAGATTTTTTTGGGAAATTTATCCTTGCTGTTCTTCTCACTCCGCTTACGCTGGGGTTTTACCTGTTCTGGTTTACTGCTGACTTAAAGCGATATTTGTGGTCCCACACGCATGTTGGTGGGGCTACCTTCCACTTCCCGATCAAGGGAAAAGATTATATGAAGTTAAAGGTGACCAATTTTTTCATCTTCCTGTTTACTCTTGGAGTGGGTTTTCCCTGGGTGGTGGTTCGCAACCAGAAGTTTGTGACGGACAACCTGGTTCTTGCCGGAAATATCGAATTAAACCAGATCGTCCAGGAAATGAAAACCAGCGGAGCATTTGGAGAAGAAGCTCTGGATGCCATGGATTTTCCCATTGATATTGGTTGAGAGCACCTCATAAATTTCTCAAGTATCAGAGTTTCTTTTAATCCTTCACCAAGGAGCGGGCATGACTGCCCGAAAACTGCAATTTGCAGGCACATTGTTTGATGGCAAAAGTGCCAGAAAACACCCTGTCGATATTGCACTCACCCCACGGGAAATAATTCTCAAAAAGCCCGGCCATGAACCGATCCACTGGTTCTATGGCAACCTTCGCTGGGCCGCAAAAACCACAAGCCCTTTCCACATTGAACATGGTGATATAAATAACGAATGTCTGGAAACTCTGGTGGTGGAAGATCCTGACTTTTATGAAAGTGTTTCAAAGATTGCGCCAGATAATTTTTCTGACACCGGAAGGCAAACGGAGATTAACTGGAAAATATATGCAGCAGGAATACTGATTCTAATTTTTTCCGCGTATGTATTTATTAAAACAGTGCCTTCGTTTCTGGCCGACCGGATGGTCGATAAAATTCCTGTTGAATGGGAAGTGACCCTGGGTCAGTCCATATTGAAAATGCTTCCGTTGGAGCAGAAACCCGACCAGCAAGTTCTTGCGGTGCTACAGGAAACGGTCGACTTACTGGAACGGTCGGTCGAAGGCAAACAGCCTTATGACTTGCAGGTTTATATTTGGCCGGGAAAAACGGTCAATGCGCTGGCTTTGCCTGGAGGGCCTATCGTGGTTTTTGAAGGCTTGCTCAATCAAGCAGAGTCTCCTGAGGAGTTGGCCGGGGTGATCGCCCATGAAATCCAGCATATTTTACTCAGGCATTCCACTCGGGGTATCCTCCGCAACATGGCTCAAAGTATGTTGCTGGCTCTTTTCATAGGGGATGTGAATGCTGTCATGGAAGGGGTGGCTAATCTTGCCGGTGAACTTGAAACTCTGGGATTGAGCCGGGATATGGAAGCGGAAGCCGACCAGAAAGGGATGGAGTTAATCCTTACCGCCAATATTGACCCACGTGGAATGATGCGAATTTTTGAAAAGTTGATGGAAGTGGAGCCGGAGAACTCACCAAAGGAGAAAACCACAGAAACCGATATGGAACTTTTTTCGTATTTTTCCACCCACCCCTCCAGCCAGAGCCGGTTGGCCAAGCTGGAGAAACAGATGGAACCTCATAAAAATAAAACCTGGGCGCCGCTTTTTCCAAATTTGAATTGGAACGAAATCAAACCTGAAAATTGATGTCTGTCTTCAAACATTCCACAACTCCTGATTCTCAAAGCCAGGGTGTCCTCTGGCCTTTAATCATCCTGTTCGTTTTTGCTTTATTCAGGGTGCCGGGCCTGGGGGTGCCGCTGGCTTCGGATGAATTGGTCATGGTTTCACTTTGGGCGCAAATGCCCTACTTGAAAATTCTCTCCAACTATCAATACCCCAATAATCATATTTTCCTGAGCCTTGTTCTCAGCTTTCTGCTCAAAACTTTCGGGCTGAAGGAGTGGTTATTAAGGATGCCCTTAATGGTCTGTGGAGTGGTCAGCATTTATCTGAGTTACCGGCTGGGCAAGAGAGTTTCTGGAAGCGCCGCTGTAGGGCTTGCCATGGCTTTTTTGATGACCCTTTGTGAGAAACATATTTTCTACTCCACAAATGCACGGGGGTATCTCGTGATCATGGTGTTGTCTTTGTTAACCGTGATTTGTGTGCTGGATAGGCTAGAGGGTCGTTCATTTAAAATTAAAAAATTTCCCGATGGGTTCAACCGAGGGTTGGCATTTTTGGGCTGGGGGGTTATCTGGCTCGTGGGAACCTGGACGATTCCCACCTTTTTATTTTTTGAAGTTTCAATGGCTATATTTCTGGCTGGGTTAATGTTGGCGAGAAACCGACTTCCGTCATTACAAACTGCACATTTGATATTACCTCTGGCCTCATGCCTGGTGGGGGGCATCGGATTTTATTTGCAGTACTATGTGCTGATTGATTCGGCAATGCTGGCTGATGCAAGTGCACGTGCCGCTAAAATATCTTTGCCATTGTTTTTCCCGGAACTTCTGGTTGAATGGATGAAGCCCTTTGAACGGGTGGGAATTATTTTTTTTCTGTTTGCATTGCTGGGATTAGTGAAACTGTTTCAGCAAAACCGAAGCATGGCCCTATTGATAGCCTGTGTTTGGTTGGGCCCTGCCTTTATGGGAGTTGTGGGTTTTCTGGTGGAAAAGCTTCCAGGTGTTCCGCATCCAAGAACTTTTTTTTATCTGCAACCTTTTTTTCTGATGCTTGGTGTGATGGGGGTTAGGGAAGCTTGGGTGTGGTTCTTGACGCTGATAAAAAGAAATTCTGGATTTAACAATAAAGCGGCCCTTGCCATTGCAGGGTTTCTGGCGGTGGTATTTTTCCTTGTTGCAGGCACTAATTTTTTTCAGCATATTTATCCTCAACGCCTGTCACGAGATCCTTTGCACAAGGTCCATGATTTTGTTGAAAAATTAAGTCCCAACGATCTGGTTCTGGTCTCTCATGCAATGCATGTAGAGTTTTACCTGTACGGTTCTCGTGATATGCGAGAACGGATCGAGAATATCCTGCACGATGGAAAATTGGGAGACATCTATTTTCTGGATTACCAGAAAAACACCGCAACGTTAAATCAGGAATCAGCAAAAAAAGAAAAACGGTTCCTGAATTTTCCTGTGTTGACCCGGAATGCAGGAAAAGACGGGCCGACACTACCTGGCAATGCCTTGGAGATGGCGGGGCAATTTGGTCCTTTTGTATTCTACCGGTTAAAAGCAGGCTGGTTACAGCCCTTGCAAGGGTGGGAGAAGGTGGGGCTGAGTCAGGCCTCTTTGCAGTCAGAGTCCTATCGATGGGGAAAGGTTTCCGGCCCTTCTGGAATCCGGCCCTTGATTCGGTTTGAAAATTCCTTTACGGTTGCGATGGAAAGCAAAAAACCTTTGTCTCATAAAGCAACGGATTTGACTTTGAACTTGATGGAAGTTGCTGGCAGTGAAATAAATTTTTCAGCAGTCTTGGTGGGTGGGCAGTTGAAGGAAGGTAGTATTGTTTTAGACCCCAGTTGGTTGCCCAATGCGTGGATGTTGGATCACCCCTACGGGAGCAATATTTTTAACCGCCGCTGGAATCCTGCTGTTTTTATTTCTCAGGGTACGGGAAGTTTGTCTGTGATAGATGTGAAGTTTTCCGGGCATCCCGGACAGGGCGCATTCAGGAATTTTTTGAGTTTTCGAATTGATGAGCCAGGAGTGGAAAAGGAATGATTATAGTTACGGGCGGGGCAGGGTTCATAGGCAGTGCGCTGGTGCACGGGCTTAACCAGCAAGGGATTGAGGATGTCTGGGTGGTGGATGATATAGACCATCCTGAAAAGCAGAAAAATCTGGACACTCTTACTTATTCGCGCTGGGTGGGTAAGGATGATTTTTTGCAGGAAGTCGCAGGGCTAAAGGCGTGCTCAGCAATTTTGCATATGGGAGCTTGTTCATCCACGACTGAAACCGATGAAGCTTATTTGCGAAAAAATAATTTTGAGTACACGCGATCCCTCGCCCAGCATTGCTTGAAAAAAGATGTGCGTTTTATTTATGCTTCCAGTGCTGCAACTTATGGCGCGGGAGAAAACGGATACTCCGATGATGAATCCCTGCTGGAAACCCTGGTGCCTCTCAATCTCTATGGAGCCAGCAAGCAATGGTTTGACCTGTGGGCCAAAGAGGTGGGGGCACTAAAGACCATCGTGGGGCTGAAATATTTTAACGTGTTTGGTCCGAATGAATACCATAAAGATGATATGCAGAGCATGGTCCGCAAGGGATTTTTGCAGGTGCGTGATGCGGGAGTTCTGAATTTGTTTAAATCCTACAAGCCTGGATTTAGTGATGGTGGGCAGGAACGAGATTTCTTGTATGTGCGCGATGCGGTGGCAATGACCCTGTTCTTTTTAGAGCAAAAAGATATCGGGGGGATTTTTAATGTTGGGTCGGGCAAAGCGAGAAACTGGAATGACCTGGCTTCGGCAGTCTTCCAGGCGATGAATAAAAAAGTGAATATTAAATATATAGAGATGCCCGAATCCATCCGCAATCAATACCAGTATCACACCCGTGCGGAAATGGAGAAAATTCGGTCTGCTGGATATGTGGAAACGATCACTTCTTTGGAGGAGGGGGTTTCAGATTACGTCAAAAACTATCTGATTCCTGACAAGCATCTTGAGTGAACTTAGTTCTTCGGAGACTGTAGTGGGTCAACTGGCTTTATGTTGTTCTATGATTTTTGCCAGGGTATTTGTGGTGGAGTGGCCTTGGACGATGGGAATGAGTTCAACTCTTGCCCCGTAGCCTTCAACGATTTCCCGACCGACAACGTCATCGATTTTATAGTCGTCTCCTTTTACCAGAATATCAGGTTTGATTTCCCGGATGAGTTTTTCCGGAGTGGTTTCGTTGAATAATGTGATGTAGTCGATGTATTTTAAAGCCGAAAGAATATTGGCGCGTTCTTTTTCATTTTTAATGGGCCGGTTTTCCCCTTTCAACTTTTTAACGGATTGATCGGTATTGAGCCCAACCACAAGAATATCTCCAAGGGATTTTGCTTTTTGCAGGAACTCAATATGTCCTCCATGGATAATGTCGAAACAACCGTTGGTGAACACCACTTTTTTATCCGTACTCTTTGCCATGCTGATAATTTTTTTCAGCTCTTCAAGTTCAAGAACGGTATGCGAGGTGCGTAACATTTCTTCGTGCAGAAACTCGTTGATCTCTTCCAGGGTTACGACAGCGGTGCCCACTTTACCGACAACAACACTGGCGGCCATATTAGAAAGCCATGCGGCTTCCTCATAATCGAAACCTGAAAACACTGCCATACTAAAGACGCTGATGACTGTGTCTCCGGCACCGGTAACGTCAAAGACTTCTTTGGCTACGGTGGGAATGGATATGAGCTTCTCTTTATTTTGATAGAGTGACATGCCATCTTTCCCCTGCGTGATGAGGATGGCCTGCGCTTTTGTCAGGTTCAAAAGGTATTCAGCAGCCCGGCCCAGATCTTCATTATCCTTGATCTTGATAGGAACTGAGCCCGAGACCTCTCTGACGTTTGGGGTGATGACGGTGGCGCCTTTGTATAGGGAAAAATCTGAGCTTTTGGGGTCGACGATGACGGCTTTTTGAGATTTCTGCGCCCGGTGCATAACAGCTTTAATGACTTTTTCAGTCAGAATGCCTTTATGGTAATCAGAGCAGATAACTCCATCCATTCCGGGAATGACCTGATTGATATACTGAATCAATTTTTTTTCAGTTTTCTCGGTGATGGGGCGGTTATCTTCCTTGTCGATTCGCAAAATCTGCTGGTTATGGGCGATGATCCTCATTTTGGAAGTTGTGGGGCGATGGACGAACCGGAAAATTCCTTCTGTTTGAATAGAACGTTCATGGATGGTTTGCAAAAGTTTGTCGCCTTTTTCATCCTGCCCAATGGCACCACATAGATAAACTTCGCAACCGAGACCGACAAGGTTATTGGCAACATTGGCGGCTCCACCCAAAGCCAGGTTTTCGGAGCGTGTTTCCAGTATGGGGACAGGTGCCTCTGGAGAGATGCGCTGCACCCCCCCCCAAATATATTCATCCAGAATTAAATCGCCGACAACGAGAATTTTCGGTCTCTCATTACTGCTAAAAAAAGATTTAAATTTTTCTTTCATTTACAAGTCTTCTTCAATAAGTTCACAAATAATATGCCCGATGGTTATATGCACTTCCTGAATTCTGGCTGTGTCATCGGAGGGGATGATGATAGATAAATTAGCGACCTCTTTTATTCTACCCCCATTATTACCCACCAGCCCAATGGTCTCTGCACCAATGGCATTGGCTTTTGTTAAGGCTCTCACTACATTTTCCGAGTTGCCACTGGTGCTGATTCCCACTACAGCATCGTTTTCCCGGGCCAGGGCTTCGACTTGTCTTTCAAAAATTGTGTCAAAACCATAATCGTTGCCGAGAGCAGTTAATGAAGAGGTGTCGACCGTTAGGGCGATTGCGGGTATGGCCCGGCGTTCTTTTTTAAACCTCCCGACCAATTCTGCAGCGATATGCTGAGAGTCGGCTGCGCTTCCTCCGTTGCCCATCAATATCAGTTTCCCGCCTATGTCAAGACGAGACTTGATACGGTATGCGGCTTCCAGAATATCTCCGGAAAGGGTATCGGCAACCTTCCTTTTCAAGTCGGCACTGGAATAAAGGGAATTTTTGATACGTTGCATAGATCCTCGTTGGGGGAAAATTTAGTTCATAAAAACATCTTACATCATACAGACACTATTCTACAGCAAGCCTTCATCGGCAAAACTAAAAAACTCATTTCCTCCGATGATAATGTGGTCGACCATATGAATCCCGACAATTTTTCCGGTCTGGTTGAGTCGATGGGTGATTTCAAAATCTTTCTGGCTGGGAGTGGGGTTCTCCGCTTGGGTGGTTATGGATCAAGGCGAAGGATGCTGCAGATTCCCGGATCGCCGGGATCATGACTTCCCGTGGGTGGACAATGCTGGCATTCAAACTTCCTTCCGATATGGTCAGGTCTTTAATGAGTTGTAGTTTCGGGTCCAGAAGCACGATCTTTACAATTTCCTTTTTCAGGCTTTTCATAAAAGGGGAAAACTGTTCCACAAAAGCCTGGCTGGATTTTAATTTGATCTTTATGCTTGTTGGCTTTGAAGCCATGCGTTTCCCCACCTCCAGCGCGGCTTTGATTTGTGCCGCCTTGGCCGAGCCAATGCCTTTTACCTGACACATTTCGGTAACCGTTGCCTGATCAAGGTTTTCCAGAGTGCCAAACGCGCTGAGTAAATCCCGGCTTAAGTCCACCGCATTTTTTTTGGAGCGCCGATCCCCAGACCCGATGAGAATTCCCAGCAGGTGTGCGTCCGACAAACTATTGCTCCCATATTTGATCAACCTTTCACGCGGGCGCTCGTCTTCCGGCCAGTATTTTATGGCAGATCTGTTTTCTCCCGGCATGATAACATCCTGAGTTTCAGGTTTTCAGCTGTTCTTTAAAATATTCCAGTGTTGACTGTAAGCCCTGGTCCAGGCTGACTACAGGTTCCCAGTTTAAATATTTTCTGGCGCGGGTGATATCGGGCTGACGGATTTTTGGGTCGTCTTCCGGTAAGGGAACGTGGATGATCTTACTCTTGCTGTTCGTGGCTTGCAAAATTTTATCGGCCATTTCCTTGACCGTCATTTCATTTGGGTTACCAATATTGACAGGGTAGTTCTGCTCTGACATCAGCAGGCGATAGAGGCCTTCAACGAGATCCGATACGAAACAGAAGCTTCGTGTCTGGGAGCCTTCTCCGTAGACCGTTAAATCTTTTCCCGTGAGTGCCTGTTTTAAAAAATTGGGGATGGCGCGACCGTCATTGACTCGCATGCGTGGTCCATAGGTATTAAAAATACGGACGATCTTGGTGTTGATGCCATGGGTTCTGTGGTAGGCCATGGTGATGGCTTCGGCAAATCGTTTGGCTTCGTCATAGACACCACGCGGGCCAATTGGGTTCACGTTTCCCCAATACTCTTCTGGTTGCGGGTGAACCAAGGGGTCGCCATAAACCTCAGAGGTAGAGGCAAGAAGAAAAGTAGCCTTTTTAGCTTTTGCCAGGCCGAGGGCATTGTGGGTGCCGAGTGCGCCGACTTTAAGGGTTTGAATGGGGAGTTCTAAATAGTCAATGGGGCTGGCAGGGGATGCGAAATGCAGAATATAGTCCAACTCGCCCTCCAGATTGATAAATTCCGAGACATTGTGTTTCACAAATTGAAACTTCTCGCTTTTTATGCCGGATATATTATCTCTGGAACCGGTGATGAGATTGTCCATGCAGACCACCTCATGGCCTTTATTCAGGAAGTATTCGCATAAATGCGAACCCAGAAAACCGGCTCCACCTGTTATTAATGTTCTTGGCATGCTCACCTCAAGATTGATTTGGAGTTGGATCAAACAGGGTTCCCCGTTCAATTTTATAACCAGTTAGAAAACTTTTTGCTGACATACTTTTTTTGCCTTCCGGTTGAAGCTCGGTGATGAGCAGCCGTCCCTGCCCGGTGCCCACCTCAATCCCCCCATCTGTAACCCGTGCAACTTTACCAGGGTCATCATCGGGGGTTCCATCAATGACTTGAACTTTTAATATCCGTAACCGTTTTTTGTTTAATAAAGTGTAAGTCCCCGGCCATGGGGTCAAGCCCCGAACCTGGTTCAAGAGAATTATGGCAGATTGCTCCCAATGGATCAGACCCTCTTCTTTTTTTAGTTTGGCCGCATACGTTGCCTGGCTGTGATCCTGCGGAACAGGGAGTAGTGTATTTTCTTCAAGTCTCTTGAGAGTTTCGAGTATCAGGGTTCCTCCCATTTCAGACAAAGTGTCGTGCAGAGTTTGGGCGTTATCGGTCTCTTTAACAGGAGTTTCTTGCATGAGCAGAATATCACCGGTATCCATGCCTTTATCCATAATCATGGTGGTGACTCCTGATTTGTTGTCGCCGTTAAGAATGGCTCGATGGATGGGAGCCGCCCCCCGGTATTTTGGCAAAAGCGATGAATGCAGATTGATGCAGAACAGTTTGGGGATTTTAAGAAAAGTTTCGCTCAATATTTGCCCAAAAGCGACCACGATAATTATGTCAGGTTGGTTTTGCTTTAATCTCTCGATGAACTCAGGATCATTAACTGTTTTAGGTTGCAGTAGGGGAAGGTCAGAATCTAATGCATATTGTTTGATAGGAGATACAAGAAGTTTCTGTCCCCGGCCCTTTGGCTTGTCAGGCTGAGTGATGACCGCAAGTATGGAATGCGAAGAATGGTGCAGGGCCTTCAAGGTTGGAAGGGCAAATTCCGGTGTTCCCATAAATAAAATTTTCATGCATCCTGCTCTTTAATTTTCTTTTTGAATTTTCGTTTAAGAATATCTCGTTTCATTTTTCCTAGGTTGTCCCAAAAAAGAACACCGTTTAAATGATCCATTTCATGTTGAAAGGCACGGGCCAGGTATCCCTCGGCTTCATAGCGGACTTCGTTTCCATCCAGATCGTAGCCCTTAATCTCAATCTGGCTAGCTCGGTTCACTTCTGCAATCACATCGGGAATACTCAGGCAACCTTCTTCCCCGAGTTCACTCCCTTCCATCGCGGTGATTTCCGGGTTGATCACGGTAACCAGATTTTCCTTGTCGGTTTCAACGCCGATGTTGACCACAAACAGGCGCCACGGCAACCCAATCTGGTTGGCAGCAAGCCCGACTCCCGGAGCGGCTAAGGTGGTTTCCACCATGTTTTCAGCAAGAGTGACCAGTTCCCCATCAATATTTTCAATGGGCAGACACAACTTTCTTAAAACAGGGTCCAGACAGTTTTTAATCTCTAGTAAAGCCATGCTTAATAAACCTTATCGGTCATTGAAAGAAATATCATCAGGGTCAATCAGCCGTTAATTTTAATACAGATTGGAACGGGTAGCCAGTCCCTCTTGGCGTGGCCAGCGTGACGCTGGATCCAATGAGCAAGAAGTGAGCTTGCTTTTTTCTGGCCCCGCGCCGAGCGGACTAGGTGGTGTATTCTGCATTGATTTTGACGTAGTCGTAAGAAAAATCGCAGGTCAAAACTTCCTCCCACTCTTTTCCATCATGCAGGTCAATGGTTATATTGATTTCATGTTGCCGCATCGCTTTGACCAGTTTCTGGGGAGACAAATTTGTTGGGTTGCCGCTTTTCACCAGCAGATTTTTATTTAACACTATATCTACTTTGTCGGGATCAAAAGGTGCGCCGGCATTTCCTACCGCACAAAAAATTCGTCCCCAGTTCGGGTCTTCTCCAAACAATGCTGTTTTGACAAGAGAAGAAGTGGCAACCGAATTTGCTATGAGGTACGCTTGTTTACGTGTTTTTCCTCCCTGAACGCGGACGGTGACGAATTTGGTCGCTCCTTCTCCATCCAAAATAATTTTAGATGCCAGGTTTTTACATATTGCAGTCAGAGCTTTTAAGAATTCCCGGTAGCCCGGTGTGTTGGGTTTTATCGCAGGGTTTTTTGCCTCTCCGTTGGCAAGAACAATGACACAATCGTTAGTGCTGTTGTCTCCATCCACGGTGATGCGATTGAACGAGCGGCTGGCGGCTTCTATCAGGGCCATTTTAAGGGTCTTCGAATCGATCACAGCATCGGTGTGCAAAAACCCAAGCATGGTTGCCATATCAGGGTGGATCATTCCGGACCCTTTGGTGATTCCGCCAATGGTGATACGTTTGCCCTTAAAAGTATATTGAACACGATCTGACTTTGAAACCAGATCGGTGGTCATGATGGCTTCGGCGGCATCGGTCCAACTCTTTTCTGTCCGCCCCAATTTTTTCACCAGTTCCGGCGCGGCCTGTAAAATTTTCTCGGAAGGAAGTGGAACCCCTATCACTCCGGTGGAAGCGATGAGCACTTCTTTTTGCGGGATGGATAATTCTTCGGAAATTATTTTTGTGATCGCATCGCAGTCTTTCATTCCCTTAGGGCCGACTACCGTATTGGCGTTGCCACTATTGATGACAATGGCACGGCAACTACCAGATTTTGCCAATGCGCGGCGGCTCCAGGTCACACCGGGAGATACAACCCGGTTTTTAGTGAAGACTCCTGCCGCAGTGGCCGGAACATCGGAAACGATCAATGCCAGATCTTTAATGTTTTTTGCTTTGATTCCGCAGCTCAGTCCCACGGCTTTAAAACCAGGAACCGCAGGGTTACGATTTTTTGAAAGTTTCATGATTTGTGAGAGTCTTTATTAAGTAATTTTTTCTATGGCAACTCGCAGGCCCATACTTCATAAGGGTCGCTCGTGGCAAAAATAATTTTTTGAAGTGCCCTTAAGGAAAAATTGCCGGTGCCATGAGACCGGTTTTTTCATTCAGGCCCAGCATGATGTTCATATTCTGGACGGCTTGCCCCGAGGCGCCTTTGACCAGGTTGTCCAGCGCGCTGGTGATGATCAGACGCTGGTTGCGTGAATCCACCTTAAGGCCAATGTCGCAAAAATTGGAAGACAGTACATGGTGACTGCTGGCGAATTTTCCTGGCTTCAGCACACGCACAAAATATTCGTCTTTATAAAAATTGCGATAGTGTTCGACCAGTTTTTCATCGCTGAGGTCTTCGCTCAGGTTGATGTAAACGGTGCTCAGCATTCCCCGGGTCATGGGGACCAGATGCGGAGAAAATGTGATGCGTACGGGTTTTCCCGCCAGAGTGGAAAGCTCCTGTTCCATTTCGGGAGTGTGCCGGTGACTGGCCAGTCCATAGGGGCTGATCCCTTCGTTGACCTCGGTGTAATGTGTGGTCAGGGAAGGCTTGCGCCCGGCACCGGAGACGCCAGACTTGCTGTCGGAAATTATGGAATCGAGGTCTGCCCAGCCGGTCTTAAGAAGCGGAGCCAACGCCAGAATCACACTGGTTGGATAGCAACCGGGGTTGGCAATGAACCGTGCTGTTTGAATGGCCTGGCGATGTAGTTCCGGCAAACCATACACCGCTTGCTCAAGAAGCTCGGGGTGGGTATGGGTGACGGAGTACCAGTCTGAGTAGGCTTTGGGGTCTTTCAACCGATAGTCTGCGCTCAGGTCGATGATTTTGCAGTCCGACTGCAAATAAACGGGAAGTTTGTCCATCGCCGCTATGTGAGGCAGGGCCAGAAACAAAACGGAACAGTCTTTAGTGATGCTGTCATCCAGAGGCCGAAGCGTGAGGTCAACGACTCCATTCAAAGATGGAAAAACCTCGGCGATGTTTTGCCCTTGAAAAGTCTCGGAGGTCAAAACCGTGAGCTCTACATCCGGGTGTGCGGCAAGAAGACGGATCAATTCCAGCCCGGTGTACCCGCTTGCTCCAGCTATACCTATTTTTATCATAGCAAAACTTGCCTGTTTAAGCGGAGTGCCTCCCGCTGGCTTGATGTGATTTCTTAGCTCTTGTGCCCCGTAGGGGCATAACGTGTAATATATTTATCTTGCGCACTATCGTGGCCCGACCAGCGTTATCATACCATAATGGTTGGCATACCCCTTGGCAGGAGAGGCAAATAGCAATGACTTCGCACCAACAAGTTATTGCCTATATTTGCCCCTGCGGGACATGAATGCTTAGGAACAATATCCCGCCCATCGGGCGGAATTTTGTGTTTAACGTTTGGAGAATTGGTACTTTTTGCGCGCGCCCGGTTGTCCGTATTTTTTTCTTTCTACGGTTCTTGAATCCCGAGTGAGGAACCCGGCTTTTTTAAGGGGCGCTCGTAAGCTTGAATCGGTCAAAATGAGAGCCCTGGAAATACCCAGACGCAATGCACCGGACTGGCCGGAAAGACCGCCACCTTGAACTGTGGCCTGAATGTCTATAGACTCTAATGTGTCAGTCGTGACCAACGGGTGCTTGATGATACGCTCAAGGCTTTCCCGACAAAAATGTTCCATAATAGTTTTGTTGTTGACCGAGATTTTGCCGCTGCCTTTTTGAATCCATACTTTGGCGATGGATTCCTTGCGTTTTCCCGTGGCGTAAAATTTTTCGATGGTGCCTTCCATAATCGTGGGTGCTCTCTTTTAAAAAGTTTAGATACCAACTACTTCCGGATTCTGACTCGTATGCGGGTGTTGGTCGTTATTATAAATTCTGAAATTGTTGTGCAGAGTTCTGCCCAATCTCGTCTTCGGCAACATTCCCTGAATTGCCTTTTTAAGCAGATCAGACGGCTGTTTTTCGAGCACCTGTTTTGCGGTGACGGATTTGATTCCCCCCGGCCAACCGGTATGATGATAATAAATTTTGTCGTCCCATTTTTTGCCGGTCAGTTTTACTTTGGCGGCGTTGATGATGATGACATTATCCCCTGTATCAACATGAGGGGTGAAGATGGGTTTGGTCTTGCCACGTATGATTGAGGCGGCTGTGCTAGCCACGCGCCCTAACGGTTTATCAGTGGCGTCAATCACGACCCACTTCTTAACGACATCGGTGTTCTTAGCAAAAAATGTTGTTTTCATTATGTCCCGGTTTCAGTCAATATTTATTTTTGGTGGTGTAAACCGGCTATAATAAAGGAGATATCCAGCCCTGTCAACTGGAAATCAAAATTAAACGGCAGATTTGCGGGAAAGTTTCTTTACTTTATTTTTTGGAGAAAATAGACTAAGTTTATCTGCTCAAAAATTTTTACGAGTCTGAAAGCTAACTATATGGAAAATATGGAAAAATCTCAACAAAATGAGAAGTCTCCCCAAATCGGGGTGGGCATCAAAGAAGAGGCTCTGGATCAATCTATTGAGCGCTCGCGGGACTTTTTACTCTCCATCCAGAATGGTGAAGGCTATTGGGTGGACGAATTGGAGGCCAATGTTACCATTTCAGCCGAATATATCTTTTTCATGCATTTCACTGACCGACTGGACCCGGTCAAACAAGATCAGGTCGTAAAATATTTGCTGCATCAGCAGAGGGAAGATGGCAGTTGGCCTCTGTTTTATGGGGGTTTGTGCGATATCAACTCGACGGTTGAGTCTTATATGGCTCTGAAAATGGCAGGTCTGCCCGCCGACCGGGAAGAGATGGTGCGGGCGCGTCAGGCGATTCTTGCCAACGGAGGAATAAAAAAAACCCGGGTTTTCACAAAAATGTTTCTCGCCATGTTTGGTCAACTCTCCTGGGACGATTGCCCGGCGGTGCCGGTAGAAATAATTGTGCTTCCGAACTGGTTTCCTTTCAATATTTATGAGATTTCAAGTTGGTCACGGGGTACGGTGGTGCCACTTTCTGTGGTGCGTTCTTTTGAGCCGGTTCATGAGCTTCCTGAAGGGCGCGATGTTCAGGAATTATTCACCGAAAAAGATCAGGATCTGGATTTCAAACCCGGTGGTCTGCCCTTCACCAACTGGAGGGATACGTTTATTTATCTGGATCGCTTTATCAAGATCATCGGTAAATTTCCCTGGAAACCTTTTCGTAAAAAAGCATTGCGCAAGGTTGAGGAGTGGACGCTTGAGCATCAGGAAGATGAGGGCGACTTTGCCGGCATCCAACCGGCAATGTTCAACGCTCTTTTAGCGTTGCACCTTTTGGGTTATGCAAAAGACCACCCTGCTTGTGTGAAAGGTATGGAAGCGGTGGACCGTTTCATGCTGGAAAAAGACGGACGACTCTGGATGCAGGCCTGCATTTCGCCCTTGTGGGACACGGCTATTTGTTGCAACGCTTTATTGGATTCGGGACTGCCGACCGATCACCCGGCGCTGGTGAAAGCCGGTGAATGGATTATCAGCAAGCAAGTGGTTAAACGGGGTGACTGGCAGGTGAAGAATCCGGGTGCGGAGCCAGGCGGTTGGGCTTTTGAATTTTATAACGAGCTTTATCCCGATACCGATGATACGGCAGAGATTCTGCTCTTCTTCAACCGGGGTGAGGGCTCCGATAACCGATGGAAGTTGAGCGAATGTCAGCGGGCGATGGATTGGTTGCTGAGTATGCAGAGCAAGTGCGGGGGGTGGGGGGCTTTTGATGTGGATAACGATAAAGAGATTCTCAACGAAGTTCCTTTTGCTGACCATAAGGCGTTGTTAGACCCTGCAACGGTGGATGTGACCAGTCGGATTCTGTGGATGTTGTCGAAATGGGGGTTCAAAAAAGAACACTCGCAAGTTCAACGAGCCATCGAGTTTATCAAGGAACGTCAGGAAGTTGATGGATGCTGGTTTGGTCGGTGGGGGGTGAATTATATTTATGGAACATTTTTAGCCCTGAACGGTTTGCGTGCTATTGGCGAGGACATGATGGCTCCATTCAGCAGAAAAGCTGTGCGCTGGCTGGAAGGTCATCAAAATGAAGACGGGGGTTGGGGCGAAACCTGCCAAAGCTATACGGAGCCAAGCCTGCGCGGTCGTGGTCAAAGCACCGCGTCGCAAACCGCCTGGGCCTTGCTGGGGCTCATCGCTGCCGATGAGGTGCATAGTCCCGTTGTAGAACGTGGCGTGCATTATTTAATCGAAACGCAAAAAGATTCGGGAGATTTCTCAGGAAGCTGGTGGGAGGATGAGTTTACCGGTACCGGTTTCCCCATCCATTTCTTCATCAAATATCATATGTATCAGCATTTTTTCCCGCTGATGGCTTTGTCCCGCTACCAGCGTGCCGCCCGGCGAGCCGCCGGTGGCAATGGGCAATGACTCAGTTTGGCGAGCAAAGAGTTGTCTGAAAAGCCTTTGCCAACTGCCTCCCCTGCTAAGAGGGGGCTAGTGGTGGCGTAGCATCTCGACGGCGAATTTGGTCCGGGTTAGATGTTCGGTGGCGGACGCGATCACTTCTCCGCTCATAACATCTGTCAAAGTGAGATGGACATCAATGTTTGTGCCAAGGTCGGTGATCTTGCCTGTGATGAGGGCCTGAGACTTGAGGGCCTTACCCATCTCGCGAATTTCTTCTCTGTTGTACGAGTAGGAAGGTTCCAGGTTTAAATTCTTCATCACCGCATTGACTTCTCCCTTTTGCGCTACCCGGAAAATCTTGTCCTTAAAAAAATATTTTTTAGTGATCGCTTCCACGATTCTTGCTGAGAGATATTCGCCAAGAACAGGGAGCTTGTTATCTTCATCGACCAGATCCATAACCGTGACCTTGTTGATTTCATATTCCTCAACATCGGAGGTCAAAGTTTGTATCAGGTCTTCGGATTTGTTTTTGTAGTAATTGGAGTCCGTCTGGGTGCGGAAGATTTTGCTCCAGAACTGCGATGGCCCCAACTTCACTTCACAGCCGGAAATGAAAAAAGAGATAATCAGTAAATAAAAGAATTTTTTGGTGTTCATAGTTTATAAACCTTTAATATTTTATTGTCTTATCGACATAAAGCGGATTTCACTTAACGAGTTCTGCAATTCGTATGCCTTCGCTGATATTTTAAGGGAGTTTTACCCCAGATATGGTCCAAAAGCCTTTGAATGAAAAAGGTTATGGAGTTATTGCGGGAAGTGGGGTTCAGATAACGAAACAAAAAAACCGGCCGGTTTCCCGTCATCCTCCATTTTTTTGACGCCTCAATTGTGATATTTGACCATTGCCTTCATGATACGGGGGAGGGGCCGTGAGCAATGCTTTTTTGCTACGCTCAAACCATGTTGGCGGCTTGACGAGCCTACCCTGGCGGGGCATGAATGACAATGAAACAGTCATCAAAGTCCCAACATTTTGCGGGCCGAAATTCACTGCAAGCAGAAGCAATTTAGTGTATAACTTTAGCTTCATTTAAAAATCGCTACTTTTAAAAATCCATAAAGCTCGAGGTACAAGAGAGTATGAAATATATACGTGCAGTGGTTGTTATGTTGGTCATGGTTACAGGTTGTGGCAATGGGGTTGATGGTGGTGAGGATGTTGTCGAAAAATCCTCCTTCCAAATGCCAGTGAAGGAAAATACCTGGGTGCGTAAGGAAACAGTGCGTAAAACTAAGTCAGACATGTTTTCCAGCACTGATAAAGCAGTTTCCGTTGACCCAGCTTTGGCCGCCAAACTGAAAAAATCTGCGGTGCTTCCCATTAAAACGCAACAGGAGTGTTCTGATCAGGCCAATGCCCTCGATAAGAGACGGATCGAAGTGCAGGAGCGCGGAGGGGTTTGGCATGCTTACGAGAGAGATGTCAAAGCCAAGCCTTATTCTAATTATGGCATGCAGTTGGACAGCCAGACCAACCGGCTGGTGTTTTCCCTCAAACATATTTGCCAGAACGCTCAGGAAGTCCGTTTAGGCGGGTGGGGCACACAGACAGTGCAAAGGTTTGAAAGTATGGGAAAAGAAGGTTACACAAACTATTTCATCAATTTAGGGGAAGTGCCGGGTGACATAGATAGATGGGTGCGTTTCGCTGAATTTGCTATTCAAGGCAGAGACCGCAATATCCCCTACTCCGAAATCGGCGAGTCGCTGGGCCAGGCCAAAGGCCTTATCGCTCTTTATGATGATCTTTCGCAGCGAAAAATAACTGATGATGCTACCTTGCAAACGTTTCTCAGCGAAGGGGCTACTCTTCTAAGCGTTATCAACGAAAGTTTCGCTAGTGATCCTCGGTTGGTGTTGGCTCTCCAATACGAAAAACTGTTCCCCTTCGAAGACATCGAAGGCGAAATGTAACCACTCGGCGTACCCCTTTCGGGGCATGAAACAAGTGAAGAGGTTATCACATACACCTTCGGGGCATGCGTGATGCCCTCTTCATTAAATTTCGAGCCCTGCAAGGGTAAAACAAGCGAAGGGGATATCACATGCTGCCGATTGCAATAGCTTTCCCTGGCGAACAAAACTTATCTCGGCTTAATGTGTTTTAGCTTCCCTGTTCCTTTTTAAGGGAGAGATAGCATTGAGGGATAAATTATAATTCGTTGAGCTTTAATTTTAACGAAAGTCAGGAGGATGTGTAATGGAGAAGAAACGGGTCAGTCCCTTACGCAAAGGTCTCTTCTCAGAAGTACCCGTTCCGGGCACGAGAGGCAAGGTCGAATACCACGAGGACTGGGGTGATTGAGAACCTCTCATGCAATATCCAGACTAATTACCCCCTTTTGACCTCGCGGCGAGTGGATTTAGGCTTGAATTTGCCCCTATCTTCTATTAAAATCAGGGTTAACGGAGACTTGTGAAAGGACAGTAATGACGATTGAAGATGTGCGCCAGATTATCCTTAATATCCTTGCTGATATTGCACCGGATGAAGATATAAGTTCTATTGACGATAACACCAAATTGAGGGATCAGATTGATCTGGATTCGATGGATTTCCTCGATATTGTCATGGAGCTGAGAAAACGTTTCAACATAGAAGTGCCGGAAAAGGATTACGAACATCTGGCAACGATGGCTGGTTGTGTTTCTTACCTCACCCCTTTATTAAAAGACCGGCCACTAGCCAGTTAGGTTTTTACCCTGCCGTTTTTTTTTGCCCCCAAAACAGATTCAGCCAAATAAATTGAGCTTCTTTGCAATGATGGCAGAAAACCAACCCCCTCAGTCCCCCTTGTCAGGGGGAAGTTTATTTATAGAATCTCAGCGGCTCGTGAGCGGAGCGAGCGTTTGCCGCACGCTGGCCCCACGCCTGGTGGGCTAGTGGTGGTATAATTCAATTATGCGTTACGACACGATCATTATAGGTGCGGGGTTATCGGGGTTGGCCGCTGGCATTCGCCTTGCCATGTTCGATAAAAAAGTCTGCATTGTTGAAAAGCATACTGAGCTGGGCGGACTGAACTCTTTTTATGTAAGAAAAAACCGCACCTTCGATGTTGGACTCCACGCGATGACCAATTTCACCGCTAAAGGAGTCCGTTCCTCGCCCTTGGGCAAGCTTCTCAAGCAATTACGTTTCAGTCATGACGACTTCCGCCTGTGTCAGCAGGAGATGTCGGAGATACGCTTCCCGGAGAAATCCCTTTGTTTCACCAACGAGTTTGAGTTCATGCGTCAGGAAGTGGCGGAGCAGTTTCCCGACCAGATTGACGGATTCAACAAACTGGTAGAAAAAGTTCTGGCCTTTGACGAACTGAATCTTGATGATGGCGAGCGTCTTTTGTCGCAACCTGTGTTGGAGTCTTTCATCAATGACCCGGTGTTGATCGACATGCTGTTTTGTCCGCTGATGTATTACGGCAACGCGCGTGAAGGTGATATGGATTTCTATCAATTTGTCATCATGTTCAAGAGCATTTTTATTGAAGGATTCTCAAAACCCGAAGGGGGAATGCATTACATCCTTAATCTCATGGCTGAGAAGTTCAAGGATCTGGGTGGTGAACTAAAAATGGGCAGTGGGGTCAAAACCATCAACGCCAGTAAGGAAACGGTTGCTTCTGTAACTCTTGAAAATGAAGTGGAGTTGGCAACCGAAGCGGTGCTTTCTTCCATGGGTTATGTGGAAACGCTGAACCGGTGCCAGCCCGAGCTTGCCGAAGCGGGAACATGCGAGACCGGGCAGGTTTCATTTATGGAATCCCTTTTTGTGGTGGACAAGGAGCCGCGCGACCTGGGTTATGACAGGAGCATTGTCTTTTTCTCCACTCAGTCGAGGTTCGATTATAAGGTGCCGAACGATTTGATCGACATTTCCAGCGGCGTGTTGTGTTGCAGTAATAATTTTAAATACCCGAAACCCCTTGAAGAAGGGTTGATCAGGTTGACCAACCTTGCCAGTTTCGGGGAATGGGACCGTCTGGCCCGAAAAGATTATATCGCCGCGAAGAAGGAATGGAGAGGCCGGGCTTTGGAGCAGTTATTCACATTTTTCCCCGATTTTAGCGAGAATGTGGTATTTCTAGACTCGTTTACGCCTAAAACTATAAAAAAATACACAGGCCATATAAACGGGGCTGTCTACGGATCGCCAGAAAAGGTTAAAAATGGTAAAACCCCTGTCAAAAACCTGTATATATGCGGGACAGACCAGGGGTTTTTAGGTATTATTGGAGCTACATTGAGTGGCATATCCATGGCCAATCTCCATCTTTTACAATAAACAGGCAGTAATTAGACAATGCAGAAACCACCAAGAGACTGGTTAAAGGGTGTCCTGTCGGCTTACGATACGGTCGTGATTGGAAGTGGTCTGGCGGGAATGACGTCGGCTAATCTTCTGGCTAAGCTGGGGCACAAAGTTTTACTGGCCGAGCATCATTACAATATGGGCGGCATGGCCACCTGGTTCAAACGCAAGGGCGGGCATGTTATGGATATCTCCCTGCACGGGTTCCCCTGCGGCATGATTAAAACCCTGCGAAAATACTGGACCAAAGATATCTCGCACCGGGTTATCCAGCTCAAAAATGTACGTTTCGATAACCCACAGTTTTCCGTTAATACCTCCTTCGACAAAGTCGACTTCACCCATATATTGCGCGAGCGTTTCGGTATTTTAAGAGAAGTGATCGACGAGTTCTTTTTGACCGTTCGTGATATGAATTTCTATGACGAAGTGGTCATGACCACCCGCGAACTTTTTGAGAAATATTTTCCGGGTCGCACCGATGTCTGGCGTTTTCTTATGGAACCGATCACCTACGCCAACGGTTCTACTCTTGATGATCCGGCGATAACTTATGGCATTGTTTTTTCCAACTTCATGGACAAGGGTGTTTTCACCTATCAGGGCGGGACCGATCACCTGATTAAGGAAATGAAGCAGGAGCTATTGCGAAACGGTGTAGACATTCGCACTCACTGCATGGTCGAAAAAATTTATGTGGATGATAAAACGGTGCAAGGGGTTCGCATCAACGGGCAGGACATCCAGTGCAAATCGGTGCTTTCCAACTCCAACCTGTTGACCACTATCGAACAGTTGACCGGCGAGGAACATTTTGATCCCGAATTTATCGAAGAAGTTAAAAAAGTGCGGCTCAATAATTCCAGTTGCCAGGTTTATATGGGAATCAAAAAAGGCGAAATCGTGCCGAATGTGGGCGATTTGCTGTTTTCATCTGTGGCGGATGAATACTGTACGGATCAAATATTGAGCAAAGATGTTACCAGTCGGACGTTTTCATTTTATTATCCGGAAATCCGGCCGGGGACAAATCGATACTCCATTGTTTCTTCGACCAACGCCCGTTATCAGGACTGGGCCAACCTGAGCGAATCTCAATACAAAAAAGACAAACATGATCTGGAGCAAACAACTCTTGATGCGTTGGATAAATATGTTCCGGGTATACGCAACAAAGTGGATCATGTGGAAGCCTCAACCCCGAAAACTTTTAAACGTTATACCCTGCACCCTTCGGGCACTTCGTTTGGAACCAAGTTTGAAGGGCTTAAAATAAGCCGAGACCTTCCTAAGCAGATCAACGGACTGTTCCATGCCGGATCGGTGGGGATTATCATGTCGGGCTGGCTGGGAGCGGCGAACTATGGAGTCATTGTTGCGAACGAAACCGATAAATTCCTCCGCCAGTTGCGGCCGAGCCTGGTGACCGCATCGGCCTAAAGCATTAGTTACTGCTCTTTCCTCTTTCAAGAAATTCATTTTACATATAACATAGAGCCATGATTTTTGATTTTAAAGGACAAACGGCTCTGGTCACGGGTGGTACGCGCGGCATAGGCCGAGCTATCTCTGAGGCCTTTCTCAAGGCAGGCGCGAAAGTCATCGCCACTTATCGTGGTAATGATGAGGAGGCGGAGAACTTTAAACAAGCCAATGCCGACCACGCCGATTTTCTCGACATTCATAAGTTTGATGTTACCGATTATGCAGCGGTTGAAAAATTTTATAAAGAAGTCGAAGCAAAATATGAGAATTTTCAGATCCTTGTTATCAGTTCAGGCATTCGTTCCGATTCCATTGTTGGCATGATGAAGGCGGAAGACTGGAACAGGGTCATTGATACCAATTTGACTGGAACTTTCAATTTGAGCAAGCTGGCGGTGCAGTCCATGATGCGTCAGAGGTATGGGCGGATCATTACTTTAACCTCACCTATCGGCAAGTTCGGGTTTGCGGGCCAGGCCAATTACGCTGCGTCAAAAGCGGGGCAGGTGGCTTTCACACGATCCCTTTCCAAGGAAGTGGCGAGCCGGAAGATAACTGTGAATTGCGTATCGCCAGGTTTCATTGATACCGATTTCATTGGCGACTTGCCGGAAGAGCAGAGGAAAGTCTATAAAGACCAGATTCCCTTGAAACGTTTTGGCACTCCGGAAGATGTCACCCACCCGGTGTTGTTCTTGGCCTCGAAGGAGGCGGCTTACATCACCGGTTCGGTGCTAGAGGTAACCGGGGGATTATAAAATGGATTTTCTCCAATACATTCCCCACCGCCCTCCTTTCCTGTTTGTTGATCGTGTGCTTGAAGAAAGTGCCGATACGATCAAGACGGAAAAAAAAATTGATCCGAAAGAACCCTTTTTTGAAGGACATTATCCCGGAAATCCGATTATGCCGGGGGTCTTGATCTTTGAAGCCATATTTCAGGCGGGTGCAATCATGATGGGTAAACGTATTGCCAGCGAAGGCAGGATTCCGGTTCTCACCCGGGTCAATAACATAAAGCTCAAGCATGCGGTTCATCCGGGAGACACCCTGCAAGTCGAAGTGACCCTCAAAGACCTGGTCAGCACTGCGGCTTATATGACGGGTAAAGCCAGCGTTAATGGTAAAACTGCTGTCAGTCTGGAGTTTTCTGCCATGCTGGTTGAAGAGACAAAATGATTTTTTTTAACTTGGAAAATAAAAACATCCTCGTGACCGGGGTGGCAAATAAAGAGTGAGCTTTCTTGATCTCGAAAATAAAAACATCCTCGTGACCGGAGTGGCAAATAAGAAAAGTGTTGCCTGGTATATCGCGAAAACATTGGAAGAAGAAGGCGCGAACGTTGTCTACAGCGTTCGTTCCGAAGACCGCAAAAAATCACTGGAAAAACTTCTAGCGGGTAAAACGGTTTTCGTCTGCGATGCGGAAAAAGAGGAAGAAGTTGAACGCTTGAAGACTCAGGTTGCTGGGCACAGCAAGGTTCTGCACGGGCTCGTCCACTCCATAGCTTTTGCCAATTATTCTGAAGGTTTGAAGCCGTTTCATGAAACGCCAAAAAAGGATTTTCTCCAGTCCATTGATATCAGTTGTTATTCCCTGATTCATCTTGCCAACGTGTTTAAAGATTTGTTCGATCAACAGGCCTCCGTTGTTACGGTATCGATTTCGACCACGCGAATGGCGGCGGAAAACTATGGCTACATGGCTCCGGCAAAAGCGGCGCTTGATTCTGCGCTTTGTTTTCTGGCGAAATCGTTCAGCGCATTTTCAAAGATTCGGTTCAACTCCATTAACCCGGGCTTGCTCAAGACATCGGCGTCAGCGGGCATCCCCGGTTACATCGACTCCTACCTGCACGCAGAGAAAGCAACATTGAGGAAAAGGGCTCTGACCACTCAGGAGGTGGCCAATGCGGCGGTATTTTTGTTGAGCGAACGCGCCAGCGGTATCAACGCCCAGGGCCTGGTTCTTGATGCCGGAATGTCCATAAACTATTTCGATCAGGAATTGATCAAGTGACGATAGTTATATTGTTACCAGAAGGGCGGGATGCCGGTGAAGAATACGGGTTTACAGGCTGAACTTATTTTTGAAGATAGTGGCGCAGGCGTGATGGTTGTTCTGGCGAAGTGTTCCCATCAACTCTGACAGGCTTTCCCGGGTAGTGGATTCATTAATATCCAGATCATAGGTTTTAATGATTTTCTCAATACTGCCTATATAATAAGAAATCATTTTATTGTCTCCGCGCTCAATAAACTCATCTGTTTTGGCTTGTACCATGCTGAGCGCTTTGTCTGTGCTGAGCTTTTTCCTGGGTTTGATGACTCTTTTTATTGCAGAAGCTTCCACATTATTTTCCAACTGCACATTTTCTATCGCGTCCATTTCTTTCAGATCAAAGGACTGGCTCAACCGTTTGTTGATTTCATTGACCAGGCCTGTTTCCTTGGCTTTTTTAAGCGGATCTATGGCGTTCATATAACTTTCCATCGCTTTTTGCTTGTCCTGCATGAGGGTGTAAGCGTCTCCGATTTGCATCAGAAATAGTCCTTTGTATCTGCTGTCGTGATATTTCTCAGCCAATTGAATTCCCTCTTCAAGCAGGCTCAAAGCTTGTTGAGTATCTTTGGACTTCGTATAAATTGTTCCAAACCTCAGGATAATTGCCATTTCATCTTTTTTCTTCCCCAGGTCTCGAGCCAATCCCAGGCTGGCATCAAAATAATCCTCCGCACTGGAAAAATCCTGGACTTCACCTAGACAGAACGCGAGATGTTTGAGAAGGGTTTCCAGGCAGTGTGCGTTTTCGGTTTCCTTCGCTCTTATTTGACCTTCTTTCATTGCCTCAATGGCTTTGCCAAACTCACCTTTTTTTTCAAAGGCCAGGCCCAACCGTAATAAACTGATTTCCTCATCCACCTCAATTTTATTTTCCTGGCACAATTGTCTTTTTTCTAAAAGCACCTCAATGGCTTCATCTGTCTTGCCAGTAGTAAGATGCAACCTTGCCATTTCGTTAAGAATTTTCCCTTTGCTTTGAGGGTCTTGCAAGGTAGTGGCCAGTTGGTCTGCCTGTTCCAGGTATTCGCTGGCCTGCTTGTGTTTTGCCTGGGAGATGTGAAATGCCCCAAGGTTTAGCAGATGTTGGGTTTCGCTGTTTTTTGTGCTCAGTCTTTGGGAAACTTTCAGTCCAGCTTCCAGATAGCCTTGGCATTCTTTTGGGAAAAAATAGAGAGGTAGCGTTTCGGCCCCCGCGACCATGTATGAATTGAACAGCTCCGCAGCTTGTTTTCCCTCCACGCTATTTTTACGCATTCGGTCCAAGGCTGTTCGAATGTTAACCCATTCCCGTTGAAGCAAATTCAGCCCATCGCGGGATTTTTCGCCACTCTTCAATATGTTTTCCTGTGCTGTTTTGAGGAGGGGAAGATAATAAGCCGCATGCCTCAGCCTTGTCTCTCGGGAGATTTTTTCAGGAAGATAGTTTTTAAGTTGGCTTCTGATCCAGTTGTGAAGAATATAGCGTTTGGTAACCGGGTTGAACTTGGTCAGGCCAAACTGAGAAAGGGTTTTTAAACAATCTCCATTATCCTCACAAATCTGGGAGGAAGCAACCAGTTCAAAGGATGCGGGAAAGACCGCCAACTGGTTAAAAACTTTCTGCTCTTTATTACTTAAGAAACTATAAACTGCCTTGAAGGCGGCCAGCAATGCTTCTTCGTGCTCATCATTCTGTTCCAATAATGAATTGTTCCGGTATTTACGCAACAGGTTAACAAAGTCTGACGGAGACACCTTCACATTAGCGGAAAGAAAACGGCTACATATTTCAAGAGCCAGAGGAAGACCCTGGCATAATTTAGCGGTTTCTCTTGCTCTGGGTTTCACTCTGAGCGTTCTATCGACCAAAAGTTCCTGGGCGGGCTCGACTTCCAGTGCTTCAACTTTAACTGAGAGGGCCTCGTCCATGCCCAATTTTTTCTCAGACGTAACAATCATCAGCCAGGAAAGGGATACGGCGGGTTTCAGTTCTTTAACCTGATCGGCCGAGACCACATTATCCATAATAAATACGCCCTGATGCTTCCCCATTATAAGCTGGTACAGCTTGCTGAGTTGGGTCAAATTTTCAGGGATGCGCATCGTGGGTCGGATAGAGAGAATAACTTGCACCATGGCATCCTTGCTCGAAAGCTCTTGTTCCCCTGCCCCGCCAAAATCCAGATACAATAAAACATTTTTGTAATTAAATTTGTATTTTTTAACCACTTCCAGAGCTAAAGCGGTTTTACCAACACCCTGTTTTCCGTATAATTCAATAAAAGATGTTTCTTTATTGATGGCTTTGAATAAATCGACAAGGACTTGAGTGCGGCCGAACAAAGTCTCGGAGTGGGGCACAATAGGGGCTCGGCCTAACTTCTCTTTTAGTTCGCTTTTCGTTTTTTCGGCTTGCAAAACCCATTGGGCCAGCTTTCCGGGAGAGCTATCCTTTTTATGTCCCGCACCGTCATTTTTTTCCGGTTTTGGGTCAGCCTCCTGAGTCTGGGCGGACCCTTTCAACTTTTCCGGGAAGAGTTTATAGGCTAAAAAAATGACCAATCCGAGCACAATAGTTAACACTCCGTAAGCCATTATCGAATCTCCCTATTTAACAAGGTTTTTCCGCTCACAGGGGATGAGACCCCTGCAACAGAAAAAACCCCAATAAAAATAATAGCTTGGAAGATGCAACCGGGTGTTGTTGCCTGATAGCTCATGAAAAACCACAATTTAGTTTAAAAAAGTTGATCTCAATGGCTATGTAAAGAGCAATCTTTGTGCCAAAAAATAATTATCCTGTATTAGTCGTTTATTTGGAGTTTAGGCTTCTAAAAACTCAGTCTGCAGGGGTGCGCAGACGGGTGTTCTTGTGGTGGCCTGCCAATTTATCTCTATTTTTGCTCCCAGGTTTCCCGTATGAAAGAGTAGGTTCGATGAGTCAGGTGACAATGCTTGCATCCGGTTTTGCCGAGTAGCCCGATATTTTTCCAGAACTTTCCAGGGTTGGGTTTTTCAGCATTGAGTTCTTTGGCGAGGCCTGCAAATGCGGTGTCTGCGTCTTCACCAACATAGAATCGTTTCACATCATCGGTGGTATGGCATTTGGAGCAGGTGGACTTCAACTCCATAAACTGCGACTTGAAAGTTTTTAACGCTTTGGCCGAGCGGTCATATTGTCCTTCGCCAAAATTAACGGTAACCCCTTTAAAGGAGGAAGAAACTTGACTCATATAGTCGTCGAAGCCCATTTCTTTTTCGCTGATGGGGTCGGTAACTTTAATTTTACGGAAACTGGGCCAGTGAAACCGGGTCCATACCGCGACCTCCTGTTCGGCGTGACATTTGCCGCAGGTTTTACCGAGTCCGCCAGAGGCTTTGCCGGCCTTGGCCATGTCATGAGTTTTAGCCGCTGCTGCGAATGCTTCCGCAGCTTTAATGTCGAAATACTCCTCCCACTCCGGAACCATTTCGGATGTCTTTTTATATTCTTCCACGAGCTTGTCGGCGTGTTTATCAACGTTTTCAAAATCTTTTTCTTTTAAGTTCACAAACACTCCGCCAAAATGTGTGCTCATTTTGTGCATCTGCTGGATCCATTTCGGTTCCTTGCTTTCGGGAGGATAGTATTTGGATAAGGATTGCGGCGGTTCCTTCAAGATCATATCTTTAGCCTGAGCAGGAAGAGCCAGAAAGAAAATGAATATAATAAACAGTGAAAATATACGGGCTGAACTCATGATCTGTCTCCATTTGCGAGATAAACATTGGTAAAAGTTTAATGGAATAATTTGAGAATAATCAAATGATAACTCGTCAGGGCCGGATGATTTTTTCCCAGATCACAACCCTTTCCTTGGACCATGCCGGTTGATATTTTAAGACAATAATAGCTTGAGCTACCGGATCGAAAAGACGGTAACGAAAGCGCACCTCTTTATTAAAAGGTAGAGCTGTCTCCTGTTGGGGCGCGAGGATCTCTTTAGCCTGATCAACTTGTTCCCCGGCGGCGTTTAAAAAGGTGATGTAGAGATAAATCCTTGGGTCGCCATTGTCGGCAGTGGGTACTTTGTGTGGCACAGTTTTATTGAGCAGGCTTAAATTAAAAAAATTATTTTTAAACTCCGCTTCCATGAGAATATCTTTTTCGCTCAAGTCCCCATGCAAAAATTTATGACTGCCCACCCACTTTTGTTTGTGTAGCAGGCTTAAGGGAAATTTTTGTGTCAGCCTGTCTTTTGTGCGCGGCATATGGCAATTCTGACAGGTATCTTCCACCCCGGTTTCTTTCCATTCCTTGAATGTTTTCTGGTGGCAGGAACCGCAGAACCTGGAGTTTACATAATCCGGATTGCGGTGAGTGGGGTGTGGAGGGGCGACAAGATCGTAAGGGCCGTTCATCTTGCCGTTCACAAAGTGACAGGACACGCAGTAGATACCATCATCGCGCCGATCCAGCCTGGGGCTGGGTTTTTCCCCCGTTACCGACTCTGGGATATGGCAAGCCAGGCATTTTTCTTTGGAGCGATTTTCCGACGCTTCAATATAAGTTTTGCTGATCCAGGAGATGGAGTGTCGACTTTCCTTCCACGCCTCATAAATATCCTTGTGGCATTCAGAGCAACGTTTGGCATCAGGTCGCTCTAAAAGTTCTTTTTCACGAACAAGTTCCAGAGCGGACTCTGGAATCCACTCAAACTTTTCGTTGATAAGAAAATAGGCGACGGCAATTCCGGCAATAGCAAAACAACCGATAGCAGTGAGCAGATTTAAAAGTCTGGTTGAAAGTTTCATGGCTGGAGGAACTGGGGAAAAACTTAGTAAGCCGAGATGCTCTTCGTCCGCTCAATAAAGCGATGGCTTATCACCGCCACGCGTTACGTGGTTAGAATTGTTTCAGGAAGCGCAGGTCGTTTTCAAAAAACAGACGGATATCGTTGATGCCGTACTTCAGCATGGAGATGCGCTCAATGCCGAGCCCAAACGCGAACCCGGTCCATTCTTCTGAATCGTAGTTGACGCTTTTTAATACTGCCGGGTCGACCATTCCACAACCGAGAATTTCCAACCACCCGGTTTGCGAGCAAACCCGACATCCTTTTCCGCCGCAAATCACGCATTGAATATCAACTTCCGCGCTGGGGCAGGTGAAGGGAAAAAAACTGGGACGGAACCGAACTTTCGTGTCTTTGCCGAACACTTCCTGAAGGAAGATATTCATAATGCCTTTGAGGTGGCTGAAAGAAACATTTTTATCGACCATGAGTCCTTCGATTTGATGGAACATCGGGGTGTGGGAAACATCGGAGTCGCAACGGTAGACTTTTCCCGGCGCGATAATTCGTAACGGGGGTTCGCGGTTTTCCATCACATGAATCTGCACGGGAGAAGTATGGGTGCGCAAAACCGTTTCCCCTTCAACATAAAAGGTGTCCTGCATATCCCGTGCGGGGTGGTCTTTAGGAATATTTAAAGCTTCGAAATTATAGTAGTCCGTTTCAATTTCAGGCCCCTCTTCGACCTGGAAACCCAAACCCATAAAAATGGCGGTGATTTCTTCCATCACCTGAGTGATGGGGTGCAGGGTTCCGGTGATTTCTCTTCTTCCCGGCAGGGTGGTGTCAAAGGTTTCGTTTTTAGAAGGCTGATGACTGGCAGGTTTTCCCAGCTCCTCTTCTTTCCCCCTGAGCATGTCATTGACATGTTGCTTGAATTCGTTGATGAGCAGCCCCGTTTCCTGTTTTTGTTCGCGGGGAACCTCGCGTAGCTCTTTCATCAAGGCCTGGACACAGCCTTTTTTGCCGAGGAAATCTATACGGAGTTGTTTGAGGGACTCTTGATCTGAAGTAGTGCTGATGCGGGAGTCGAAATCCTGCCGATGCTTTTCGATGAATTTTGTTTCAATCATTTTTCAGCTAGGGGCCGCCTGCTCACGGCAGAAGTGACTTGGCAGAAACATGTTACGCCGGGGAAAGGGTTCTCCGTCAGAAGAAGCAATCACCCCTTTGGGGCACGTGTGGAATCCCAACATTAACTTTCATGCCCGGAACGGGTAAGAGCAGAATATCACGTGCTCAATGGCCTCGCGCCTAGCCGAGTTGGGCGCGGGCGGTTTCGGTCAGAGCTTTGAAAGAGTCCTGATTGTGGATAGCCATATCAGAGAGAACTTTTCGGTCTAGCCCAATCTCGGCTTTTTTCAGTCCATACATGAACTGGCTGTAGTTCATGCCTTGAGCTCTGACTGCGGCATTAATTCTGGCAATCCAGAGTCGGCGAAACTCGCGCTTGCGGTTTTTCCGATCGCGATAGGCGTAGCATAAACCATGTTCAACAGCTTCCCGAGCCTTGCGGAAACAGGTGCTCCGCACACTGCGATAGCCTTTGGCTAATTTTAAGATTTTTTTGCGTCGATTCCGGGCAACAGTCCCGTTTACTGCTCGTGGCATTTTGAAATTCTCCGTCTGGGCCGCCCACTATAGCGTGAGGGGCAATGTGTTTGCGATTAACCCTGGGTCAGTAAGGGATCAAAGTCTTCATGCGTTTTGCATCCCCAGGCGCCATAATGCTGGACTTTCGCAGGTTTCTTTTTCTTTTGGTGGTTTTACTTGTCAGAATATGGCTGGTAAAAGCACTGTTCTTGACAATTTTACCGGTGCCTGTTCTGCGGAACCGTTTCGCGGCTCCTTTATTAGTTTTCATCTTTGGCATTGTTTGCTCCGTGTTCTATTGATTCTATTTTATTCCTGCTTCGGTGGCACTGCTGCCGGCGCGGGAGCCGCTTGCGCGGGTACGACTGCTGGTGCGGATGCCGCTTGCGCTGGAACTACTGCCGGTGCGGCCACCTTTTCAGGAACCGCTTGCGCTTTAACCGAGCCGCCTTTTTTAGTCTTAGAGTTTTTCGGGGCGAGAATCATGACCAAGGTACGTCCTTCCTGCTTGGCCTGCTGCTCAATGACAGCATCTTCTTCCGTTGCCTCGGCAACACGTTGCAACACTCTCATTCCGAACTCACGATGCACGATTTCGCGACCTTTAAAGAAAATCACCACTTTGGCTTTGTCACCATTTCCCAGGAACCGGTGCACATTCCGCAATTTAAAATCGAAATCGTGCTGGTCGGTATTAGGCCGAAACTTGACTTCCTTGAGGTGAATGATTTTCTGCTTCTTTTTAGCCTCGTGGGCCTTTTTGCTAGCCTTGTACTTGTGCTTGCCATAATCCATGATTCGGCAAACAGGCGGGTTAGCGGTCGGCGCAACTTCTACAAGATCCATGTCTCGATCTTGAGCTATACTCAGAGCCTCTTCTGTCGGCAATGTGCCTAGCGCCTCTCCCTCATCGTCAATCACGGATACTTCTCGTACCCGAATCATCTTATTAATGCGCTGTTTCTTATTATTATTATTAATTTAAATGCAACCTTCTATAAAAAATTAATCATCAGATTCTATCATTTTAGAATCTATGCCAGATTTCAGTTCTGTGAGAAATGTCTCGAAATCGAGGGTCCGGGTTTCTTTGGAACGACGCTTGCGAACACCCAGAGTCTGGGATTCCACCTCTTTATCCCCTAAAACAATCATATAAGGGATTTTCTGTAATTGGGCCTCCCGTATCTTGAACCCAATCTTCTCATTTCGCAAGTCTTTTTCTACTCGAATGTCAAATTCTTCAAACCGTTGAGCCAATTTTTCAGCATATTCGGTCTGATTATCGGTGATCGTGCAAAGAACGACCTGAACCGGGGCCAGCCATAACGGGAAAGCTCCGGCATAATGCTCGACCAGACAACCAAAAAACCGCTCCAGCGAGCCCATTAAAGCCCGGTGAAGCATGATCGGTCGATGGCGTTGCCCATCTTCCTCAATATAACTGATATCAAAGCGTTCGGGAAGGTTAAAATCAGCCTGCACCGTCGAAACCTGCCAATATCGGTTCAAGCTGTCCTTGATCTTGATGTCGATTTTCGGGCCATAAAAAACGCCTTCGCCGGGGTCGACCTCGAAATCGAGTTTTTTGTTGTTCAGAGCATTTTCCAAAGCCTTGGTGGCGGTTTCCCAATCCGCATCTGCGCCGACAGATTTTTCGGGCCGGGTGCTCAAATAAATTTTGTACTCAAAGAATCCAAATGATTGAAGGATATAAACGATCAAGTCGAGAACCTTGGTGATCTCCTCTTCAATCTGCGCCGGACGGCAGAACAGATGCGCGTCATCCTGCGTGAACCCGCGTACGCGGAGCAGGCCGTGCAGAACACCCGAACGTTCATATCGGTAAACCGTGCCCAACTCGCCGAACCGCACCGGCAGGTCGCGGTAGCTCCTCAATTTGGTCTTGTAAATCTGGATATGGAAGGGGCAGTTCATCGGCTTCATGACATACTCTTTGCCCTCAATATCCATATTTGAGAACATGTTGTCCTTATAGAACTCGGTATGGCCGCTGGTCTTCCACAGGTCGATCTTCGCCGCATGCGGGCTGATGACCATCTCGTAACCGTGTTTGAAATGTTCTTTCTTCCAAAAATCTTCCATCAAATGGCGGATGCGTGCGCCCTTAGGGTGCCAGAGAATGAGTCCCGGCCCGATTTCGTCTGAGACAGAAAATAGATCGAGCTCTTTACCCAGTTTGCGATGGTCGCGTTTCTTGGCTTCTTCCAGTCTTTTGAGATAGAGGCGCAGTTCTTTTTCAGTGTTCCAGGCGGTGCCATAAATGCGTTGCAAAACGGGATTACGCTCGTCTCCGCGCCAGTAGGCCGAAGAAGTGTTTAGCAGTTTGAAAGCCTTGATCTGCTTGGTCGACTCAACATGCGGGCCACGGCAGAGGTCGGCCCAGTCGCCCTGCGAATAAACCGAAAGCGGCTCGCTGGAATCGATGGAGTCGATGATCTCGACCTTAAACTTTTCGCCCATGTCGGTGAATTTTTTTATCGCTTCTTCACGGGGAAGTTCGCTGCGCACGACTTGCAGGTCTTTGGCGGCAATTTCCTTCATGCGCTTTTCGATTTTTTCCAGATCTTCAGGAACAAAAGCCTTGTCGCGGGAGAAGTCGTAATAGAAACCGTCTTCGATCACAGGACCAATGGTGACCTGGGTGCCGGGGAACAGCTCCTGAACCGCCTGCGCCATCAAATGGGCGCAACTGTGGCGAAGCGTTTCTAAGTCTGGCTGGTTTGGGTTGTTCGACATTTATTAAATTTATCTCCCGTGGCCTAGACGCTTAGGTGCAAAAACCAAATCCCCCTAACCCCCTTCGTAGAAGGGGGAATTAAATGAACCCCTCTTCGCCGAAGAGGGGTTGGGGTGATTTAAAGCGTGTTCCGCGCCCGAAAATGAAAAGGCATCATACGCACCGGCATGATGCCCGCTACTCAGCCATTTGAGGCTGTATAAAATAGGCACGGGCGGTTTCGAACCGCCGACCCCTTGCATGTCAAGCAAGTACTCTACCCCTGAGCTACGCGCCTGAAAAATCAGATGACGGCTATTCTAAATGGAATCAACCCTTTGGTCAAGTGCGGAGAACCTCCGCTGGTAAATTGCAATGTCTTTATGTTGCTGGCAACAGCTCACTCGGCATAATGAGGACTTCCCCTTGCACCCCCCCTGCCAAGGGGCGAGCCGCCGGGGGCAATAAAAAATAACTTAGCCCTCCGACAAGAAAAGGGGGTTGAGGGGGGTTGCCTTTCACCTTAGCCACAATCGAAGGATTGGTTCTTTCATTCTTTGCCATGAGCCTGTAAAATCCGAATTCGGAAATAGATTTATTAAAGATATTAAGAACTAACCACACCGTTTATATTTTTCTTCAAAAAGGACCATATGGCCAAAAATGACAAGGTTCTACTAGATGGGATTATCGATGACCGTGTCGAAGAAAGGTTGCCATCTTCTCACCGAGATGAAGCATTTGAATATTTTTCTTGCGAGCAAATTTTAAAGGATAAAGATCTTTCAAAAGATGAAATTGAATTGGGCATGGTTGATGGACGAGACGATGGAGGTATTGATGGATTTTTTATTCTTGTAAATGGATATTTTCTTACTGACTTAGATTCTTTTTCTTGGCCTCGTTCTGGTTCGGAGTTAGAAGTATTTATTATTACTTGTAAACATCATGACACATTTAAGCAGGCAACTCTTGACAAACTTGTGGCAAGTGTAACTGAATTGTTTGATTTTAAATTAGAAAGAGAATCACTGGAAAGTAGATATTCTGATCTGGTATTAAAATATCGGGAAAATTTAAAACTGGCTTACCGAAAGTTGTCTCCCCGAATAGAGTTATGCTCATTTCTGGTGTATGAGGAATGAGGAGGCGGCGTCCCCTTTGTTGTAAAATTGTTTTCTGTGAAAAAAGCAATTCAAACAAAGGAGGCACCACCATGAGTAAGGATAATGTTATTTCTCTTGAGAATCCA